>Ga0137297_12017_pt1 | contig 10136 bp, 9 predicted proteins | sample RamsorincwithD2O_FD_97191 | JGI IMG/M metagenome (GOLD analysis project Ga0137297, IMG submission 97191) | Mouse cecal microbial communities from Vienna, Austria - Mucin amended with D2O | ecosystem: Host-associated > Mammals > Digestive system > Large intestine > Cecum | place: Austria: Vienna... | reverse complement strand
GTGGTGGGGAATAGCCTGGAACTATGTCGACGATGCAAATTGCTGCATGGCGAGAATCGGAGTCAGGAACACTGATTTTGGTGATTTGACCGACTCAAGAGTACTCGACCTGACGGTTGTAGAGAGGCATAACGGTGAGGAGGCGGTTAAGCATGTCACCACGCTCGAGCGCGGTGTGAGCCTTCAAAAAGGTGCCAATTCGCTTGCTGTGGAGTGGGAGAGTGGGAGGATGAAGCTGTTTATAGGCGCTAAGGAGCCGGAGCTTGTCATGGATGTTGAATGCCCTAAGCCGGTGGAGCCTCAATGTGCGATTCTATACAGCGGCCGATTTAAGCTATTGTCATTGGTTGCTGAGTCGGAGGAAAATAAGCCGAGATTGTTGACGAGCACCTATTCAAGGACGGTGCTTGATGAACGATTTGCCTCAAGTGTCGATCCTCTTGAGGGTTATTGGAGCTATCTTGACCGGGAAACCGATGATTCTCGGGCTCGGTTGGGAGGCCGTTATGATCTGGCTATAGTGAAGGAGGGTGATGAATATGTGCTGTTGTATGTGGACGGTGCCGAGGTCAATTCATCCATGTGGAAACCCATGATGATAAAAGGTAGCATGAAGCCGACTCCCTTCAAGTCGCATTACGACCTTACGTGGTATGACAGCATGATGGAGCCTATGGACGACGATACGTTCTCGATGGTTGACGGTGACATGATATTGACGCTTAAATTCCCTGTATATCGCAGTCAATTGAGATTTTATAAGCGATAGCCTATTTCATCCTGATTTCGCTTATTTTTCCTGTTTCGTAAATGTAATCCACTGTACAGCCCTTGAGCGTTAGCATGCAGTTGCGTGCGTTGTTGGAGGCTACATATACATCGTCGAGCGCTTCAAGGCTTTCTATGTACTGATATAGAGCCGGCGGGAGTTGGTCGTATAGAAATACTTGTGGCAGCACTTCTCCGTTTCCGTTTATTAAGGTCCAATGGTAGTTGCTGTCAAATGTAAGTGACGCTCCGTTTTTCACCGTTACATAGTATTCTCCGTTATGCTCCGAGTAGCTGCTTATTGTTGATGACGGATAGTAGGTCGACAGAAATTCCGAGATGGGACCGGGTAATTCGTCCCATAGACTGCTGCTGCATGAAAGGAGTATTAATAGTCCAACGATGGTGAAAAGATATTTACGGTGTACCATAGGATGTAGTATTAATGTATGATTATACAATAATAACACATTCAAGCATAATTAGTTCTTAATAACCGATGTTAACGTTGCCGATTGGCGACTATATCGGCATAATGTATGAAAATAGTCTAAGTTACGTGAGTTCCTTGAGATAATGCTAAAAAAGTTAAATGTTAAAAAAGGAACAATCCAATGGCGATGGATTGTTCCCTCTCACGTGTTTCTGATAATAGATTATTCTATATTTATGCTATTGCCTTATATGCAGGTTTGCGTATGCGGAACCCTACCCATGCTATGGCAATTGTGATGAGCGGACTCATTATATTGAATATGCAATAGGGCAGGTAATGCAGTGTGGCGACTCCGAGAACCGACGACTGGGTGAGTCCGCATGAGTTCCACGGAATCAGCACGGATGTAACCGAGGTGGAGTCCTCGATTGAACGGCTCAAAAGCCTTGGCTCCAATCGGTTGCGGTGGTAAAGATTGCGGTACAGATTACCGTTAAGTATTATGGAAAGATACTGGTCGCCAGTGCAGGCATTCAGCATAAGTCCCGTTCCCACGGTGGCCGAAACGATGCTCTGGGAGCGTTTAAGGCGTTTGGTCACCGAATGTGTGATTGTCGAAACCATTCCGGTGCCTATCATTACACCTCCGAATATCATTGCACACAGTATAAGTAATATGGTTGAAAGCATTCCCTTCATGCCTCCTGTCGACACAAGCGAGTCAAGCAGCTCATGGCCGGTGGGGACTGATGTTTCCGATGCAAGTATGTTGAATACGGCCTTTGCATGGATAAGCAGCGACGGATTGTCGGTGCCTTCAATCGTCGATAACAGCGACGGCTGGAACAGGAATATGCCTATGACACCCAACAGCGTGCTGAGCGCAAGTGTTGTAGTGGTGCCGAGCTTCATAACAAGCAACAGTATTGTGGCACAGGGGATGAGGAGTGTCCACGGAGTTATGTTGAACGTGGCATGAAGATAGCGCATCATGTCCGACGACTGTTCCTGCGAGGTGGGTGGAGTCAATATGCCCACTAATGCAAATACTGCAAGTGCTATGGCTATTGCCGGTACTGTGGTGATCATCATGTAACGTATGTGGGGAAACAGCTTTACGCCACAGGTCGATGACGCAAGAACCGTAGTGTCGGACAACGGTGATATTTTGTCGCCGAAATAGGCTCCCGATATTATGGCTCCGGCTATCCATCCCGGACTGTAGCCCCACACGGTGCCTATGCCCATGAATGCAACGCCTATGGTTGCTATGGTGGTCCAGGAGCTTCCGCTCAAAACCGAAATCAATGCGCACACTGCACAGGTTGTGAACAAAAACATCTTGGGATTAAGTGCCACAAGTCCGTAGTCGATAAGCGTAGGCACAACTCCGCTAAGCATCCATGTGGCCGATACGGTTCCTATCATCAACAAAATGGGCACTGTGGGCAGTATCTGTGACGCACTTTTCATCAGGCCGATACGGAATGCCTTCATCGGACGGCGATAGAACACTATCGCTATAAGCAATGCAATCAACGCTCCGGTAAGAAGGATAGGTTGGCTCATATTTTGCACTGCATCAGCTCCGCTTGTGACAATGACTGCTACCAATCCGGAAATAAGAGCAGCAATAGGAATGAGTGATGCAACCAGCGAAGGTTGATGCGATTTCATTTTTCTAACAGATCTATTCAACTCTCTATTTTTATTTTTGGGTGCAAAGGTACCAATTATACTCCGTAATATATACTACAAAACTTTAATTAATCCATTAATGTACTGTAAAAGTGTTAAAAACTCGACAATTGCTATATTATCACATATAAATTAGTAAATTTGCATCCAATTACACAAAATCTACGGGGCTGACTGGCTTTGACAGCGTGTAGAGGTGGTGTGTAAGCATGCAGAGCAATGATGGCTACGCTCTATAATATGGGACATCAAAATTTTAAATGGCGAAAACAACTACGCTCTTGCTGCTTAATCGAAGTACAGTAGATTAGCTTAATCTTTGCCACAGTGGCGAAGACAAGACATCACCCGATTGTCCTTTTTCCGAGACGGATCGATAAGGTGGTGCAGGTAAATCGGGAATAGGAAGCCAAGAGCCTTGCGCGGTTTCCGAAATTTTAAAGGCTAAGGCAACGATTGGCGGTCTTGAACCTGTCATTGCCCTACAACCAAGTCAAGACTAAGCATGTAGAAAGCTCATTAACTCCACGTTTGGACGAGGGTTCAATCCCCTCCAGCTCCACAATATAGGTTCTAACCTCAACATATCATAGGTTAGGACTTTTTTATTTGACTGATTTTCAATATAATTGGGGGCAAATAAAAATTACTACTTACAATTATTCGTTACCAATTCATTTTCTGAAGAATACATTTGGTGTGTATTTATTTTAGTGCTATATTTGTAGTGTTAATCATTGCATAATGGGAACTAAGATAAATAATATACGCAGGCAAACTCCTTCTGACGGAATTCTGCTTACATCATGGCTTGAGAAATCAGGATTAAGCAGAAGCGAAATTTCCGATTATACCGAATCGGGATGGCTTCAACGTGTCGCCACCGGAGTTTATACCTTTGTCGGTGATAATCCGACTGTTTACGGGATACTTGCTTCATATCAAAGTCAAGGTACTCTTTCGTATCATATAGGAGCTGCCTCGGCATTGGAATTAAAAGGATTCTCTCATTATGTCGCTATGGGAAAACCTGCTGCTGTCATCTTCTCCCTGATAAGGCCGCGGCTTCCTAAATGGCTGAATTCGGCAGAACTTGATATGCGCATAGTAGAGGTTTCAACCAAAATTTTCGGAGAAGTAGGTGTCGAACAAATGGAATATAACGGTCGGCAATTAACATTGGCCGCACCCGAAAGAGCAATAATGGAATGTCTGTTGTTGTCGCCAACCCAATATAATCTGATGGATGTCTACTATTTAATGGAGATGCTCACTTCGCTTAGATCCGGTTTGGTTCAGCAACTCCTAGAGAATTGCACATCTGTAAAAGTAAAAAGAATGTTTTTATATATGGCTGAGAAAGCGGGACATCATTGGTTCGTAAAACTTGACTTATCAAAGATTTCTCTTGGCTCCGGGACGAGGAGTTATTCAAAAGGGGGCGTGAAGAATGCCAAATATGATATTGTAATACCTAAAGAACTTGCCGACTATGAATGATGTGTATAAGAAGAAGGTGGAGCTTCTCCTAAGAATATTGCCGTTTGTTACGGATGAGGAGTGTTTCGCCATACATGGAGGAACCGCAATAAATCTGTTCGTGAAAAATCTTAACCGCCTTTCGGTAGACATTGATGTGACATATTTACCGCTAGAGGATAGAGCGACTAGTCTGAAGTATATTAATGAGGCGTTGATGAGAATTGCCGACAAAACCAAGCGAAGTTTTAGTGATATTAGAGTCATATCCCGTCTTGATATTTGTAAAATCACATGTGAAAGACAGGGCTGTCAGGTAAAGATAGAGGTCAATCAAACAAAGAGAGGTTTGGTATGCGGCGAGGCCAGATTATACCCTTTATGCGAAAAAGCTCAGAGGCTGTTCGGCATGGAAGTGGATGCCCGTATCGTGTCGTTGTCGCAACTGTATGGCGGCAAAATACCTGCTGCTCTTTCACGGCAGCATCCTCGGGATTTATTCGATGTGAAGCAAATGGACATTCCTCTGTCAGAAGTCAAGGATGGAATTATATATTGTCTACTTGGCAGCGACAGACCCATTCACGAATCCTTCTCTCCAAATTTTATAGATCAGAGGGAGGCAATGGAGAACCAGTTTGTGGGGATGAGCGATATTCCGTTCAGCTATGAGGAATTCGAGATGACAAGAAACAAGCTTATAAAAGGAGTCAACGACATTATGACCGAGGCTGACAAGAGATTTCTTGTCAGCTATGAGGAACTGACTGTCAACCGAGAGGAAAGTCCGTATTCGATGTTCTTTGATTTTCCATCCGTCAAATGGAAGATTCAGAATCTACAAAAACTCAAGACGACCAATCCTCGGAAACTTAAGGCTGAAGCCAATAAGCTCAGGCTCATTTTGGGAATTGAGTGATGTTTAACACTAGGCATAAGAATCGTTAAAACGAACCTCAGATTTGTTTTATGGCTAAAATTCACTACCTTGGCATTATGTAAAAACGCCTCGTTATTGCATCACCAAGAGGACCGACAAGAATGACTGATTTTTCGTCACCATCTCTGTTCCCTATAATCATTGACGACTATCTAAATCATTGATATAGCTCCATTTGGAGTGTAAGGTTCAAGTTCCTCCAGCTCCACCAAAGTCTGGTGAAAGGCAATGAAAAATCCTGCAACTCATTTAATTGCAGGATTTTCTTATATGCAATAGAATGAACTAAAATGAACTGGAGGAAAAATTTCTTATTTGGTTGAAATTTTAATATTATAATATACTTTGAGTATATTTATAAAGTGTATTTTCAACTCTTCATTTTGTGTAGTCAAATATTTTAACGCAGTTTAGAGTTGCCAGACTGTATAGCTGAAAACTTTGGTTCCGTTCTTTCTCTTATACCATATCGTTAATCCGACAGCCAAAAGTATGCTAATGACACGAGCAATATTAGAAATCAGACCTCCGGCAGCATTCTCCGTACCCTCCATAGTAAAAATAAACCATGCGAGATTCATCAAAATATGTAATCCGATTGGAACCCAAAGATTGAAGTTCCAAGCAACGTACATCCAACTGAAATACACAGCTCCAATAAATGTGACACCAAATGCTGCAAGGCTTGAAATCATGTCATGCCCCTGATAGGTATGAGCAAGACCAAATAAAGCTGCAGGGAATAGTGTAGCCCAGAAAAAGCCTATTTTTGCATATCGGAAAAATAATCCAAACATAAAGGCACGGCATAAAAGTTCCTCTATGAATCCCGGTAGAAGGCTCTTCCTTACAAGCAACGAAAATGTTAAATCGGGATTTATTGTTCCAATAATAGGAAATACGATATATAGAGGTAATACCGAAATTATAGCTACCAAAAATCCTTTTGCAAAATTTGATTCAAGCCCGAGAAATAAACACTCCTTCTGGGGCTTAACAACAATAGAGAGAACTATAAAAACAGAAAGTGCCATTAGTAGATCCCGTATTGAAGAGTTGAGCACAGTTTGGCTTGGTATATCGAGAAGTGAAGTGATGCGCCATACATTTTGCCATGCAAGATTGACAACAAAAGAGGCAACCACAGCAAAAATAGCTTTAGAAATCTTGGAATTCAATGTTGCCATCTTATCATATTTGGTTTATTTCAGGTCGCAAAGTTAAATAAAATCTCACAAATGTGATATAGTCATCTGATTATTCAATAAATACGAAGGAATGATGCAGGAGAAGGAGTTGCTGTAAATATAACCTTATGACATCCGTGAAGGTTGAGGTACACCATAATCGATTTCATTATTTGATGTCGAACGCTTGAAGAATCAATATCGTGAAAAGTGGAAAAAATGAGCCGTCAAACACTGATTTTCATCTGTGGACGAGAAATTTTGCGGGATTTACACTACTTTTGTATTCGGATTGATAATAACTGTATCCAAGACCTACGGGAATAAAAATGTGTTCGATGTAACTCTTGTGAGTCATAATGGTAATAATACATGATATATAATAATTGCGATATAAAATGGCTGTGGTTTGATCTTGACGACACACTTATTGATTTCACAACAAATTCACGCATTGCACTCGTCAAGACATTTCACTATGCAAAACTTAACCGTTGGTTCTCCGATCAGTATTGCTGGATTAGATGCTACGAGAAGCACAACCACGCTCTTTGGGATGCGGCGGCACGCGGCGAAATAACATCGACATTTCTTAAAGCGGAGCGTTTCCGACGACCGCTTGTCGAAGCCGGGATGCCGAAACATGAAGCCTACATGATATCTGATGATCTAAGCCGGTTGTATCTTAATTTGCTTGCAAACGAAAAAGAACTTGTCCCGGGAGCGGTCGAGGCTCTTTCGGCAGTACGTAGGTCAGGAACGAAAGTCGGCATCCTGAGCAATGGGTTCAGTTGCGTTCAGGGACGCAAAATAGAACGCGCCGGACTTACGGGATATATCGATAGGGTTGTGCTAAGTGATGACATCGACATTATGAAACCCGATGTGCGACTTTACAAATACGCCATGGAAACCGTCGGTGTCCAAGACCCATCCCAACATATCATGATAGGCGATAATATCAATACCGACATAAAGGGAGCTTTGGAAGCCGGATGGACGGCATTCTTTCTTCAGCCAAGACATGGCAAGCCCCGTGTTGATGTACCTGATGGGGTTGTATCAGTCGACAGCCTTTTTCATGCGATTCGCCTACTCGGCATCTAAGATTCCTCCGCGTCTACAGCTGCGATGAAAAGAAGTAGCATCATAGGGGGCTCGTCTGGCTAAAATTTAGCCCGAAGTCCGTAGGAGCGTATACCTGTCATTCCTCATAGTGCACAGGATTATCTCGGTTGCCATGTAACACACCGTTTAAATTATAAAAAATAGGATGCTATCATGTCTGAAAACTTTAAAATAGTAGAAATCAAAAACGACAAAAAGCGGTTTATACAACTTTTACTCATCGGTGACGAATCGGAAGCGATGATTGACCGCTATCTTCAAAAAGGTAATCTATATGTGGGTATATCCAACGATATTTCCATTGCTGTATGCGTGACTTTGATTATTGATAACACAACGGTTGAGATTAAAAATCTTGCAGTTCGCCCCGATTTCCATCGTTGCGGTTTTGGCAGATTAATGCTTAAACATGTAGAATGTGAGAATCCTGATAAATCCATTATCCTCGGTACAGGTGAAACTCCATCAACTCTTCGCTTTTATGAAAAATGTGGTTATCGCTATTCTCACCGCATACCAAATTTTTTCACCGACAACTATTCCAATCCTATTATCGAAGAGGGGGTGATACTCCGCGATATGGTTTATTTGAGAAAAGATAACGCGTAATAATTATACTATTCGGTAAGGTGTCATACAACCGATTCTGACGCGCTTAAGCTGACTTTTCCGTCGAGAATATAGTTGCGTATGGCAAGAGCCTCGTTCATTGCCAGCGAGGACACCGTGGCGCAGCCGGCATTGGTTGACACATTAATCGACACTCGCCCGGTGTAAGGGGTAAACGGAGTGCTTGCAATGGCCACCGATTGAATGTCACGGTATCTTATATACTCGCGTATGCATGCAATGTTGCCTCGGTTTATCTTCATATACGACTCTTTCAATTCTATGCTGCTGTGCTTCCAGGCCATTGCCGCACGCACGGCTGCAATTGCGGCGTAGACCGCGCCGGCCATTACGGCGGCCAGTGCAAGCTTTGTGCTGATCATTATTATCGCAGCACCGCCGGCTGCCAATAGCAGATGCGGGATGAATCTGCGCATCATCAATCCTATGCCCGATGCGGCCGAGAGCAGGGTAGTGTCGTTCACGCTGCCGTTGTTGCCAAGCCACCATGCGAGCAGCTCGTCGCCGAGATTTGACCCGTAAATGCGTATGCCGCCTTCATTTTTACTGTCGGTAGCATTCTCGGCCTGCTGAAGTGAAATGGTTTGACATCCGGCAATCTTTTCAAGCGGATTCCGCTTTATCGTGAGCACGGTAGTCTTTTCACGAGCGAGTCGGCATGTAAACCGTGACACAAGGCCCGATTCAATCGTCAGCAGGTTATCGGTCATCCTCAATGTCATGTTGTCGTATCGCAAGGCTATTTTACCCGTCCACAGCGCCATCACTATTAGATATATGGCTACAAGGAGGCACAGGCACTGCCAGGCTGTGGGCATCACATCGCCGGCATGGGTCCCGATATACTCTATTATTCGGTCGGTGGCGTTGTCATCGATTTGGCTTATCTTGTCAAACAGAGCCAAGGTAACGGTGGCAAGTACGGCAAATCCCTTGAGATGATTTTGGCACAGTGCGCCTTTCAGTATGTTTAAATTGCTTATGCTCCGTGTGTCATCCTTTACGGGTGGCGGAAGCGCAACAGAATCGTCGGTTATATGGGCAAAATTCTCGCCCTTGCTGACGCGCTCCAGTAGCATCTGCCAGTCCCTCTCGTCGAGAATCAGCTCCACTTCCTGCTTGTCGCTTGCAAGAGTGTCGAAAGCGACACCGCGCATGGATAAAAGTCGGTAAACCAATCCTCTTTTTGTGCGCAGTGTATGGATTCGTGAAAGCGGTATGCTTGTTGTCTGCTTTTCCGCGAGTCCACGGGTATATATCAGTTTGTCGCCCTCGATATGGAATTTTCTGAAATAATATCTCGTGAACGCCACTGCAAGGGAATAGGTGAGTATGATTCCTGCCGCCAAGGCAAATTTCCAGAATAGTCGTCCTCCTGAATCGTGGCTGTTGTAGAGCATATACACCAATACAACGAATGCCGCCCCTACAATATCTTTGAACGATTTCAGAAACATTATCACGAATGCGCCGGGGCTCATTCGCCGGGGAGTGGAGAAGTCAGTCATTGTCGCAGTCGGCTTTATTGATGAGCAATGATTTAAGCCGCTCGGCGTTTTCAAGCGTCAGCCCGGGTATGGTGAGCCGGTTGGAGGCCGATTGCGAGCCGTTTACAACATCGACATAGTAGAGCTTGAAAATGCGGCTTACCAAATTCATGCGCAAGCTCACCTGCTGAATCTTGCTGAAAGGAATCGTGGTGACCGAAGTGAAAAATATCCCCGTGCGGTAGGATATGTCCCTTTCGCGAAGTGCATAACCCTTGAAATTATATATTTTGTGGGCCAATGCCACATTCACGACGAAGGCAACTGCCAAGACACAATCTACAATCAGCATGGGCAACCATTGTTCCCACATCAGCGGAATG
>Ga0137297_12015_pt1 | contig 10143 bp, 15 predicted proteins | sample RamsorincwithD2O_FD_97191 | JGI IMG/M metagenome (GOLD analysis project Ga0137297, IMG submission 97191) | Mouse cecal microbial communities from Vienna, Austria - Mucin amended with D2O | ecosystem: Host-associated > Mammals > Digestive system > Large intestine > Cecum | place: Austria: Vienna... | reverse complement strand
CTTTATTCGCGGAGAATACTACAAACATAGAAAGGCAGGCGGAAGGACTGTGACTGAGAGACAATTCATAAAGCGGAGATGGATCTGGACCATAATCCTTATATTATACATAGGCTTTATTTTTCACAATTCCCTGACCCCGGCTCTGGAATCTTCCAAGCAGAGCGGGAGCGTGCTGGCCATGGTGCTGAAAGCCGCGGAGGCAATGGGAATAAAAAGCGGCTGGATTACGGAACATTTAATCCGCAAGACTGCCCACTATGCCGAATACGGGCTTCTGGGGATTTTCCTGGGTATTACCCTTAGATACTATCCCTTTGCCCTGGCAATGAGAAGGATGGTACAGTGCTGGCTGGGAATCATGATTCCCTTTGTGGATGAGACGATTCAGCTTTTCGTGGAAGGCCGGTCAGGTCAGATCAGCGATGTATGGCTGGATATGGCAGGAGTTTTTACCGGCTATGTGTTTATTGGGATTCTTTTGACGTGGAGGAGGGAAAAAAGAGAGTGAAACGAAATATAGCCATGCTGCTTCAATATGATGGGGGACGCTATGATGGCTGGCAGAGACAGAAGAATACCAAAGAGACTATTCAGGGCAAGATGGAGGGAGTCCTTGAGAAAATGACAGGAACCTTTCAGGAGGTCCGGGGCTCGGGAAGAACTGATGCCGGAGTTCACGCCGCAGGACAGGTGGCCAACGTCCTTTTGGATACAGACATGACGGGAAAGGAGATTCAGGACTATTTAAACCAGTATCTGCCTGATGATATCCGGGTGCTGGAGATTGCAGATGTACCACCGAGATTTCACAGCCGTCTTCTGGCAAAGGAAAAGACCTATACCTACTATATAGACAGGGCAGGGAAGGCATGTGTGTTTCGGCGGAAATATATGTATGCCCTGGGAGCAGACCTGGATGTGGAAGCAATGAAAAGGACGGCGGGATATCTTCTGGGAACCCATGATTTTGCAGGCTTTTGCACCAACAAAAACAAAAAGAAATCTACAGTGCGCACCCTAAAAGCCATAGAAATCCTGGAGCGTAAAAGTCAGATAGAGATTAGCATGACTGGAGACGGTTTTCTCTATAATATGGTAAGAATCCTGGCAGGAACTCTGATTGAGGCAGGGCTGGGGAAAAGGGAAGCAGAGTCCGTAAAGGAGATTTTGGAAACAGGGGACAGGAAGCTGGCCGGATTCACGGCGCCGTCCAGAGGACTGTTTCTAACACAGGTCCTGTATGAACCCCCCGTATTTGGCGGAGAATGAGAGAAAGGCGGAATATGACAGAATTACTGGTAAAACGATTTGTAAAAGGATACAAGAATACGGAAGATACCGATGTGAGAGCCTCCTATGGGGTGCTGGCCAGTATGGTGGGAATCTGCTGCAACCTTTTACTGTTTACGGCTAAGATTCTTCTGGGAATCAGCGTACATAGTATTTCTGTTATGGCAGATGCTTTCAACAACCTGTCGGATGCCGCCTCCTCCATCATCAGCTTTGTGGGAGTGAAGATGGCGCAGAAGCCGGCGGACGAGCACCACCCCTTTGGCCATGGACGCATTGAATATATTTCGGCATTTATTGTGGCATTTTTGGTAATACAGGTGGGATTTTCTCTCTTTAAGACCTCCATAGGGAAGATCCAAAATCCCCAGGAGATGGCTTTCAGTACCATATCCGTCATGATTCTTGTCCTGTCCATAGGTGTAAAGCTATGGATGGGAATGTTCAACCGGTCCTTGGGTAAGCGGATTCACTCCACGGTGATGATGGCTACGGCTGCAGATTCCTTGGGAGACGTGGCCGCCACATCGGCAACCATCCTCTCCCTTCTGGTGTTTGGCGTGGCAGGAGTCAACATTGATGGGATTGTGGGACTCATTGTGTCCGTGGCGGTTATGATCGCCGGTGTCAATATTGCAAAGGATACCCTGGCTCCCCTGATCGGAGAGGCCATTGACCCCAAGGTCTATAAAGAGATCAAAGAATTTGTGGAGAAATATGATGGGATAGTGGGAACCCACGACCTGATTGTCCACAATTACGGGCCCTCAAGAAGCATGGCATCCATCCACGCGGAAGTGCCAAGCGACGTGAAGATTGAGGTGAACCATGAGATTGTGGATCAGATAGAAAGGGATTGTTTTAAGCAGCTGGGCATATTCCTTGTTATCCACATGGATCCTGTGGAGACCCACAATGAGAGGGTGACAGCCATCAGGGATCAGATTGCCGCCGTGCTCTTAGGCTTGGATTCCCGGCTGGAATTTCATGATCTGAGGGTGGTGGATGGGAATCAGAGAATCAATTTGATTTTCGATGTTGTGATTCCCAGGGATTATAATGAGGTCATGCGGGATACACTAAGAAACAGGATTTCGGAAGCTCTGAATAAGCTGGATTCCAGATATGACTGTATTATAACCATGGAGAACAGCTTTTGCGCGGAGAATCCGGAGTCAATCTGACGATTGGTGAGGGATAGCATGAGACAGGCTGCAAAAAAAAGCAGGTACGAAAGAGGCCGGTCAGAGGAAGACCGGCTTTTGCTGTTGATGAAGGCAGGAGATCAGGAGGCTTTTCGCAGTCTCTATGAACTGACGGCAAAAAGTATTTACAGTTATGCCCTGTCTATCTTAAAGCATCCTCAGGATGCAGAGGAGGTTATGCAGGACACTTATTTGTCGGCCTGGAACCAGGTAGGGCAGTATAAGGATGAAGGAAAACCTATGGCATGGCTTTTAACCATAGCAAGAAACCTGTGCTATATGAGACTGAGGCGGCAAAAGGATCATCCCCAGGTCAGCTATGAGGAGCTGGAGGAGGAGACACCGGGGGAATTGTGTGCCCGGATCGAGATGGCCCCGGAAAAACAGATTCTTTTGGAGGCGCTTTCAGAGCTTTCCGAGGAAGAGAGAAAGATTGTTCTGCTTCACGATGCCGGGCAGATGAAGCACCGGGAGATCGCAGACTATATGAATTATCCTCTGTCAACGGTATTGTCAAAATATCACAGGGCCATGAAAAAGCTTCAGAAAGTATTGACCGTGTAAAGATGACAGGCTATCATAAAGGATAGAAGCAGAATAGACAAAGAGGAGGTATTTGGTTATGAAGGCATTCAGAAGTGATTTTTTGTGGGGCGGAGCTACGGCGGCCAACCAGTATGAGGGCGGCTGGGACGAGGACGGGAAGGGGCCCTCTGTGGCGGATATGTGTACCAATGGCTCCCACACATCGCCAAAGAGGATTACAGCCAGCTTTGAAGAAGGCGTGCTCTACCCAAGCCGGGAAGCCACGGACTTTTATCACCATTATGAAGAGGACATCCGGTTATTTGCGGAAATGGGGTTTAAATGCTTCCGCCTTTCCATTGCATGGACCAGAATCTTCCCCACCGGTATGGAGGAGGAGCCCAATGAGGCGGGGCTGGCATTTTATGACAAGGTGTTTGACCAGTGCAAAAAGTACAAGATTGAGCCTTTGGTTACCATTTCCCACTATGAGATGCCCTATGCTTTGGTGGAAAAATACAACGGATGGGAGAGCCGTGAGTGTATAGACTGTTTTCTCAATTACTGCAAGGTGATTTTTGACAGGTATCAGAACAAGGTAACCTACTGGCTCACCTTCAATGAAATCAATACGGGAACCATGCCTATGGGCAGCGTGCTGTCCTTAGGGACAGTGAAGGGATACACAGGCACGATGATAGGATTCCCCGACAAACCCCAGGTCCGGTTCCAGGCTCTTCATCACCAGTTTGTGGCCAGTGCAAAAGCGGTCAAGCTGGCTCACGAACAATACCCCCAGTTTCTTATGGGCAACATGATCGCGTTTATCACCTCCTACCCCTTTACCTGCAATCCCGACGATATGCTGGAGGCACAGAAAAAGATGCAGATGAACAACTGGTTCTGCTCTGACGTGCAGGTGCGGGGGGCTTATCCCTTCTATGCAGATCGGTATTTTGAGGAGAACCATATTCATATATCCATGGAGCCAGAGGACGAGCAGATTCTGAAGGAGGGGACTGTGGACTTCTACACCTTCAGCTATTACATGAGCAACTGTGTGGCCAAGGCTCCCGATGAGAAGGACAAGATCGGCAGCAATCTTATAGGAGGCCTGAAGAATCCTTATCTGAAGGCCAGCGACTGGGGATGGCAGATTGATCCCAAGGGACTGAGGTATACCCTTAACGAGATCTATGACCGCTACCGAATTCCCATGATGGTGGTGGAAAATGGCCTGGGAGCCTATGACAAAGAAGGGGAAGACGGCATAGTACATGACACCTACCGTATCGATTACCTGAGAGAGCACATTAAGCAGATGAAAGAGGCGGTGGCTGACGGCGTGGATCTTATGGGGTATACCCCATGGGGCTGCATTGATCTGGTCAGTGCATCCACGGGCACTGTTAAGTTAGTAGAACTATGATCATAAAAAAGAAATGCCCGTGACGTGCTGGTCATTGTCCATTCTGATTTCGGAGATCACGGAGCGCCAGAGGGTTCTTTTTTCTTCCCGTTCCAGGCTGTCATAGATGGTTTTGAAGTCCCGGGAAAGAAGGTTCTCTATTGCCGCAAAGTCTGGGCGCTGATCTGCGGCAGGTTCCGGCTTTTCTTCCAGCATGGCGTTATATTTGTCATAGTCCCGCTTGTATTCCTCTATGTCGATTAGATCATTGACATATAAATCCTTAAGCCTGGACAGCTTCCGGCGGACAGCGGCCCGGTCAACGGAGGCGGCGGCCTTCCGGCGCTTTTCTTCCTGCACTTCCCATTCCAGGCGGTATTTTTCCAGTTCTTCCCCCAGGTGGTCAAAAAGCCACTTTTCCACCACACCTTCCTGTATTTCCCGCTTGTGCGGGCACCTGCCCCGCTGAAAGTGCTGGTTACAGCGGTAATAATAATAACCCCTTGTGAAAGCCCCTACTAATTTGTGGCGGCATTCCTCACAGACAAGCAGGGAAGTGAAGAGGAACACCCGGCCAGAGGGGGTGCTTTTTGCATTGTTCCCCAGAAGTTTCTGGACCCGCTCAAACTGTGCCGGGCTGATCACGGCCTCACAGAAGTTTTCATTGTACCTGCCGTTTTTGTCGTATACCCCCATGGCCAGCTTGTCCCGCAGCATACGGCGGAAAGTGGCGTCGCACCAGTTGACCCCATAGGTTTCCCGGATATACTTCACTGTCCCCCGCTGGGACACGGTGGCCTCAAAATGGTTGAAGGCGTCCTGCAATATGGCTGCCTTTTCCGGGATAACCTCAAAACGTTTCTGGTCATTCACCCGGAGCCAGAAGGGGCAGGAGCCGGAAACCACGGTCCCATGGCTGATTTTGCTGTCAAACACAACGGCAATTCTTTCCCCGTCCAGATCGGCCTCATTCTGGGCAATGGAAAGCCGCAGGTTAATGTATAACCGCCCGCTGGCGGTGGTGGTGTCGTATCCTTCCCCGTCATCAATGGTTTTCCAGCCACACCCATGGGCTTCCAGCACTTCCATGACCTTGTAATAATCCGCCACGGAACGGAACCAGCGGTCAAGGCGGCAGAACAGCAGGAGATCAACGCCGTCCCGCTTGACTAAATCCATCATGCGGAGAAATTCCGTTCTTTTGTGTATGTTCTTCCTGGCTGTCTTTGCGGCGTCAACGAAGACCCCCACGATCACCCAGCCCCGTTCCCGTGCGTATGCTTCCAGCCGTTCCTGCTGGGCTTCCAGCGACAGACCTTTGATTTTTTGTTCTTCTCCCGATACCCGGATATATAAAGCCACACGGAGGGCGGTATTTTCAGCTTTTTTATTCATAAGATCACCTTTTGATTGCCTGTCATTTCCCGCCCCTATGTGGTATACTATAGGGGCAGTGGTATGTTGTATCTGGTGGATATATATATTTCTGCACCGTCCGGGAGTGTTCGCAGCACCCCCGGACATTTTTATTACAGGTTGATGATTTTGTTTCCATAGCCGCCAGGAAAAAAATAGTACGCTTCCCCGTTTTCCCATTGCCCGGTTATGCTGTCAACGAAGGAACATTTAAAATTCTTGATCAGATAGTCCTTGCTTCCGTGAAGCTGGACCCGGTCCGCCCATGCACGGGTGATCTGATCACAAAACCAGGCTTTTTCTTCCGGCGGCAGCGTGTCGGCGTGGTACAGTTTTTGCCAGCACTGGGAAGCGTGAAAATATTGTATAACGAGATCGGCGCTTTCGTATTCAAGCCGGGGAGCCGGGGAAGTCTGCCCAATTGGTTGAAGTTCGGTTTTATATGCCGGGCAGGGAAACGGGTATCCGCTTCCCAGGGACCGGCAGAAGCCGCCCAGGAGTTCCCCAAAGTCATTGTCATTTAAGGTTAGTTTAATAATCATGGCATTTTCCTTCCTGTAGAGATCATTTCAACAGTTCCGAGAGGCCCAGGCGGGAAAAACTGATCTGGTCCCGGAGAAAGCCGGAAAACCATTCTTCCGCCAGGGCCAGGGCAGCAGGCGGCGGCAGTTTAGCGGAAAAGGACGCCACCCGCTGGGCCTGGCATGTCTTGTTATCTTTGCAGCCGTCTTCCTTCCACACCATTATGGAAAGATACAGGCCGTATTTGCGCCCGCCGTCCACCTGGTACAGGGACAGCACAATATAGTTGCCTATAACGGCCCTGTAGATCGCATTGGTGGTATAGTTCCCGGCAGGCGTCTTTTGCCAGGAGTTTTCCGGCGTGCGGGTTTTCCAGTCATAACGTAAATTGTCCATAATACCCCCTCTATAGCAATTATATAATTACTTGTGGTGTCGAGAAAATATCAAGACTCGGTATAGCTATAATTACCGTTTTCGTCACGGACCCAAAGCCCATATGATTCAAGTACACTGCCATCCTTATCAAGTTTACCATAAATAGCAGATGAGACATCAGAACCAGAAAAACATATACCAGTGTCTGAATAAGTTATTATGGATACCCAATTATAGCCCGAATTTGCAACTACATTGTCGGCAAATTCCCTTAACATTTCAGACGTGATTTTTTCAAGGTTATCATCCGTTATACGGATAAAGGCATATTGACCCAAAACAGTATCGCCAGAACCATTCATCACGTCTTTTGTAGTCGGTTCAAAATCCATCAAGAAATTATGGGGTATGGTTTCCGGGTATATTTGATCTTTTCCGTCAAAGACCTGGGAAACAGAGACACCATCAAGATATACCGTTAAGGTATTAAGCCCGTAATTAACATTATAAAAACCGCCAGAAGTATTTTTTGATACCGTAAAGAAACTGTCTACGCCACATTCAGAAGCGAGGGTAATAAAAATTTCGTCTGCTTCTTCCGCAGTAACGCCAGTTGCAGTTTTTAAGCCGGAAATGCTGGACTTGTAAAAATCATATTTTTCGGTGAGTTCTGCCGATTTTGGGGTAACAGAGCCGCATGAGCAAAGCAATAGACATATTAAAAGCATAAGGATAGAAGATAATCTTTTCATTGTGCACCTCCATGGTATGTGTGTATTGTGTTCTTCCGGCAACCTAAAATTACAATGCCGTAAATGGGCATTACGCAGGGAGAAGGGAGGGAAGAACAATGCTGGTAAACGAGTTAAAAGCAGCCATTCATAGAATGGTTGACGCTATTTCAGACATGAACATTTTAATCAAGATTTACACGTTCATTAAGTATCTGAAATAGTAAGTAGTTCCGCTGGTGATATGTGGGGCTTTATTCCTGGCCCCGCATATTGTCTGACAGCCTATGTATGAAATCCTGGAATAATTTTTTGCTGTCATCATCAAGTTTCCAGTATTCCACAATCAGACTTCTAACAAAAGCGTCATTGGAAAGTGTTGCAGCCGCTTTTGCAAATTCATCTTCCGTGAAATCAAGAAACATTTCTCCGCTGCCGTTTCGCAGCCATTCTTCTCGCACGTTAAATTCCCGGCAAATAGCAAGCACCATTTGTTCAGTTACAGCCCTATTTCCAATTTCTATACGGGAAATTGCTGTGCCAGTCACTCCTAATTTTTTCCCAAAGGATTCTTGGCTTAAAGACAAAGATTTTCTAATGGCTTTTAGTCGTTCATTCAATTTTTTCTTTGGGCACTCCCCATTCCAACAATTTCAGATATGCCGCCAGGCTGTCTTTGCCGCCAGAAAACAGGACAATGATCAGATCATAGTTTTCCAGCGGTAAAAGCCGGGGCAGGTATGATTTTTTGTCCGTGGCCGTCTGCCGTTTCCCAGGGACACGGGGACGGAAGCGCACCTGGCGGCCATATATGGGGCGCTCCTGCCAGCCGTACACCACCGGGGTGTCTTTGGTGCAGTCAGCGTCTTTTATGAAATTAACCACCTTCTGTTCTGCCTCCCGTCTTTCAATCTCTGTAATCTTCAAATCGTGGGCAATTCCGCCAAATCGGGCGGCAGTTCACCCAGCGGGCAATCCGCTTGTATATATGGGCGGCGTGTTCCTTGTCATAGATCATTATGTATGGGTCAAAACCCAGCCGCCGCAGGGTATATATGCGGTGAAAATCCTGGTCCAGTGTGCTGTTGAAATTAACCAACACATAGACTTCCTTGTATACAGGGGATTTTCTCTTGTAAAGCCGTGCAAAGCGTTCAAAATCGCTTTCCAGATCATCTTCCGGCCGGTCCCATGCCAGATGAACGTATTTCATGCGTATTCGGTTCAGCATGGCGATCTTTTCCGGCGTGGCCAGGCGCACGTCCAGGCCCTGGTTAAAATCCACCAGCGCCCTGGAACTGATCAGCTGGTCCAGCAGGTCTTCCCAGTCCCGGCAGGCCAAAATATTGGGGTCACAGATCACAATTTTTTCCTGCCCCATCCAAAATTCCGCCAAATCGGCCACCTTTATGCTGCACTTCCCTTCCTTTGCCGCTACATGGCAAAATTCGCAGTTCCTGGGGCAGCCTCTTGTCAGAAATCCGTATGCCGTGTTCCGGGTCTTCTCCGGGTACAGGCTATAATCCGGGTAAATGTGTTCAATTTCCGGGGGCAGTAGCGTGTCACGCTCTCTTTTGTATACCTCTTTCCCGTTTTCCAGTTCTATGCAGTCCCCGGAACCGCCCCTGGCCACTTCGTCCGCATATATGGGCGCTGTATAGTCCGGCGTGAAGGAAAATACCTTGCTTAAATACACTTTGTCCATGTGGCCGGAAAACATGGGGTGATACCATTCGACATGATCACCCTGGGCCTTGTGCCAGGCGGATATTTTCATCAATGGGATATTGGGTAATTATGGCCGTCAACGTCCACAAGCCCTATCTTCATGCCCTCTGCCCCCTATTCGTCCGCATTGCCTTCCCCTTTCAGTCCGTCCACCTGGAAATCCGGGTGTGTGCTTCCCTCTAACCAGGCGTTTTTCATGGTCACTTGCGGGCAGCCGGTCCTGTCATATGTAACCGACACTTCCCCATAGTATCCCCAGACGGTGCCGTCATTCAGATACACGGTGACGGTGCCCTGGGTGTCCTCCTGCCCTGGAAAGCGGGAAGACAGTGCCGCCCTGGCGATCTGGCCCAGGAAGACAATTCCCAGGACCGAAAAAATCCACAGGACCAATACGGCCACTTTTTCTTTCACCCTGCCGCCTCCTATCCTGCGGCCCGCACTGGTTCTGCGGGCCGCTCTTTCTCTGTCACTGTTACCGTTATTTTCACCCGCTCCCGTTTTGACAAAATCGCCGCCAGGGCGGTGAAAAAAGCCTGGGCATTAAACGTGCCCTTTACTTCAATTTCTGCCATGCCTGCTGCCCTCCCTTACCCTGCCACGGCAGTACCAGCCCCCATGCGCTTGCCAAACTGTACACCCCGCAGGAAAGCCAGCATTTCTTTTTCTTCGCCGTCTTCCAGCGTCCGCAGAAAGTCCAGCACTTCCACGGCTTCCTGCCGGTTGTCCTGGGGTATCATGGTTTCTGTCTGCCCAGCGCTTGCCATTGTGTTTGCCTCTACATTGTTTCTCACCATTTTCTGTACCTTCCTTTCTGGCACTGCCGCTGCCGCTTTCACCTTAAAAGCCGCCTGCCCGAAAACCTGTTGACCGTCTACATGCTTTATAGCTGGCATGACCGCTGCCATTTGCAGTGCCTTTTCCTTTGGGTGGCGTC
>Ga0137297_12012_pt1 | contig 10148 bp, 9 predicted proteins | sample RamsorincwithD2O_FD_97191 | JGI IMG/M metagenome (GOLD analysis project Ga0137297, IMG submission 97191) | Mouse cecal microbial communities from Vienna, Austria - Mucin amended with D2O | ecosystem: Host-associated > Mammals > Digestive system > Large intestine > Cecum | place: Austria: Vienna... | reverse complement strand
TAAGTTTTTGGGCGAGCGCCTTTGACGGCGGCTTAGGGGTAGAATAGGGGTGGTAGGTATTGTCTAAAGAGCGTTTCTCTGATAAAATGAAATTAGAGGTAATAACTAATTAATTTTGGGAGAAAAAAGTGGAGAAAACGCAGTTCTTGGGCGCGATAGGGTTGGCTGTAGCTATAGGTGTGAGTGGGGCGAGCCTGAATAGTGGCATGTGTGAAGCGATGGCTGAAAATGAGAATACGAATTTGACGGCTGCTGTGGTAAGAGCAGAGGGTGCAAGAGAGTATGCTATGCAACACCCATCGGAGAAATATCCTGGTTTTGTGAAATATATTGATAGATTGTTGGGTCATGCGAAAGCGGATGTTGTCGAGGATGAGGAGGAACTAATTAGGGCTTTGGATGATGCGGCAATAGCGGTGGAGCTTGTGTTGGGTAGTGAAGCGAAGGCGAAGGTGGCGCAGACGAATATAGGTACTGAGACTACAAATGTTAAAGAACCGATAGACGAGCGTGCGAGCTTAACGATGATCGTTGATGAGCAGTCTAGTGAGAATAATGATAGCCATGAATCAGTGGAAGGTCTTGTACCAGGCAATGTTGAATTACCGAATACAGGCGAAACAACTCGACAGGCAGGGATTGGGGAGTTGATCTTGGCGGGGTTGATTGTGGCGGTAGGAACGCTTGGAGCAACAATGGTGATCTTGAGGGATAAAACGCTAAGCGGTAAGAAGTAACCGAAACTTAATAGTATAAGAAAAACCACCGGGAGATCGGTGGATTTCTTGGCTTTGGAGGTTTCGGGTGCTTTTGGAATGATTAGCGAGCGAATTTGCTGAAGCCATCGGCAAGATCGCTGGGAAGAAGAATGACGGTCTTCTGCGATGGGTCGGTGCTGATCTTTTCAAGGGTTTGGAGGGTGCGGATATTAAGGCCGCCAGGAGTCTGAGCAAGCATGCGAGCGGCTTCGGAGACGGCAGCGGCAGCGGACTTTTCGCCTTCGGCAGAGATGATGGCAGCGCGACGTTCGCGTTCGGCTTCGGCTTGTTTGGCCATAGCGCGTTTCATGTCGGCGGGGAGTTCAATGTTTTGGAGCTTGACGTTCTCGATGTCGATGCCCCATTTGTCGGTCTGGGCGTCGACAATTTCGCGGATTTGGGCGGAAATTTCGTCACGTTTGCTGAGAATTTCATCTAGATCAAAATTGCCAGTAACATCGCGCAGGGCGGTCTGGGCGAAAGTGCTGGTGGCGTAGGTATAATTGGTGGTTTCGAGGACGGCTTTGGCAGCGTCTAGGACACGGAAGTAGACAATGGCGTCAACATTGACGGTGACGTTGTCGCGAGTAATGACTTCTTGCTTGGGGATGTCCATTGGAGTGGTGCGGACATCAACTTTGACCATATGGTCGATATAAGGAATAATGACGCGGAAGCCTGGTTTGAGAATGCGGGAGAACTTGCCGAGGCGAAGAACGACGCCGCGCTCGTATTGATTAATGATGCGTACGCCAGGGATGACGATTAATAAAATGATTGCTAGGATAACTATTAGGGCTATCATAAGTGGTTCCTGTTTAACTCTTGTTAAGTTAATTATAACATAATGATAAATATATAATAAAACTAGCTAAAGTTAGAAAGTTCTTATGGTATAATAGTGATATGAAGAAATTGATTGTGAAAAGTCAATTGAGGGACCGGGAGGCATTAGACCAGCAATTAGCTAATATTGGCATGGAGCTTTCGCCGGTGATTTGGCAGCATGAGCGAGTGTATTTGCCGCATGATTATCGTCCGGCGATGAATTATCCACGGTTGGTGATGCGAACTGAGGTGCGAGCGACTAATCAGCCAGCTATCTACTCAATGTATCTGAAGCGACACATTGAAGATAGTGGAGTGGATTGGTTGAACTATACAGAAGTGAAAGACTATACAGAGGCATCTGGCATGATACATCAGTTGGGATTTCGGAAGGTGGCGGAGGTGAGTCGGCAGAGGCAGGAGTTGTGGCTAGACGATAAAATGGTGATCTATGTGGACAAAGTGGAGGGGTTGGATAATTATTATATTAAGCTGGAGGCGGAGCTGATGGAGGGAGAATCAGTGGACATGCTGCGGCGGGATTTGTTTGGGGTTTTACAGATGTTGGGGCAGGAGACGTTTATTATGCAGGCGTATTTTGACCTAATGCAGAACCAAGAGCAGCCGTATTTTATACCAGAGGGGTGAGAGTTTTCTCTTGTTTTGCGTGGGGGAATGTGAAAAATTTTGGCAAAAAGCATGGTTGACGCATGGAAAGAGCTTATGTATAATTATTGCTAGGAGATCAAGATTATATAAAAATTAAAGACAAAATAAAGGAGAATCATTTATTATGTCAAATATGACAAAAGCTATTGCTGTGCTTGGCGTGGTTGCTGGGCTCGGTGTAGCGGCGTTGCCGTTGAGCACTTATGCTGCGCCAACTAAGATCGAGGGCACTGCTGAAAATGAAGGCGATCCGTTAAGCGCTAGTAAAGATGTTCAGGTGCAGTTGAAGCTTGATGAGAGTCTTTCGATGTATGTGACGAATGAAGCTGGCGATGCAGATGTGACTACTCCGGTAGCTTTGAACGAGAATACAGATACTACAGCAAATTATCAAGCTGCACCTATTGCTATCAAAGTGATTGCGAATAATGCGCAGGGTTATCACTTGACTATTCATGGTTCCGCTAATGACACGTTGACTGGCGCTACTGGAACCGTTGCGACTTCGTTGACTAATGCTAAAGGCACCCAGATTGAGGCTGGTGACTTGACCAGCACAAGTGCTTCGCAATGGGGCTATAAGGTATTGAAGGGCGCTGCTGGGTCAGTGATTGATGCGACTTGGAATGGCGTACCGGCAGAAGCTGCCGCTGCGGAAATTGATGGAGCTAAGGTTCCAACTGGCGCTGCTGGTAACACGACTAAGGTTACCTTTGGTGCGCATGTGCTAGATACGCAAGAATCGGGTATCTATAATGGGCAGGTTACCTTTACGGCTACTGCTGGTTTGAAAGCTGGTGCTTAGTCAGTAAAAGGCGGGCAAATATCGCTTCTTTGGGAGCGATATTTTTGCTTGTGTTTTTGAGACGCTAATGTATAATAGGTAGCAAGTTAAGGAGGCAAATGAGAAGGTTTAGTAAATTATTGGTGCTATTGGCGGTAGTAATGACGTTTTGCGGAGTTAGTTTTTTTGGTGCGAATGTGTCTGCTGCGGAAACGGTGGAGCATCATCTTGGAGTTACGCCGACACAGAGTGACCTTGGCACAATTGAACCGGGCAAAAGTTACTCAAGTAGTTTCAAGATTAAGAATCGCGGGAGCTCGGCTTCGGAGTATGAGATTGATTTTGCTCCTTATAGTGTGCGGGGTGAGAGATATGAGCCAGTCTATGGCGAGGAATCGGTATATACTGAGATAGCAAGTTGGATTAACGTTTCTAAGGGGAGCGGAGAGTTGTTAGCTGGAGCTGAGGAAGAAATAACTTTTACAGTACAAGTGCCTGAGAATGCACATGGTGGAGCACAGAGTGCTATTATTGTGATTAGGCTTAAGAATGATGGTCAGTCTTCTGGTACAGCGGTAAATACTGTGCAGCAGCTGGGTTATATTGTTTTTGGCAATGTTGATGGTGAAATTACAAAAACTGGTAAAGTGTTGGAAAATAAGGTGCCGAGTTTCTTGTTTAACCCGCCAATAATGGGAACTTCAGTGGTGGAGAATACTGGAAATGTGTATACGGTAGCAAAATATACTTTGCAGGTGTTCCCGTTGTTTAGTGATGAGGAGGTATACACTAATGAGGAAGAGCCGGAAGATAACGTAATCTTTCCAGAAACAAAGCGTTACAATGAAGTTACTTGGGAGGGGGCGCCGCATTTGGGAATATTTAAAGTGCGCCAGACCGTGAAAATTTTTGATGATGAAAGTGTGACGGAGAAAATTGTGTTCTTGTGCCCATTATGGTTTCTATTCATCATGTTGCTGCTGATTTTCTTGACTATCTTCTGGATTGTAAGTCGGGTGTTTAAGCGAAAGAGGGAAGCATAGAAACTTACTTGGGTGAGAAGAAAATCTGCAGATGGGACTAAGACCTCATTTGCTTGTGCAGGGAGTGGAGAGCGTATTCAGCGCTTGCCAAACAGGGAAGATTGTAGTAAAATGGTATAAAGACAGAATTGTTTATTGATATTATTAAAGGAGTTATTTATGGCATATCAATTGGTATTAAATAAGCGTGCTGAGCGGGGGCATAAGGCTAAGTCTTTGCGCGAGGCTGGACTTGTTACTTCCGTGGTTTATGGTGCGGATGAACCAGTTTTGACGAGTTCGGCTTATAATGAGACCGAAAAGGTCTTGAACGAAGCGGGTTATCATTCACCAATAGAGTTGACAATTGACGGTGCAAAGCAACTTGCGATTGTAAAGAATGTAGGTGTGAATCCGGTAAGTCGCCGCATTATGAATGTAGAGTTTCAGGCGGTGTCAGCTGATGAGGTCGTGGAAGCAACTACGCCAATTGCGATTGTGGACTTTGATAAGTCGGACGCAGCGAAATTACATTATACCATCTTGCAGGTGCTGGAAGAGGTTGATGTAAAGGCGAAGCCATCTGATCTACCAAAGGAATTGGTAGTGGATGGTAGTAAGCTAGCAACACTTGAAGACAAATTGACAGTGGCAGATTTGCAGTTGCCAAATGGGGTGGAATTGGTGGATCGCGAACTCGCTCCAGAAACAGTGGTTGCAAACGTTTATGATCCAGCGGCAGAAGCTGCGGCACGCGAGGCGGAGGAAACCCAAACTGAGCCAGTGGCGCCAGCTGAGGGAGAGGCGTCAGCTGAAGAAGCAAAAACTGAATAGCGGAATAATTCGTGTCGAGTTGATGAGTAAAGACCCCCATATGGGGGTCTTTTGTGGCATGGCGAGCTAGCTGTATCTAGCATGGAGATTTTGAGATATGTGTGATATGCAGCGGCATGAGATGAATCGCATGAATGTGCAAAATCTTGCAAAAAAGTGTTGACATTCAGCTTATGATTTGCGATAATGAAGTAAAGATATAGTTAAAACAAATATCAAAAAGAAGGACATAAAACAAAATGAAACTAAATAAAAAGTCGAAGACTGGCGTAGTTGGTTTGTCGAGTTTCTTTGCGTTGCTCGCAGTTTTGGGCACGGCGGTAGCGTGTCCTTCGGCAAGCATGATGGCGTCAGCGGCTACAGAACAGTCACTAAAAATTGATTTTAGCTTGGAGAGCTTGTCGACAACGAAGTTGACGATTGACTTCTTCTTGGCTAACGGTAATCCAGATTATGTAACGTTTTTCAAGCAGTTGGGTATTGACTTCTTATTGAACTCTTCAATTTCGATGACGATGGACAAGAACACTGTATCAGCGACGGTAGACCCAGTGTCGACGACAGCAAACTTCGTTTCTGCTTATCAGGATCTAAGCGTAACGACGAATGGCGCAGAGGGCGTGTCGGTGTATGTCTATAGCACTGATGGTGAAACGGCGATGATTAGTGGGACAAACAGGATTCCGACTTTAAGTAGTGCAGTAGGTCAAGCAAACTTTACTTCGGATCGGTGGGGATATAGCTTGACGACGCAGGATGGGTATAATAGTGCCAACTTGCAATATAAAGGTTTAGCAACGGCTGCAGTGCAGGGTGGCGCAGACTATACAAAGACAGGTGCTGGAAGTAATAACTTGCGTCTGACCTTTGGTGCGAAGGTGAGTATGGATAGCGCAGCGGGTACCTATACACGTGATGTACGTTTGAATGCGGTATCTCCTGCGGAAGTACCAGCGATGATTAGCGAGGCGCGCAATAAAATCAATCAGTATATTGAAACTTCTCTTGAAAATGATCCGGAATTGAAGGCTGAAGTGGAAGCACGTAAGGCTGCAAACGGTGGGCAAAATCTAGATATGGCTGGTGAATTCATCGGGTCTATGGTGAACGAGGACCAGGAGTAAGACTATAGCTTAAAGAATCTTGATTTAAAAAGAGCCCCTTGCGAGGGGTTCTTTGGATGGAATAGAGTTTTTTGATATTGCCCATCAAAATACTGAGCCTTAAAGTATAAACTTTATGCTTATATTTCTATTGTATCACACGTTAGTATTTTTGTCAATACCTAGTGGGGCATTTGATAATTAAAAATGAATTAACGGAGATAACGAAGGGCATCAACGTTATTTTCGAGATGGCGCTTGAGGGCGGCTTGAGCAGAGCGGATTTTGGTCTTGTCGCCTTTCCATGTGAGCATAACAGGTTCTTGCAAGGCACGACCAAAGGCGAAGCTGATAGGCCAAGGGAAGGGTGTGTTCTGACAAATGGCAGTGAAATTAGTAGTGGCGACTTTGCTGTCTTGCCCGCCGCTGAGGAAGAGGACGCCGCCGGTGTATTTAGAAACGGCGTGTTTAAGAATGGCTGCAGTGGCCATGCCGATAGCATCTGAAGCGGCTGGAGTTGAGTTGTCTTTGCCGTTTATGATCATGTTGGTTTTAAGGATGCAAGCTTTGAGGTCGACGCGGCGTTGTTCGAGTTTGTCAAAAATGGCAGTAAGGATACGATTGGTAGTAGCAGCAGATTGTTCGATGGTGTAATCGCCATCTTGGAGGATATCAGATTCGATAATCGGAACTATACCAGCAAGCTGGCATTCTTTGGCAAAGCTAGCAAGAAGCTCGGCATTCTTTTCGACGGCGATGAAACTGGGTTGGTCTTTAGCGATGCAGAATTCGGCGCGCCATTTAGCAAAACGGAATCCGTCAGCATAAGCAGCACGCATGCGGTCAAAAAGAGTGCTGATGCCGAGAGTGTAGTATTCGCCGGTTTCAGGAAGTTCGGCGAGACCTTGGTCGGCTTTGAGGCCTGAGATGATACCGCGATTAGTGAGGTAGTTAATGACGTGTTGACGATCGATTTTTTGTTTGGCGCTTTCGGCACTTAAGATAATACCACTTAGGAAACGCTCGATATCTGGTGAGGTGAAGATAATTTCACGGAAAGTTTGACGATGTTTGGCGTTGCCGGGGATGCCGGCTTTGGCGAGGCGAGCGGTGAGTTTTTGCTCGGATTCGTCCATGGCAAGGATGCCTTTTTTGGGGGCCATGATAAGCTGGGTAGTGTACTGGAGATTCTGGCGCTTTTCGCGTTCTTCAATGGCAAGGGATTGGAGTTTTTTTGCAGAGAGGGAACCAGCAATGGTGGCTTTTTCGGCGTTGATACGTGCCCAAAGGACGGCGTCGGCAGGAGAGCCGCCAACAGAGATAACACCAAGAATAGTAGCGACGATGGTGGAGTAAACAGTAAGGTGAGTCATCATGTCGGTTTTACTGAGCGACCAACTTTCTTCGGCGTCACCAAAAATGATTTTGCGAGGGCTAATGTGGCAAACGAGCTGTTTGCTAGGGGGAGTAACTTCGACTTTGTCGACAATTTCGACGGGTGGATGCATGGGCGGTTCGTCCTCAAGAAAGACGATGTCGGCCATGTCTTTAAGCTGTTGGCCTGCAGGCGTAGTGTGTTTTTCGGTGTGGACAGCGAGCTTGGTGGTGGGAGAGAACTTAAGGAAATTTTTGAGCTCTTCGACGAGCTTGTTGGAGGCGGTAGTGGAGCGGTCGATGAGGATCCACTCAGGTGTGCCACTGGGCATGGACCAATCGGTCTGTTTGCGGTTGGAAGGAACGAAGTAGGCAATTTCGTCCTTGTGACAGAAGATGTAGCGATAATCATCGGGCTGGTCAAGCCAAGTAACTTCACCGTCTTGGAACTCGACGCGAGAGTTGAGGATTTCGGAATTGAGCCCTAGACGGTGTAAGACGGCGAACGAGACGGCGGCGCCACCGTAAACGCTAGTGCGTTGGAAGAATTTGTGTGCGGCGCCATTGAAACCAAGGTTGAGCCAATCGATGCCTTGCTGATCGGTTTCAAAATCATTGTGGCGATCGTCTAGTTTGATGTAGATGTCTTTGAGGACATTACCGATGATTAAAATCTTGCTCATGTATTAATTATACCATAACCTTTAGTACTTAGGGAGGTGCTGATCTTAGTAATTAAGCGTTGTTTAGCCGCGTGGAGGCTCTCCGGTGGGTTCGGAAAGGAGCTTCTTGGATTTAATTTCGTAACGTCGACCATTGACGGGGGAGATGAAGTAATCTTCACTCAAGAGATTGACAAACATGGTAAGATCTTTGTCGTCCATGATGATAATAGAACCGTCGTCGTCGGTCATGAGCTCGAGTTGCATGTCGTCGGCGTAATCGACGAGTTTGTCTTGGGGCATTTCTTCGGCGATGTCGAGGGCTTGGAGTTTTTTGATGAGGGGCTTTTTGTCTTGGAGCAGGGTATTGAGGGTTAAGCCTTCGGCAAAGGATAACTTGTATTTGTCGGTGATTTCTTTGGCTTTTTCGTCGGCGATAGCTTGGGACTTGTAGTCATATTGGAAGAGATTTTCGAATTTGGATTGGTTGAAAATTACTACAGTGCCGTCGATGATGGCGACTTGGTTGTCATCGGGCATTTTGAGGGCGACTTCCGCGGAGAATGGTTCAAAACTTTCGCCGTTGAGTTCCCAACTGCTGCCACCTTTGAGGGCGGAAGATGGGGATAAAGCCTTGGCGATGTAAAAGACTTTGGTCTCGCCATCGGCTCCAGGGTAGGAGAATTTGGCGATGATGCCTTTAACCTTTTTGAATTCGTCGACATGGTCGTTCCAGGAGTCGATGTTGCGATATTCGTGTTCGATTAGGTGAATGAGGGTCTCGGCGCGGCCGACATTGGTGAGCTTGGTGCGGTAGATGACTTTGTCTTCGCCGTCGGATTTTTCGTATTCACGACATTCAAGACCTTTGTCGGCTTCCTTAATGATATAGCTGGTGGCTTCTTGCATAAACATAGCCTTAACACTGGCAGTAAGAGCGTCGGAGTAGCGGACGCGGAAAGGGGTGTAATTTTTGTTGAAGAGGAAGAGTTCGACGGAGACGTTGTTTTTGACTTCGTCGATTTCGTTGGCCCAATGGAAGACGTCGAAAAAATCATCAACGCGATGATACTCGCGGTCGTCGTCGGCGTCATTTGCGGTGCGAGCAGCGTCAGTGGTGTTGGCGCCGGTGGCGGAGAGGTCGATGGCGGCGTCGGAGGAATCTGCAATATTGGAGTCAGCTGTGCTGGCACTGATTGCAGCACTGGCTACGGTGTCGGTAGTAGGGTCTGTGCTGGCTGTATCATTCTCGGAGGCCTGGGCTTCGAGAATGTCTTGGTTGGTTTGTGGCCTCAGCATTACAGACCAATAGAGTTAATTGGGAGGTGTTTGTTGGAAGTGCTTATTGGATTCTATTTCGCGTATCCCAAACGCGCGCAAAAACTCCTAGTTGGTCGATCTCAAACCCTGTTAATTTACTTTATCTTTGTTTTGATAATGTTTGTTTGTGGTTACTCGCACTAACTTTGTGTTTGCTACTTTTGTTTCATTTTACTTTTTGTGTAGTTTTCACTTGTTTGTGTGGGTGTTCGTCCACTGACTTAAGTATATCCAACTTTTTTAGAAAACACAAGCGCATTTTTTACACATTTTTCAAACTTATCCCGGAGTTTTCCACAGCACACAATTTTCACCCCCAATCCTCCCCTGTGGCACTTTTCCACAATCCTAGCGAGCCCCTCAAAATCGAACACTGTCAAATTAAACCCAACCAACACTAACAGCACCCCCAGGCAACCCAGTGACTCTGTATATAAAATAGGCCGGGCGTTTCGCCCAGCCTATCGCTAGAGATTAGATCGACGGCCGATTTTCCTCGTGCTTCTTCCGCGCGCCAAACCAGCGCACTAAGCAATAGATTCCTTGCGCTAACGCTATCAGTGCTACCAGCAGGATAAATGTTGCCATTGCAAATATCATCCCGTTCACGGCCACAACTGTCACTAAGTCGCTCAGCAGTTCCGTGCCATTCCACGGAGTCCATACCGGCGCTATAGTCATCACCGGCCACAGCAGCTGCATTCCAATGAACAGATTTCGCGCCAGTTTCAAACTTTTACGACACTGCCCATCACTGCATGGCACCATACACAGAAAATAGCATGGCATGAGCA
>Ga0137297_11633_pt1 | contig 10155 bp, 10 predicted proteins | sample RamsorincwithD2O_FD_97191 | JGI IMG/M metagenome (GOLD analysis project Ga0137297, IMG submission 97191) | Mouse cecal microbial communities from Vienna, Austria - Mucin amended with D2O | ecosystem: Host-associated > Mammals > Digestive system > Large intestine > Cecum | place: Austria: Vienna... | reverse complement strand
CTTCATTGTGCAGACAAAAAGACCGCTAAACAGGCGAAAAAAATGCTGAAGAAACTGCCGGAAAATGAATGGGTGGATAAACTTCGGCAAACATTTAATGCATCCGGTACGGAAAAGATACAGATTGAACAAGGGATTTTTGCCGACGGAGATAATAAATATGTAGATAAACTGGTTTTCAAGAAGGGCGGATATGAACCCGTGATGTCTTATCCTTTTACCATTGTGTGTGGCAAAAAACAGAAGGGGCCGGATGATTATCGGGAAGTAATAGACTGCGTCCGGAAGGATTATCGAATCTATCTTGACACGTACTGGACACGGGAATTGAGGGAGTCCGGTAAGGTTGAAATAAACCAAGAGGTTTTAAAAACAGTTAATAATAACTGATGTAACCGATTATTCACTATCTTCGTACCTTAAATAAGTAGATTTCAGTTGCCAATGCGAATATTAGTCCTCTTACTGATTACCCTTCTTACTTGTGGAGCGTGCAAGGAACAGCGCGACCACAAAGGAAAGACTCCTTTGGTAGAGGTGGACGGTAACTTTTTATATAAAGAAGATTTGATGTCCGTGCTTCCGGTCGGATTGTCAAAAGACGATAGTATTCTCTTCACCGAACACTATATTCGTAGTTGGGCGGAAGAGATTTTGTTGTATGAAAAAGCTGCGAACAATATTCCCGATAATGTGGATGTAGACAAATTGGTGGAGAATTACCGGAAGGCGTTGATTATGCATACGTATCAGCAGGAGTTGATTAATCAGAAATTGACGAGGGATATTCCCGAACAGGAGATTGCGGAGTATTACGGGAAGAACAAGGAACTGTTTAAATTGGAAAGCCCGTTGATAAAGGGACTGTTTATAAAAGTACCTCTGACGGCTCCACAGTTGAACAATGTCCGTAGATGGTATAAGTCGGATAAGCAGGATGCTGTGGAAAGCCTTGAGAAATATAGTTTGCAGAATGCGGTGAAATACGCATACTTCTACGACAAATGGGTGTCGGTGACAGATGTGCTGGACCTGATTCCGTTGAAAGTGGAAGCGCCGGAAGAATATGTGAACAAGCACCGGCAGGTAGAACTGAAAGATACGGCATTTTATTATTTCCTGAATGTGAGCGACTATCGCGGGGCAGGAGAGGAAAAACCGTATGAGTTTGCCCGGGCGGAAGTGAAAGACCTGCTGGTCAATCAGAAGCGGGTGAGCTTTATGGAACAAGTGAAGAGTGACCTGTATCAGCAAGCGGCAAGCAAGAAGAAGATTATATATAATTATTAAATACAAAGAATGAAGAAGTTTGTGAACTTTAGATTTGTTGTTACCCTTATCCTGGCAGTGTTTGCTAATGTGGCAACTTATGCACAGGACAATGTGGTTGATGAAGTAGTTTGGGTAGTAGGTGACGAAGCTATTTTAAAATCAGATGTAGAAGAGGCACGTATGGATGCCCTGTATAACGGACGCAGATTCGACGGCGACCCTTATTGTGTAATTCCCGAAGAAATTGCCGTGCAGAAGCTGTTCTTGCACCAGGCAAAGTTGGATAGTATCGAAGTTTCCGAAGCGGAAATCATACAGCGTGTAGATATGATGACCAATATGTATATCCAGCAGATTGGTTCTAAAGAAAAAATGGAAGAGTATTTCAACAAAACCGCGACACAAATTCGTGAGACATTGCGTGACAATGCACGTGACGGACTGACGGTGCAGAAGATGCAGCAGAAACTGGTAGGGGAAATCAAAGTGACTCCGGCAGAAGTGCGCCGTTACTTCAAAGACCTTCCGCTGGACAGTATCCCCTATATCCCGACACAGGTGGAAGTGCAGATTATCACTCTGCAACCTAAAATACCTATTGCGGAAATTGAAGATGTGAAGAAAAGGCTGCGTGGCTATACGGATCGTGTGACAAAGGGAGAAATCGACTTCTCTACATTGGCGCGTCTCTATTCGGAAGATAAAGCGTCTGCCATCAAAGGTGGTGAGTGCGGATTCATGGGCCGTGGCATGATGGACCCGTCTTATGCGAATGTGGCATTCAGCTTGCAGGACCCGAAGAAGGTATCCAAGATTGTAGAGTCGGAATTTGGTTACCACATCATCCAGTTGATTGAAAAACGTGGCGACCGTGTCAATACCCGCCATATCCTGTTGCGTCCGAAAGTGTCAGAAAAAGAACTGACCGAAGCTTGTGCACGTCTCGATTCTATCGCAGATGATATCCGTGCCAGCAAATTCACGTTCGATGAAGCGGCTGCTGTTATCTCACAAGATAAGGATACCCGCAACAACCATGGTATCATGGTGAATATCAACGAGAATTCAGGTGTTACTACTTCCAAGTTCCAGATGCAGGACCTTCCGCAGGACGTAGCTAAGGTGGTAGACAGGATGAACGTAGGCGAGATTTCAAAAGCCTTTACAATGATAAACGAAAAGGACGGAAGAGAGGTATGTGCTATCGTGAAATTGAAAGCGAAAATCAACGGTCATAAGGCTACCATTGCAGAAGACTATCAGGACTTGAAGGAAATCGTGATGGATAAACGCCGTGAAGAGATGCTGCAGAAGTGGATTCTGAACAAGCAGAAGAATACGTATGTACGTATCAATGAAAACTGGCAGAAATGTGACTTCAAATACCCGGGTTGGGTGAAGAAGGATTGATGTTTAACAGCTTGACTTTATATGCTGAGACAAAATAAGAAAGATAAACAACAAGACAGGCATAGATGGCTTCTTATAGGCTTTCTATGCCTGTTTGGTGTATGTCTCGTGGCGCAAAACCCCGGGAAACCATCGGATAACAAGAAGCAGCCGGAGAATAAAAAAACGAAAGTTTATTTGCTCCACGCTGACGAAGGTCAGGCGGACAAGTTGGCACGTCCTGATGTGCAAGTGCTGATTGGCAACGTGCAGATGCGTCACGACAGTATGTATATGTACTGCGACAGTGCCTTGATTTTCGAGAAAACCAACTCTGTGGAAGCCTTCAGTAACGTGCGTATGGAGCAGGGCGACACCTTATTTATATACGGTGATTACCTTTTCTACGACGGAATGGCGCAGATTGCGCAACTCCGTGGAAACGTGAAGATGATAAACCGCAATACAACTTTGCTGACGGATAGTCTGAACTACGACCGTCTCTATGACCTCGGCTATTACTTTGAGGGAGGAACCCTGATGGACGAGGAGAACGTATTGACTTCCGACTGGGGGGAATACAGTCCTGCGACGAAGCAGTCAGTGTTCAACCACGATGTGAAACTCGTTAATCCCAAGTTTGTATTGACTTCTGATACTTTGAGGTATAATACGGACAACAAAATTGCCGTTATCCTCGGTCCTTCAAACATTGTAAGCGATAATAACCACATCTATTCCGAACGTGGATTCTATAACACAATGACCGAACAAGCCGAACTGTTAGACCGTTCGGTACTGACCAACCAGGGGAAAAAACTGGTAGGTGACAGCTTGTTTTATGACCGTATCAACGGCTATGGCGAAGCGTTCGACAATGTGAAGATGATGGACACTATCAATAAGAATATGCTGACGGGCGATTACTGTTTCTATAACGAATTGACGGATTCCGCCTTTGCCACCAAACGGGCGGTTGCCATTGATTATTCGCAGGGAGACACTCTCTTTATGCATGGAGATACCTTGCAGATGGTATCCTACAATCTGAATACCGACTCTTTGTTCCGCCTGATGAAGGCTTACCATAAAGTACGTATGTACCGCACTGATGTGCAGGGCGTATGCGACTCGCTGGTTTATAACTCGAAAGACTCCTGTATGACCATGCACGTCGACCCTATTCTTTGGAATGACGGCCAGCAGCTATTGGGCGAGCAGATTAAGATTTATATGAACGACAGCACCATCGACTGGGCACATATCATCAACCAAGCGCTCACGGTGGAAATGAAAGATTCCATTCATTACAACCAAGTGTCCGGCAAGGAGATGAAAGCCTATTTCGTAGATGGCGATATGCGGCATATCGAGGTGGTGGGCAATGTCCAGACCGCTTTCTATCCGGAAGAGAAGGACAGTACGATGACCGGATTCAATTGTCTGGAAGGCAGTGTGCTCCATCTTTACATGAAAGACAAGAAGATGGAAAAGGGACTGTTTGTCGGCAAGTCCAACGGAACGATGTATCCGATGGATCAGATACCAGCCGACAAACTGCGTCTTCCTACCTTTGCGTGGTTCGACTATGTCCGTCCACTCAATAAAGACGATATTTTCAACTGGCGGAGCAAGCGGGTAGGGGAAACCCTGAAACCCACCACCGACCGGCGACCGAAAACAGAAAAGCGAAACTTAATTAATATGAAGTAGTATGGGAATGTTTAATTCGATGAGGAAACCTCGTGGCTTTAATCATCAATACATTTATGTAGACGAGCGCAAGGAAAAGCTCGCCAAGATGGAAGAGAAGGCAAGGCGGGACTTGGGCATGCTGCCGGAGAAAGAATTTAATCCGGAGGATATTCGTGGCAAGTTTATTGAAGGAACCACTCACCTGAAACGGAGAAAGGCAAGTGGACGCAAACCGGCCTCTTTCGGAATCATATTGATTATCATTGCTTTCCTTTTGTATTTGTGGCATTATTTGGCGACGGGAAGCTGGTCGTTTTAATTTTTTTACTGGACTATGAGCGATATTATTCATTTGTTACCTGATTCGGTAGCCAACCAGATTGCTGCCGGCGAAGTGATACAACGTCCGGCATCTGTTATCAAGGAGCTGGTGGAGAATGCGATTGATGCAGATGCGCGGAATATACATGTATTGGTGACTGATGCGGGTAAGACCAGCATCCAGGTCATCGACGACGGAAAGGGAATGTCCGAAACGGATGCCCGTCTTTCCTTCGAGCGCCATGCTACTTCCAAGATACGTGAGGCTGCCGATTTGTTTGCTTTGCGCACGATGGGCTTTCGCGGAGAAGCCTTGGCTTCCATTGCCGCAGTGGCTCAGGTGGAACTGAAGACACGCCCGGAATCGGAAGAATTGGGTACGAAACTGGTGATAGCAGGCTCTACGGTAGAGAGCCAGGAAGCTGTTTCCTGCTCTAAGGGAAGCAATTTCTCCGTGAAGAACTTATTCTTCAACGTGCCTGCCCGCCGTAAGTTCCTGAAAGCGAATTCGACCGAACTGAGTAATATCCTTGCTGAGTTTGAATGTATCGCCCTTGTCCATCCGGAAGTCGCTTTCTCGCTCTATAGCAATGATTCCGAGCTTTTCAATCTCCCGGTATCCCCATTGCGCCAGCGCATTATGGCTATTTTCGGTAAAAAGCTCAATCAGCAGTTGCTCAATATAGATGTGAATACCACTATGGTGAAAGTCTCCGGATATGTAGCCAAACCGGAAACGGCTCGTAAGAAAGGCTCCCATCAGTATTTCTTCGTCAACGGACGTTATATGCGCCATCCTTATTTCCATAAGGCAGTGATGGAAGCCTATGAGCAGTTGATTCCTGCCGGTGAGCAGATTTCCTACTTTATCTATTTTGAAGTAGATCCGGCTAACATTGATGTCAATATCCACCCGACTAAGACTGAGATCAAGTTTGAGAATGAACAAGCCATCTGGCAGATACTCTCAGCCTCGGTAAAAGAGTCACTGGGGAAGTTCAGCGCTATTCCTTCCATTGATTTTGATACGGAAGATATGCCCGATATTCCGGCATTTGAACAGAAGACAACTTCCGAGCCGCCCAAGGTGCATTATAATTCGGATTATAATCCGTTCAAAGTGTCTGCCGGAGGTAGTGCAGGCGGTGGTTCGTACAGCCGTTCAAAAGTGGAATGGGAAGACTTGTATGGCGGCCTGACGAAAGCCAGCAAGATGAATAACCCGATGCCGGAGCCTGAGATGGAGTGGGAGGATTCTGCCGTCAGTGAAGGAACGCCGGTTATGGAAGAAAAGGTGGAGATGGTGACCTCTATGGCTTCTCCCACTTTATACGCCAGCGAGCCTGTGATAGAAAAAGGAAACCAGCATTTGCAGTTCAAAGGACGTTTTATTCTGACTTCCGTAAAATCCGGTTTGATGCTTATTGACCAGCACAGGGCACATATTCGGGTGCTTTTCGACCGGTATATGATTCAGATTCAGCAGAAACAAGGCGTGTCGCAAGGCGTTCTTTTCCCCGAAATCTTGCAATTGCCGGCCTCGGAAGCGACTGTGTTGCAAAGCATTATGGAGGATTTATCCGCAGTAGGTTTCGACTTGAGCAATTTGGGTGGCGGAAGTTATGCTATCAATGGTATTCCGTCCGGTATCGAAGGGCTGAATCCGGTCGAATTGTTGCGTAATATGCTACATACGGCGATGGAAAAAGGGAACGATGTCAAGGAGGAAATACAGAATATATTGGCCTTGACGTTGGCGCGTGCGGCGGCAATCGTCTACGGGCAGGTGTTGGGCAACGAAGAGATGGTCAGTCTTGTAGATAATCTTTTTGCCTGTCCCTCACCGAATTACACTCCGGATGGGAAGACCGTTCTGACGACAATCAGGGAAGAAGATATCGAACGTTTATTCAAATAAAGCAAATAATTTCATCTTTTTCTAAAACCTTTTAGTTTGGTTCGTGTTATTTAATTAGTTCAACAAAGATTTAATAACCACTTAACTATTAAGGTATATGAAAAAGATTCTGATGTTGCTGGCTTTTGCCGGCGTTGCGTCTGTTGCTTCTGCGCAGCAGACTATGACGGTAACTGAATACGACGTGATTCAGGTATCCGACTTCATTCTCCGACCGGCCGCAGAAGCTACACTTTTTCTTTGTTCTTGAATCAGCCATTTTTATTTTCTAATCAATACCTCATCAACCATACCATACTCTTTCGCTTCCTGAGCGGTCATCCAGTAGTCACGGTCTGAGTCCGCCCATACTTTATCAAAGTCGGTATGCGAGTGGTCGGCAATAATCGTATAAAGTTCTTTCTTCAATTTCTGAATCTCACGTGCTGTAATTTCAATGTCCGAAGCCTGCCCCTGAGCACCTCCCATCGGCTGGTGAATCATCACCCGCGAATGGGGCAAAGCGGCACGTTTGCCTTCGGCGCCCGCCACCAACAATACGGCTGCCATTGAAGCTGCCATACCTGTACAGATAGTAGCGACATCACTTGAGATAAACTGCATCGTGTCGTAAATACCCAGTCCGGCATACACACTTCCGCCCGGAGAGTTGATATAAATAGAAATATCCTTGCTCGGGTCTACAGAATCCAGATACAACAACTGTGCCTGAAGCGTATTCGCTGTATAGTCGTCTACCTGTGTACCGAGGAAAATGATGCGGTCCATCATCAACCGTGAGAAAACATCGAGTTGAGTCACGTTCAACTGTCTTTCTTCCAGAATATAGGGATTCAAATACCCGGCCTGCGATTTAATCACATCATCCAATACCATGCCATTCATTCCTAAATGCTTGGTTGCGTATTTTCTAAAATCATCCATGTTAATTGTTCCTTTCTTAAAATTAAAAATAAACGTAAGTACAAAGAAACGAAAAAGAATACAGAGACACAAAAAAACACAGAGTTATAATTTTATAAAAACTCTGTGTTCCTGTGACTTTATATGCTGTTCAACCGAACGATTATTCAAACATCTTATTGAATTCTTCGATAGAAACGTTCTTGTTTTCCAAAGTTATCTGTGCTTTCAGGGCAGCAGCCAACTTCACTTCTACAACACGGCTTACCAGGTTGTTGATAGTTTCTTTCTTCTTCAACATCTCCTGTGTGTAGTTGTCAAGCACATCTTCGGGGACGGACAACATGCCGTATTGAGCAAACTGAGCTTTCGTTGTATCTTTTGCCATCTTCAAAACATCTTCCTGTTCCACCTTGATGTCGTTAGATTCTACCAACTGTTCCTTAATCAGATGCCAGGTCAGTTCTTCAATACTCTTATCATAGTTTTCATTAACATATTGTTCGCCTTTCTCTTCGTTGTTCAGCAACATGATACGTTTCAGCAGCGCGTCAGGGAATTCCAACTTACCTACTTTCTCCATCATCATTTTACGAACGTCGATCAGGAATTTATAATCGCTGTCTGCAACAAATCTTGCTGCGATTTCTTCCTTAATCTTAGCACGGAATTCTTCTTCAGTCTTCACAACGCCTTCACCGAATGCCTGGTCGAACACTTCCTGAGTCAACTCACCTGGAACAAAACGAGTGATTTCCTCTACCTGGAAACTGAAGTTTGACTGCACGTCCTTGGCGATTTCCTTGTCGATTTTCAACAAAGAACCAAGTTCCGCAGCATTTCCGTCATAAGCAACGTTCGGATTGAACACCAACACGTCGTTTACCTTAGCATTGGCAAAGATAGCTTTCTGTTCGTCGTTCTTCATATAAGAAGGCATCATAACCGCACCTTCTACTTGAATACCGCCTTCTTTCGTGTTACCTTCTTCGTCCAACTGAGCCAACAATCCTTTCAGCATGTCGTTATCTTCGTAAGCATCCACCTTGTCATACTTACCGGTGCGCTGAGTATACATCTTCACCTGGTTGTCGACCATTTCTTCAGACACTTCGATCGTATAATAATCCACTTTATCCTCAGTGCTTACTTCAGCCTTGAATTCAGGTGCCAAAGCGATGTCGAATACGAAATCGAATTCATCCATTGTATCGAAATCAATATTCTGCTGCTTCTCTTCATTAGGCAACGGTTCGCCCAACATATTCACCTTATTTTCTTTAATATAATTGTAAACAGTTTCTTGCAATGTCTTATTTACTACTTCTGCAATCACCGATTTACCATACATCTTTTTAACCAAACTTGCCGGAACCATTCCTTTACGGAACCCGGGCATCTGTACCTTCTGACGAAGTGATTTCAACTCTTTGTCTACTTTCTCTTGATAATCCGCTTTCTCAAGCTTTACAGTAAGTTCTGCGCTTACTTTGTCAATGTTTTGTAATGAAACGTTCATTCTGACAATTATTTATTTGATTTATACTTTGTTCTATACTCAAAGAAGGTGCAAAATTAGTGCTAATCTTTTAAATTTCAAAAGACATTGCTGATTTATTTCGTATCTATTTAGAATACATACTTAACAAATCGCTGATAAACAATACTTCATTGTAACAATCGTTTTCCTTTTTTCTCATTTTCCGCAAATTAAAACTGTAAAAAGATGGTCAATCCAAAAATTATTCTTTTCTTTGTTCCGGATTGATGGACCATTAGTTTCTCGATTTGATTACAAGGTTTTTACTTCCGTTCCAGAAACGCTTTTGTAAACTCTCTGTCGTTTTAATCCTTTTATTAGTAACCATCTGTCCAGAGAGTTTTATTCATTTATTTATTTTTATCATTTTCATTATGAACATTTATGTTGGAAACCTTAACTACCGTGTTAAGGAAGGAGATCTGCAACAAGTGATGGAAGATTACGGAGCAGTATCATCAGTTAAAGTTGTTATGGACCGTGAAACCGGTAAATCAAAAGGATTCGCTTTCATCGAAATGGAAGACGATGCTGCAGCTGCTAAAGCTATCGCAGAATTGAACGGAGCTGAGTACATGGGACGTACTATGGTAGTTAAAGAAGCTAGACCTAGAGCTTAATCGCCGACGCTACATAGCTAATAAAAAAACTTCTGCCACCCGATGACAGAAGTTTTTTTATTGCCTTATCTCTTTTTATTGCTTCATTCCAGCCTTTCGCGTTTCAACCTTCCATGTTTCGCACTTCGAGGTCTTTCACCTTGCGGAGCAAGTCCGAAGCAAAAATAAAGTTATTCAAGCGCTCGTTGGTAGAGGTGAATATATCGTCCTTCGTTCCTTCCCATTCTTTATGTCCTTCATAAATATAAATCACCTTCTCGCCGATTCCCAACACAGAGTTCATATCATGCGTATTGATAATCGTAGTCATGTTATATTCCTGAGTAATATCGTGAATCAGATCATCAATCACCAATGACGTTTTCGGATCGAGTCCCGAGTTGGGTTCATCACAAAACAAATATTGCGGATTCAGGGCAATCGCACGTGCAATAGCCACACGCTTCTGCATCCCCCCACTGATTTCTCCCGGGAACTTATCTTTCGCTTCTCCCAAA
>Ga0137297_12009_pt1 | contig 10159 bp, 8 predicted proteins | sample RamsorincwithD2O_FD_97191 | JGI IMG/M metagenome (GOLD analysis project Ga0137297, IMG submission 97191) | Mouse cecal microbial communities from Vienna, Austria - Mucin amended with D2O | ecosystem: Host-associated > Mammals > Digestive system > Large intestine > Cecum | place: Austria: Vienna... | reverse complement strand
TCAAATGATGGTAAAATACCTTTGTTCACATTTTAACAAGTGAGTGCATATAAAAAGCGGCATGGAAGAAACGATTGAATATTACCGCGACAGCGATTTAAATTTAAGGAAAAGGGGCATGGGAAATGGAAAAGAAAGTATTTAAGACGTATGAGGAAATGAGCGCATATGCGGCGCAAATGGTATGCGATTTGGTGAACGGTAAACCGAATGCGGTTTTGGGACTGCCGACAGGGGGGACGCCGGTTGGCATGTATGAAAATATCCGTAAAATGTATCAGGAAGGCAAAATGGATTTTGAGAATGTGACCACGTTCAACTTGGACGAATATTTGGGACTGACGCACGACCATCCGCAAAGCTACTATTATTTTATGAACCAGAATTTATATTCCGGCGTGAACTTGAAACCGGAAAATATCAATATCCCAAGCGGTACGGCAAGCGATTTTGAAGCGGAGTGCAAAAGTTACGACGCAAAAATTGACGCCAAAGGCGGCATTGATTTAATGATTCTGGGCATTGGGCCCAACGGACATATTGGATTCAATGAACCGGCGGAGATTTTGTCAGGACCGACGCATACGGTGGATTTGACGCGTGAGACCATTGAAGCAAACGCAAGATTTTTCGATTCCATTGATGATGTTCCCACAAAGGCAATCACAATGGGCGTTGGAAGCATTTTAAAAGCGAAAAAAATTCTGATGCTGGTGAGCGGCGCGTCAAAACAAAAAGTTGCCAAAGAACTGTTCAGCGGCGATGTTACAACAAACAATCCGTCCACACTGCTGCAACTGCACCGTGATGTGGTTGTATTGATGGACGAAGCGGCGGACGGTCAATAACAGTTGATTTGTATGATAGGAAAATAGAAAGGCGGGAGTTACCATGATTCTGCGAAACGGCGAAATTTTAACAGGTAATTTTACGTTTGAGAAATTGGATTTGGAACTGGACGAAACGATATCCGATATTTTTATGAAAGATGATAGAGCGGTTCCTGCCATAGACGATGTGCTGGATTTAAGCGGCTGCTATGTGCTGCCAGGTTTTTTTGACGTGCATACGCATGGCGCAGTCGGTCTGGATTCTATGGACTATGACGACTTTTCCACATGGCGGGACTATATGTACCAAAATGGTATCATGAATTTCTTCCCGACAACCGTTTCGGAAACCAAAGAAAATATATTGGAAGCGCTTACCAAATTGGCGCAGGAAGAAGACGTCATTGGAATCAATTTGGAAGGGCCTTATTTGGAGGCCGGTCACAAAGGCGCGCATGAGGAAGCAACCATTCGTCCGGCAGATGTAGAGGAAATGCGGTTGTTTCAAAAAACAAGCGGCAATAAAATTAAATTAACTACTATTGCGCCGGATATAGAAGGCAATGTAGACTTTATCCGTCAAATCACCAAAGAAGGTGTGCGCGTTGCGCTGGGGCATACCAATGCAACCTACGAAGAGGCAATGGAGGGGTTTGCAGCCGGAGCAACGGAATGTACGCATTTGTTCAACGCAATGACGCCATTGGTGCACCGTGCGCCCGGTATGGCAGGGGCGGCGATGGACTGCAAAAATGCGTTTTGCGAAGTGATTTCCGACGGCATTCATTTAGACCCGGCGGTGGTGCGTATTGCATATGCAGTGCTGGGCAGTGAACGTATGGTGTTAATCAGCGACAGCATGGCGGCAACCGGTCTGGCAGACGGAGAATATCAGTTGGGCGGATTGAAAATCATTGTGAAAGACGGCGTTGCGCGAACAGAATATGGCGCGATTGCCGGAAGCACAAAAAATATCCGTCAGATGGTACAAAAAGCCATTTCTTTTGGTATTCCGCTGACGGAAGCCATTAAAATGGCAACCTTAACGCCGGCGCGGGCAATGGGCATGGAGGATAAACTTGGTAGCATTGAAATTGGAAAACAAGCGGATTTGGTGATTACCGATAAAGATTTGGAAGTGCTGTATGCCATCAAAAAAGGGCAGGTTGTCTATCAGAAATAAAGACAGCGGTTATGCTGCCGGAAAAGTTTGTTTCGCTCGGCGGCAGAGATAGCCGGCGGCGGAATAGCTGTGAAGTGAAATAGCAGGCTGACGTCATTGTTTATGGCGTCAGCTTTTTGTGTTTTACAGGAAAGTAAAATGGGGACGGGGAGCGATGGCAATTTTTTCTGCCCAAAAGAAACGGAGCAGCAGGGAAGCCTTGAAATTTATGTTTCATTATAGTATAATTCATTTTTAGAAAGAAAATGGCAATAGGGAAAGGTGTGGTATGATGTTTCGGGAAATGCGGCGGAAAAATCAAAAATTGGACAAGGCAGAATGTATCGCTGTTTTGCAAAGGGGAACGTCGGGCGTGCTTGCGCTTGCGGGAGATGACGGTTATCCGTATGCCGTGCCAATCAGTTATGTTTACCATGAGGATAAACTGTTTTTTCACTGCGCAAAAGAGGGGCATAAGCTGGACGCAATTGCGAGGAACAGTAAGGCTTCTTTTTGCGTGATAGACAGGGACGAAATCGCGCCGAAGGAATATACAACGCACTACAAAAGCGTCATTGTGTTTGGAGAAATACGCATATTGGAAGAAGAAACGGAAAAACGGACAGCGATTGAAATGTTGGGACGAAAATATGCGCCGGAGAATACGGAAGAGGAACTGCAAGCAGAGATTGAACGATTTTATGCACCGCTGTGTATGCTGGAACTGAAGATAGAACACGTCAGCGGCAAGCAAGCGAAGGAATTGGTGGGGAAATAATACAGAGGAATAGAGGACGCTATCATCATATAAGTATTTTTTGTCTATGATGATACAAAGCGGTTTTGTATGGCCCTTTTTTGTGAGATTGGTAGAAATCGTCTCAGCCGTCTTGACAAATGGGCTGGTTGTGATAAACTATAAGGAAGTAAATAAAAATGCGGCAATAATCAATTTCGCGAAGGAATTGTTTAAAATAGCTGGGGAGGTTGGACAAACAGATGAAAAATACGGAAAAAACAATGGATCAAATTGTATCGCTGTGCAAAGGACGTGGATTTATTTTTCCAGGTTCTGAAATTTATGGCGGGCTTGCCAATACATGGGATTACGGTCCGCTGGGCGTGGAACTGAAAAACAATGTGAAACGCGCATGGTGGAAAAAATTCGTGCAGGAATCCAAATATAATGTGGGATTAGATGCGGCAATTTTGATGAACCCACAAACATGGGTTGCTTCGGGACATATCGGCGGATTCAGCGACCCGCTGATGGATTGTAAGGAGTGTAAGACGCGGCACCGTGCCGACAACTTGATTGAAGATTTTGCGGCGGCAAACGGAGAAACCATCACAGTAGCCGGCTGGAGCAACGAGCAAATGCTGGACTACATTAAAGAACATAACGTGGCATGTCCGCAGTGCGGAAAATGCAACTATACGGATATCCGCAATTTTAACTTGATGTTCAAAACATTTCAAGGGGTTACGGAGGATTCTAAATCAGAAATTTATCTGCGTCCGGAAACAGCGCAGGGGATTTTTGTTAATTTCAAAAATGTGCAGCGTTCTTCGCGCAAAAAAGTGCCGTTTGGCGTTGCGCAAATCGGAAAATCGTTCCGGAACGAAATTACGCCGGGGAACTTCACTTTCCGTACGCGTGAATTTGAGCAAATGGAATTGGAATTTTTCTGTACGCCGGGCACCGATTTAGAATGGTTCTCCTATTGGAAAGACGCCTGCAAAAATTGGCTGCTGGGACTGGGTATCAAAGAAGAAAATATCAAACTGCGCGACCATGAGCAGGAGGAACTATCGCACTATTCCAATGCGACAACGGATATTGAGTTCATGTTCCCATTCGGCTGGGGCGAGTTGTGGGGAATTGCAGACCGGACGGACTTTGATTTGAAACAACATGCAGAACATTCCGGCGAAAACATGGAATATAACGACCCGTTTACGAACGAGAAATATATTCCCTATGTCATTGAGCCGTCACTGGGCGCAGACCGCGTTGTTTTGGCATTTTTGGTGGAAGCCTATGACGAGGAAGAAGTGGGCGAAGGAGATGTGCGTACGGTGATGCATTTGCATCCTGCGCTTGCGCCGTTTAAAGCGGCGGTACTGCCGCTGTCCAAAAAACTGGCGGAACCTGCCGGTGCGGTGTATGAACAGCTTGCTAAAACTTTCATGTGCGATTATGATGAAACGGGCAGCATTGGAAAACGTTATAGACGGCAGGATGAAATCGGAACGCCGCTCTGTATTACTTATGATTTCGACAGTGAAGAAGACCATTGCGTAACAGTGCGCGACCGCGATACCATGCAGCAGGAACGTATTGCAATTGATGCGTTGGAAGAATATATCAGCAATAAGATTCAGTTTTAAGGAAAAGAGGTAGCAAAGCCATGAAAATTGAAACACAATGCCTCCATGCAGGCTATGAGCCGGGCAATACTGAGCCGCGTGTGGTGCCGATTGTGCAGAGCACAACTTATGTCTATGACTCCACTGAAGAAGTGGCGGCAGTTTTTGACGACCCAACCAAATCATTGGTCTATTCCAGATTCGGCAATCCAACCGTGATGGCGGTCGAGGACAAAATTGCAGCGCTGGAGGGCGGCGTCGGTGCCATGTGTACCACGTCGGGGCAGGCGGCAACCTTGCTTTCCATATTAAATATTTGCAGCGCCGGAGACAGTATTATAAGTACTTCGGAAATCTATGGCGGTACGATTAACCTGTTTTCGCATACGCTGCCGCGGCTGGGAATTGAATGTATCTATATTGATAAAAATGCTTCTGACGAAGAGATCATAGCGGCGTTTCGTCCCAATACAAAAGCGGTGTTTGGCGAAACGATTGCCAATCCGGCGCTGACGGTTTTTGATATAGAACGTTTCGCCAAAATAGCCCACAGTCAAAACGTACCATTGATTGTGGATAATACTTTTGCCACGCCAATTTTGTGTAAACCATTTGAGTTTGGCGCGGATATCGTGATTCATTCCACCTCGAAATATATGGACGGTCATGCGGTTCAGGTGGGCGGCGTGATTGTAGACAGCGGTAAATTTGACTGGACAAACGGAAAATTCCCGGGACTGACAGAACCTGATGAATCGTATCATGGCATTTCTTATACAAAGACATATGGCGATATGGCATATATCATCAAAGCAAGAATGCAGCTCATGCGTGATTTCGGCGTTTATCCCGCCGCGCATTCCGCGTTTTTGCTGAACCTTGGACTGGAAACACTTGCGGTTCGTATGAAGCAATATTGTGAAAATGCGCTGACCGTTGCGAAGTATCTGGAACAGTCGGACAAGGTGGAATATGTGAGATATCCGGCGTTGGAAAGTGATGAAAGCTATGCGTTGGCGCAAAAATATTTAAAAGGTTGCAGCGGCGTGATTTCGTTTGTGGTAAAAGGCGGGAGAGAAGCTGCTATGAAGGTGATGAACGCTTTGCAGCTTGCGTCTAACGAAGTCCATGTTGCCGATATCCGTACCTGCGTGCTGCATCCGGCAAGCGAAACACATCGCCAGCTTAGTGATGAACAGCTCGTTGCGGCCGGCATTGAAAGCGGTATGATACGTTTGTCGGTGGGACTGGAGAATGTAGAGGACATTCTTGCCGATATCAAATTAGGTTTGGAGCAAATATAAATCAAAAAAATTCCAGCTTTTTTAAGCTGGAATTTTTTGTATGCAATATTGTATAAATCCGCCTGTTTGACAAATAATAAGAAGGAAAACACTATTATAAGCAAAGGATAGTCGAACCTCGTGCGGTCTCCGAGGCAGATTTCCTTGCCAGCTACGTTAAAATCACCCCTATACGCCAGTATTCCTGCGTGCTTTTGCCTTGCCGGCAAAAAAATCTGCTCTCGGAGACTTTAGAGAACCGTTGCGCGCAAAAATTTTTTGCGGGGGCAAGGAAAAGGTTCCTTTGCATACTGGGCGTATGGAAAGCGGTTCGCGGGCGCGCATTTGCGAAAAATTTTTCGCGCACGGCACATGTGGTTCGACTCTTCTTTGCTTAATACAAACAGGAGGAAAAGAACATGAAGGAACTGAAAGGAACCAAAACAGAACAAAACTTATGGTCAGCATTTAGCGGCGAATCCATGGCGCGCAACCGCTATCATTATTATGCGGAAAAAGCGCGGCAGGAGGGCTATGAACAAATTGGCGATGTTTTTGATATCACAGCGTCAAATGAAAAAGCACATGCGAAATTATGGCTGGATCAACTTGACGGAATCGGTACAACGGAAGAAAATTTAGTCGCTGCCGCCGGTGGGGAAAAATATGAATGGAGCGAAATGTATAAACAGTTCGCCAAAGAAGCGAAAGAAGAAGGCTTTGACCAGCTGGCGACGCTGTTTGAAATGGTGGGAGCTGTTGAAAAAGACCATGAAGAACGGTATAATACGCTTGTGGAAAACCTGAAAAAAGGACTGGTGTTCAAACGCGATAACATTGTGATTTGGATTTGCCGCAACTGCGGACATATTCATGTCGCGGAGGAAGCACCGCAAATGTGTCCGGTCTGCCGTAAACCGCGCTCTTATTTTGAAATCAAACAACAAAATTATTAAACAATTCTTGAAAATTTATGAAATTTTGGCAGAATCTATTTTCATATGTCAGCGATTATGGTATAATAGTCACAGAACGACTATTATAGAATGAAAAGCGCCGCCGAATCATTTCGTCGCATACGCTTTATGATTTCATTTGTTTTTTCATGAAATGAAACAAAAATGCGCGATACAAGATAATGGATTGCATTTTATAGAATAGTAATCGCACACAAAACAAACAATAAAGTTATGAATAGAATTTGTTTGAGAAGGTGCGATACGAAATGTCAAAATTTTTAGTAAAAAAAACAGATGAGCTGCATGGAACTGTGGAAATTGACGGCGCTAAAAATGCTGCGCTGCCTATCTTGGCGGCAACGGTTTTGTCAAATGAACCTTGTAAAATTCATGATGTTCCCAATTTAAGCGATGTCAAAGAAATGTGCAAGTTGCTGGAACACCTCGGCGCACAGAATATGCGGCGTGGGAAGTCTGTTTCCGTGGACAGCGGCGCGGTGAACAATTTTGTTGCGCCATATGAAATGGTGGGAAAATTCCGCGGTTCTTTTCTGGTTGCGGGACCGCTTTTGGCAAAATATCACAAAGCAAAAGTCAGCTTGCCGGGCGGCTGCCCGATTGGTTCCAGACCCATTGATTTGCATTTAAAAGGGTTTGCGGCGATGGGGGCGGAAATCAGTCATGAAAATGGATATGTGGAACTGAGTGCCAAACGTTTGAGAGGCACAAAGCTATATTTGGATTTTCCGTCTGTTGGTGCAACGGAAAATATTATGATGGCAGCCTGTTTGGCAGAGGGACAGACCATCATTGAAAACGCTGCAACAGAGCCGGAGATCACCGACCTTGCCACATTTTTAATGTGTATGGGTGCAGATATCAAGGGCGCTGGGACTGATACGATTCGTATCAACGGCGTGCGGGAGTTAGGCGGCGCTACGCACACAGTGATTCCCGACCGCATTGAAGCAGGGACGTTTATGGCAATGGCGGCATTGATTGGCGGCAGCGTCACGATTCAAAACGTGGTCTGTGAGCATGTGAAACCCATTACGGCAAAACTGAAGGAAATTGGCGCTGACGTGCAGGAAAGCGAAGATGAGATTTGTGTGTCGCGAAAAAAAGAACTACATGCGTCGGATATCAAAACGCTGCCGTTTCCAGGCTTTCCGACGGATATGCAGTCCCAGTTTACGACGCTGATGAGTTTGGTCAGCGGAACCAGCATCATTGTGGAGACTGTGTTTGAAAACCGGTTTATGCATGTGGGAGAACTGCGCAGAATGGGCGCGAACATCAAAGTAGAAGGCTGTACGGCTGTGATTGAGGGCGTTGACGCGCTCAGCGCAGCGACAGTGAAAGCTACGGATTTGCGTGCGGGCGCAGCGCTTGTGATGGCGGGTATGTGCGCAGACGGTGACACAGTGATTGAAGATATTCGCCATATTGATCGCGGGTATTACCAGATGGAAAAAAAGGTGGCGGCGTTGGGCGGAAAAATGGAACGGATTTGAATATAGGAGCGGGAGACCGCTCTTTACATAAGCAAACACAAGATAAGAGAAGAGGGGTACATAATGAGAGTATTGTTTTTGACTGTATCAACAGGACACGGACACAATAGCTGCGCAAAAGCGATGGAGGACTATTTAAAACAACAGGGTATCATGACTTTTGTTTTGGATGTCTATGAATATGTACATCCGTTGATTGGAAAAACGGTTTCCGATGTATACTCTTTTGCATCAAGCAAAGTCCCCAAAATTTATGGGAAATTTTATGATATTGAAGAAGGCGGGAAAGGCAAAGTGGTAGGCACGATGAAAACACTGAACCGTGCGTTTGCCAACAAGTTGTTTAAATTCATTGAAGAACATCACATTGACGTGATTATTTGCAGTCATTTGTTCGCGGGCGAACTTATCACGAGACTGAAAGAAACGGGAAAATTGGATGTTCCGAGCATGGGCGTTGTGACGGACTATACCATACATCCGCATTGGGAAGAAACCAATCTGGATTATTATATCACCGCCGATAAAGGACTGACGAGACAGGCGGCGCTGCGTGGAATCACGCCGGAAAAAATCAAACCGTTCGGCATTCCGATTCATTTAAAGTTTGCAGAAAAAGTGTCCAAACAACAGGCAAAAGAGCAACTGGGATTTTCGCAAAACGATTTGATTCTTGTGATGATGGGCAGCATGGGATATGGAAATATGACCAGTATTTTGGAGGAAGTGGACAGCGTAGACAAGCCCTATGATATTGCTGTGGTATGCGGCAATAATGAAGAAGCCAAAGAAGCGATTGACCAAATGCAGTTTCGCCATCCCATACACAATCTGGGGTTTGTGAAAAACGTTGATTTACTGATGGACGCAGCGGAATGTATTGTAACCAAACCGGGGGGGCTGAGCGTATCGGAAAGTTTAGCAAAGGGGCTGCCCATGATTTTAGTGGACCCCATTCCTGGACAGGAAGACCGGAATGTGGAATTTTTAGTGAATAACGGCGTAGCCATGATTTCCTCCAAAACCTATCCTGTCAGCGAAGCGGTGAATCAATTGCTGGAAGATACCTGCCGGCGGGAAGAAATTAAAAACGCGATTGAGCGTATTGCAAAACCATATGCGGCAAAAACAGTGGGTGATTTTATTGTGGCGCAGTGGGGAAAATAGGAGCAGATTGTATGTTTCAAATACCGCAGGAAGTACAACAAGTGATACATACCATAGAGCAAGCTGGGTTTGAAGCGGTCGTTGTGGGAGGGCCGGTGCGGGATTTACTGCGCGCGCAGACGCCGCACGATTGGGATATTGCGACGAGCGCTAGACCGGAACAAGTGATGGAATGGTTTCCCAAAACGGTTCCTACCGGCATACGGCACGGTACGGTGACGGTGCTGCTGGGGAACATGCCGCTGGAAGTGACAACTTACCGTCAGGAAGCAGCATACCAAAATTACAGGAAACCCACATCGGTTGCATTTGTATCAAACCTTGAGGAAGATTTAAAACGGCGGGATTTTACCATCAATGCAATGGCGTACCGAATGTCGGGAGAGGTGGTAGACCTGTTCGGCGGGCAAGCGGATTTAGAGCGCGGCGTGATTCGCGCTGTCGGAGACGCGCGGGAGCGGTTTGAGGAAGATGCGCTCAGAATGCTGCGTGCAGTGCGGTTTGCCTGCAAATTGGACTTTGCAATCGAACAGCAGACAGCGGCGGCAATGCAGGAAAAAGCGCCGCTATTACAATATATCAGCAAAGAACGTATCGCAGCGGAATTAACCGCTGCGCTATGCACCGCCGCGCCGCAGCATTTGCTGCTGCTGCCGCAGACGGGACTTGCGGCATATTGTTTACCGGAATTTGCTTCATGGAATGAGGCGGACTGGAAAAATGCGATAGAACGTTTGCAGCGGCTGCCGGCAGAAAAAACACTCCGATTGTCGGCGTTGTTTCAAGAAACGGGAGAGACGCCGGCACAGTGTGCGGCAGCGGCGAAAAAAGTATTGAAATCGCTTAAATTGGATAACCATACAATTTCTAATGT
>Ga0137297_12008_pt1 | contig 10159 bp, 10 predicted proteins | sample RamsorincwithD2O_FD_97191 | JGI IMG/M metagenome (GOLD analysis project Ga0137297, IMG submission 97191) | Mouse cecal microbial communities from Vienna, Austria - Mucin amended with D2O | ecosystem: Host-associated > Mammals > Digestive system > Large intestine > Cecum | place: Austria: Vienna... | reverse complement strand
GCATATGTCAAAGGATCTGCGCATCGCATGGGCGACATCTTTCAGCTCTACCTGTCCTTCTTTTTGCCATTCCAGATCAAAGAGATTGACATTCTCTATATGATATTCACGGTTTCGTACGATTTTTGATAATTTCCAGTCCATATGTTCTCCTTCTTTAATTATGATCCCAATTGATTTTTGCCCCGGTTCGAGTACTTTAAGCGCTGTATTTTAAGTACACAAGTTATTTCGGACAGTGCAGAAACAGAGCGGAAGCGCCGTTTCCGGAAACGGCAGTTCTGCTCTGCTTTCCGACAAATATAAACGATGTTCCAACGAGCGGATCTGCATGATCCGGTGTGCATCCTTTCCTCTTAAGACTATTCAAACAGAGGAAGAAGTTCTCTCTGAATTTTTTCACTGTATTCCAGCTTCGACATGATATTGAGCATGGCGATGACCGGTACTTTTTTTTCTGCGACAATAGGGGCCAGTTTTCCCTCCGCAATATTTTTGCTGGTGAAGATAGCGTCACAGCGGTTTATCGTGGCGCTGTTGATATTTGCCGCGACTTCAACATCCACAATAGCCTGAATACCGTGCTGTTTTAATGCATTCTGAACATTTGCCTTGATGAATGTGCAGGTGCCCATACCTGCACCACATACAGCCAATACTCGGATTGGCTTATCTTTGCTTAGTGCCATAGTTGCCCTCCTTTTTGGATCATGAAATAGTTATGTGCGCCCTGTTTGAAAGGGAAGTACTAACCTGAACTTCAGGACTCTTTTGAAACGACGGTTTCCTTGTATTTTTCCCAGTCTTTGGAAGCTAACCAGTAAGTGTCTTTATGCGTATAATACTGGATCTGAGGGATGGCAAGCATCACGATGATGATGATTGCAAAGCCGATCCAGCCCAGGTTTTTCCAAAGTAAACCGAATACGGGGAAAGTGAGCGCCGCATCAAAGTTCATGCCTGCTCCGCCGTACTGTGTAAAGCCCATAATAAAGCAGCCGATGCCGCCGAGGATCACATCGATAACGCCTGTGAGCAGGTTGCAGATCACCAGATTTTTAATACCGCCCTTACAGTGCGCAAAACAGGCAATGGTTGCATTGTCGAAAAACATGGGAATGAAGCCCATGATGATAATGAAGGGCAGGTTTAAGAGCGCCCCGATAATTGTGCAGGCGATCATGGAGATGGAACCTACCAGAAACCCGGCCGTCAGAACGTTCGGATTGTTCACAAAGCCGTAGAAGCATGCACAGTCCACAGCGGGAAGCACGCCGCCCAGCACCTTCTCGGAGATATAGTTGAAAGCTACGGTCAGCTCCGATACGAACATCCGCAGACCAGTGGTAAGGATTACCATATACAACGGGAATTTCATTGTTGTTGTAAATACATACATCACAAAACTTGCGCCTGCCACATAGCCGCTGTCGGGGATCTCCGCCAGCCTTGCAGGCCCGATCGCTACAATAATGATGCCGAAGAAGAGGAACATGACGATAGCGGCCGCCACATAGATGTCGTTGAAGATGGAAAGCCAGCCCGGCATAGCCAGATCGTCCATGTATTTGATGGTTTTTCCGCTTTTCTTCGCTTTCTTTTCCATGCGCTCGCCGAGCCAGAATGCAAAAGCGTCCATAATGTTCTGGGAATGTCCCACCACCATGCCTGCACCGTCTGTCAGGGACTGCGCCGCAACAACGGTTAAGTTGGAGTATACACAGTTGGAAACACCTGTGAAAATGGAACCTGCGATGATGACTTCCAGATCACTCATCCAGTTACAGCATAATGCAATGGCACAGACCTGCATGATGGAAAAAGCGTTCAGACAGTTACCCGCCACGTTCAGTGTGCGGATCTTGGTTATTTTTCCGAGCAGAGCAAGGCCGATTGAGATAAAGAAACCGAACAGCATGGCTAAAGCGGTCAGGCTGGCAGTACGGCCAAGCGCCGGTAAAATAGTTCCGTTCATGGTAGCCATGCCATAATAGGGATCCGAAACAGTTGCGTTTAAGTTGAAAGCGTCTCTGATGCCTAACAGGATAGGCCGGAACGTGCCGGTCATTCCGCCGGAGGCAACCGAGAATACAGAGTATCCGATATAGGCTTTCAGCATACCGGAAAGCGCCTCATACCATTTTTTCTTTGCTATGAGCAGGCCGATTAAAACAAGAAGAGCCATAAAGATTGCAGTTTGCGTGAAAATGTTGGCGGTAAACCAGCGCCACGCAGTGTTAAGAATATTTAACATTTGTAATCCCTCCATCATTTGATTTGACGTAAGTATGTTTATTTTTTGGCTGCCTCCACCCTGGCGCAGGTAAATCGATTCTATGCAGGCTGCCTGATATGTTCTAAATTACCATACATTGTTATCCCCCTCAATAAAATATGTACTGTTTGCACAAATTTTATGTTTGCACAAATGTGAAAATTGTGAAAATATATTCTTTTTATACAATTTTATACATGTAGACACAAGATTGGAAAAATGAGAAGACCCGCACATTTGTGAAAACGTGGAATCGGTGCTTCCGAGAGTGGAAACCTTGAAATTGTGATGTGCATCATATATTTTTATTTATGACAAACCGGTAAATACAAAAATAATTGATCAGGAGGTAAAAAGGTTATGGGAATTGTCAGAACTGTTTTAGGAGACATTGATGCAAAAGAATTAGGTTTTACCATGGCACATGAGCATGTGTTCATCGATGTGGCGGGGCACAGCAAACCGGATATTGAATGGAGTATGTATGACTGGAACACGCAGCTTGACATGGTGAAGGCCTATAGGGAAAACGGCGGAGAGACGCTGATCGATGCCAATCCGATGTATGCGGATGGCCGCAATGCGGCAGGGCTCTACACCATGTCAAAACAGACAGGCGTTCATATTGTTGCCTGCACAGGATTTGTGAAAGTCAATAAGGATACAAATAATACCAGTCACCTGTCGGGAAAGACAGTGGAAGAAATTACAGATTTTTTTGTGTCTGAAATAGAAGAAGGGATGGACGGTACGGATATCAAAGCCGGCTGGATCAAGGGCGCCAGTATGTATCATTATATTCATCCCATTCAGGAAGCCTGTCTGCGGGCCGGGGCAAGGGCATCCATGATCACCGGCGCGCCGATGCACACCCATACGGAAGTGGGGACTTATGCGTTAGAGCAGATCGCGATCGTGGAATCGGAGGGCATGGATCTGACGCGTTTTGGCTGCGCTCATATGGACCGCAATCCGGATTACTGGCTGCATAAGAAGATCCTGGAGAAAGGCTGCTATATCATTTATGACGGCCCGGGGAAATCAAAATATTATCCGGACTCCATCCGGGTGGATCTGTTGCGCCGTTTATGCGAGGACGGCTTCGGCAAGCAGATCATGCTCTGCAATGATATGGGCAAAAAGTCCCATCACACCCAGTATGGCGGCGGGCCGGGCTGGAACTGGCTGAAAAACAATTTCCTGCCCCGTCTTCTGGACGAAGGATTTACGAAGGAGCAGGTGGATGATTTCATGATCAACAATCCGGCCAGATTCTATTCTCTGAGAAAATGATATAGCATGCAGAAAATTCACTTGCCTGCAAGGGTGAATTTTGCATGCTAACGAGCAGCTTTGCTGCGAGTATGATATAGCATGCAGAAGGTATACTTGCCTGCAAAGACGCAATTTCATTTGACAACATTTATAAAGAAGCAGGTCTGCAAGAAGCGGGCCTGCTTCCTGAATCATGAGGAAAATCATATGAAAGATTTAAAACCTGTTATCTGCGTATGCCTGATGTCTGCCATGCTGATGGCGTCCCAAGCGTTATCACCGGGAATCTCCCAATTGATGGTTCTGTACGGCGCGGGAGAGTCCGCGGTTTCTCTGAGTATTACACTGCCCTATCTCATAGCGGTTCCGTTTGCTCTGATCGCCGGAAATCTGGCGGAAAAGTACTCGTTAAGAGGGTTGTTGCTGAGCGGCGGCGTACTCATCTGCATCACGGGGCTTGGGCCGTACTTTGTCACAGATTTTGCTGCAGTCTTACTGATGCGAGGCTGCATGGGGATCGGTCTGGGGCTTTTATTTACGCTGACGCCCGCCATGGCTCCGGCATACTATCCGGAAGGGGCAATGCGGAATCTGACCATCGGCATGCAGTCCGCCTGGGCAGGTTCCGGCGGATTTGTCTTTAATATTCTGAGCGGTTATCTGGTCCGGAAAAAAGCGCAAAACATTTATCTTGTCTATGGGCTGTGCGTATTGTTTGTTGTGATCGTATGGATTTTATTGCCGACGCTGACGGTGGGGGAGAAAAAAGAGAAATGTTCCGGTTTCAGGCCTGACGGTCTGTTTACCGGTTTTCTGACATTTTTATTTTTGAGCGCCGGGATGACGATCGCGCTCAGCGTTTCCGTCTATCTGCCTGAGCGTGGTCTGGGGGGCTCCGTGGAGTCCGGCTATGTCACATCGGCTTACTCTGCGGCGGCGTTTATCGTTGGCTGTCTCTACATCCTGTTTGCGAAAATATTAAAGGAAAGGGCTGTGACAGCAGCCTGCCTGCTGGCCGCGCTGGGGATGTTTCTATGTGTTTTCGGCGGCAATCTGCCCTGTATCTGTATCGGTTCTGGTATGGCAGGAGCAGGACTGTCACTGTTTATGCCGGGCTGTATCAACCGCATCATCTGTACGGTGCCGGCGGATGACGTCTCCATGAGCATTGCGGTCATGATGGTGGGGAGCTGCCTCGGACAGACCTTTTCGGGTGCGATCATCAATCCGGTGGCGTCGTTATTCGGCACCGGGATATCCATCAGATTCATCGTGGCGGCCGTGTTGCTGCTGGTGACAGCGTTGTTATCCGCTGTCACCAGCAGCAAAAAGAGATAGGGGTTAATATCCCCGCTGCTCCTCTGTCCAGGAGATCGGGCCCTCCGACTGAAGTCCCCATTCTTTATAGAGATTGGCGATAAATTCCGGCCTGGGGAAGTCGGGGATAAGCCCGCAGAATCTGCCGGAGCGCGCGGCGATTCGCCTGTGCTTCAAGTCCGTGACCTGGCAGAGTTCCACAAATTTATCAGCAGGAGAAGTAAAGATCATTTCATTGCTGCCAATCTCGGCCCGCTCGATCTCCCCGGGATCCGGGATCGTCACGCGAAAGTCCCCGGTAAGCATACTGGGAGCGATATCCCAGCCGCAGGAATCCACATAATCCAGATCGGTATGTAGTACATCTCCGGTCATATATTTGACCGCACCTGCCAGTTCCCGCAGCTGTTGAGGATTGTCGCAGTAGATGAGCAGCAGGTCCGGGATGTAGTTCGCGCAGGTCATCGGGGCCACCACATAGGCAGCCACACTTTTGTGGGGCAGTCTGGGAAACTTTTCAAAAAAGGCTTCCGCCTTCTGACGACAGGGAATCCCCAGGTTATTCATCACGATCTCGTAGTCCTGATGGCCTTTCTGCACATCCACAAATCCGTAGCAGATCAGGGGAAACCAGCACCAGTGATCTTCCAGGGTGAGGGCATAGGTCTTCCCGTCTGTCCGGGATTTGGCAAGACACTGGCATTCCGCATAATGGATCTTCAGATCTCTGAGAGGCCTGACCGCCTCGGGCGGTATTTCCGACTCGTCCTTTGCGAGCTTTATGGCCATGGGAGAATAGGTAAGCCCAAGGCACTCCATAAGCAGCTTTGCCGCTTTCTGATATTCTGCAATCTGTTGTTTCATAGACACCTCCAGATTTAAATTTTATATCCACGCTGGCTTTCATTCCAGGATACTTCACCGGTCTGCAGCCCCCACAGTTCAAACAGTTCGTTATAAAACTGGGGGCGGGGAAAATCAGGCATGATCGTGCCGTCCTGCTTTAAGGTCCGCCCCGCTGCATGTTTTTTCTTTTCTTCGCACTGTTCCACGAGCATTTCCATCTTTTCACAGGGGATGGAAAAGATGATCTCGTTTTCCGGACAGCAGGCGCGGCCCACTTCACCGGGATCCGGGAAGGTAATATTGAATTCCCGCTCGTAGCGGCTGCGGAAGAAAGAATAGACGCAGGAATCCATGTAGTCGAAGGAGGACTGGACCAGTTTGCCGTATCCCCTTTTGGCGCCTGCGATCAGGTCTCTGACCTGCGTGATATTTCCACAGTAGGCCAGAATGACATCCGGGACAAAGGAAGCGGTCTCTAACGGGGCAAATACAAGGACACGCCTGTCGTTGCGCGGCATGCGGGGAAAATCTTTCTGAAAATGATAGGCTGCCCGATCCGGCTGGGGAATCCCGCAGTTTCGCAGTACCTGGCTGTAGACCGGTGTGCCAGGCTCACAGTCCACAAGGCCGAAAGCCATTAACGGTTTCCAGCACCAATGATCTTCTTTGCTGAGAGCAATGGTCATACCTTCCGTCTTTACCAGAGAGATCGCCTGACACATGCCATAGTGGATTCCCTTATCGCGATAAGGGCGGAAAGCATCTGCGGGAACTTCGCTGTCATCTTCGTAAATATGTATGGCAACCGGGCTGTAAGGGAGTCCGACTGTTGTGCGAAGGCGTTTGCCGAATTCGTTCATCTGTTTTGCAGTATACATGATTTTTCTCCTTTTAGTGTTCTTTATCGTCTAGTTTGATGATTTTTGATGCCACAACGGTGTTGGTGATCAGGGCGTTGATCAATCCGCCCCGCAGGGCAGCCAGCGTCGCCATGGCCTTTTTCTCGTCGGCTACGATAGCGCAGCGGATCGGGATCCGGAACATTTGCATGTCTGCGCAGACAAGCCGGTTGTAGAGCTGGGGAAGATCGATGATCTTTCCGTTTTTGTCAAAATAATATCCTGCAATATAGCCTACGGCGCCGTTTTTCAAAAAAGAATCCTCCACTTCCGCCAGATAACCTTTTTGCGCTTTACAGCCGATGCCGGTGCACATGATCGTAGCGTTTGCTGCTATCTCGAGGGTTTCCCTGATGGCAGGCCGGTTTTTTAAATTCTGACACATGGATTCTTCATCCACCCGAAAAGGGGCCATAATGACCTGCTGGCGGCAGCCGTAAATTTCTGCAACCTGCCTCACGAGGTAATGGCCGTCGAGAATAATATTGCTGCTCTCGATGCTTCCCATAAGCGGGACAACCATCATGCCCGGCAGGTAATTTTTGGGGCGAAGCTCGTGCACCATGCCGCAGACGGAATTACCACAGGTCAGCGCCAGGACGGAAGAGTTATTTAACTGGATGTTCAGATAGGTGGCTGCCAGTTTTGTTGTTGCCGTGTACAGTTCAAAACCGGAACGGCCTCCCAGATCCACGATGCGAATCTCTTCCAGATGAAATCTGCGGTTAAATTCCACTTCTATTCTCCGCTTCCGTTCAAAAGGATAGTGAACTTTTATTTCCACGATCCCTGCCTCCCTTGCCTGGGTGAAAACGGATTGCAGATTGAAACAAGTTTAGCATATTTTCAAATGCTGCGAAACGCGTTTGTCTGCTTTTGCACAATTGTTCATGCCGGTCTGATGTGAAACAAAGGCCGTAGATATTGACCGGGAGGTGATGCACTGTTAGTATTTTTAAAAATAAGTTTTTCACGAGGAGGATGAAATTATGCCGGTTCCCAAATTACAGATTGCATTGGATACGACGTCTCTGTGCGAGGCATTTCGCATTCTGGGCAACGGACTGGATCAGACGGTGGATATTATAGAATGTGGCACCATGCTGTTACTGCACGAGGGGCTTCATGCGGTGGATTATCTGCGGGCGATCTATCCGGATAAGACGCTGGTGGCGGATTTTAAGTGTGTAGCGCCGCATTTCGGATCTCGGATCATTTTGCATGATCCGGATTTCATTACGGTTTTATCGCAGGCGGAACATCATGTGCAGGAAAATATTTCCAAAGAGGCTATTGAGAGGGGGAAGGGCCAGCAGGTTCAGATCGAAATTTACCGTGACTATACACTGGAAGATGTGAAGCGCTGGAAAAGTTACGGGATCAGCCATGTCATCTATAATCGACCGCGGACACGTACCGGCCCCTGGGCGGAGGTGGATGTGAAGGATTTAAAAGAACTGATAGATCTGGGGATGGATGTGACTGCGACAGGCGGTATCTCTTATGAATCGTTGGATATTCTGGCAGAACTGCCGCTCTATGCAATCATCTGCGGGAAGTCTGTTTTGAAAGCGGGGTATCCCGCAGCAGAGGCGGAGCGTATTAAAAACAGAATGATGAAGCTCTGGTAAGGTGGTTTTATAAATATATAAATAAATATAAGAATGACAGGAGGAAAGTAAAATGAAAAACCGTTATTACAGATTTTTCCGGGAAGACAAAAAGGCACTGGTGCTGGCATTTGATCACGCTTCCCATGGCGATGCCTGGGTAGATCCGGCCAAAGTGATCCGCGGCGCGAGGGAAGGCGGAATGGACGGCATTCTGACCACCTACGGGGTGATAAACAATTTCCGGAAAGAGATAGGAAAAATGGGCGTTATGCTCCGTATGGATGTGCTGGGAAGTGCTCTCGGAAAGAAAGATCCCATTCTGGGACAGGCCATGGAATCGCCTTATACAGTGGAAGATGCGCTCCGTCTGGGGGCGGACGGCGTGATGACTATGGGAATCATCGGCTGCAACTACGACGGGGACAATGTGCGCTATATCGCGAAGGTGGCGAGCGACTGTGACAAATATGGCCTGGTCTGCGCGTCGGAAGTACTGCCCAATGGCTTTTCAAGCGATCCCGAGGACCGCAGCGTACGGGCCATGAATGTGGCCTGCCGACTGGGGGCTGAGGTCGGCCTTGATATCGTAAAAACGGCTTTTGTGGAGCCTGTGGAAGAATTTAAAAAGATCGTGGAAAACTGTTATACGGATGTGCTGGCGTTGGGCGGCGCGAAAGTAGATGACGACCGCGCGGTGCTGCAGAATGCGAAAGACGCAATGGACGCAGGCTGCAAGGGCCTGATGATCGGGCGCAATGTATGGGGTCATTCCAACATTGCGGGAATGGCGCGAGCGCTTGGGGCAGTTGTGCATGGAAATGCAACTGTGGATGAGGCGATGAAGGAACTGGAAAAATAATTTATGACAAAAAGTATGACGGCCGCCCGGGAGGGCGGCCGTTTTTTCACCTTTGAATAGCTGTCAAAATCACATGATCGTTCCGCCGGAAACATCTACCGCGACGCCCATGATCTGGCAGGCCTTTTCGGAACAGAGAAATACTGCCACATAGCCGATCTCCTTCGGCGTGGCTTCCCTGCCGGTGGGAATGATTTTTTTCATTTTTTCCGAACGTTCCGTCAGATGTGCGACGCCTTCGGTTGCCACATAGCCGGGAACGATGCCGTTGACATAGATTCCCCGGCGGCCGACCTCAGCCGCCAGGTTTTTGGTGAAAGCGAGTACGGCACCCTTGGTTGCGGCGTAGATGGGATTTCCGTCGCCGCTTGTCCGGATGGCTGTTTTTGAGATCGTGTTGACAATATGTCCGCCGCGATTCTGTGCCGCGCAAAGTTTCACAAATTCGCGGCACATCAGCATGGTGCCCTCCACTGTGACGCGTTCGTAGCGCCTGATCTCCTCAGGAGTGACGGTTTCAATGCTGGAAGGTCCCATCAGTCCGGCGTTATTCATCAGAAAATCCACAGTGCCAAATTTTTCAAACGTCAGCCTGAAAATTTCGCAGACATCCTCCTCGCTCGAAATATCGGCCTTTACCGCCAGTGTCCGGATGCCGTATTCTTCCTCCAGCTTCCGGCAGGCTTCTTTTGTTTTTTCAATGGGGGCAAAATCGGCGATGACCACATTGCAGCCCTCCTCCGCAAACACCTGGCAGATGCCGTAGCCGATGCCTCTTCCGCCGCCGGTGACGACAGCCACTTTATTTTTCATGTTCAGATCCATACGATTACCTGTCCTTTCTGTCTGCTATAATCCCATTTGAACTTTTGCTTTTTCCCGCCATGCAAGGAATGCGGGGTTTTCCAGTACCTGGGGATTGACAAATCCTTCGGTCTGTTTTCCGGCGATCAGATTCCGGATGCGCTCAAAGATCAGCCGGGGTGAATTGTTGGCGGCGTCAATGGTGGAACCGGCACGATGTGTCGTCAGGGTTACATTGTCCAGACTGCGGAAAGGATCATCCGCGGCCAGG
>Ga0137297_12007_pt1 | contig 10161 bp, 7 predicted proteins | sample RamsorincwithD2O_FD_97191 | JGI IMG/M metagenome (GOLD analysis project Ga0137297, IMG submission 97191) | Mouse cecal microbial communities from Vienna, Austria - Mucin amended with D2O | ecosystem: Host-associated > Mammals > Digestive system > Large intestine > Cecum | place: Austria: Vienna... | reverse complement strand
CAAAGCACGCCGGGATGGCGGTTATGGAAATGTACCGGAAGAATATCCGGCCAAGGGACATTATGACCGAGAATGCCTTTAAAAATGCCCTGACCATGGATATGGCTCTGGGATGCTCCACCAACAGCATGCTCCATCTTCCGGCCATCGCCCATGAGGCAGGGGTGGACTTAAACCTGGATATCGCCAATGAGCTTAGCGCGAAAACGCCGAACCTGTGCCATTTGGCTCCCGCAGGCCCAACTTATATGGAAGAGTTGAACGAGGCAGGCGGCATTTATGCGGTGATGAAGGAAATCAGCAAAAAGGGGCTTCTGGACTTAAGCTGCATGACTGTTACCGGAAAGACGGTGGGGGAAAATATCGCCGATGCCGTAAACCGGAATCCTGAGGTTATCCGCCCGGTAGAAAATCCCTACAGCCAGACCGGCGGCATTGCGATTTTAAGGGGGAACTTAGCGCCGGACAGCGCCGTGGTAAAGCGCTCGGCAGTGGTTCCGGAAATGTTAAAGCATGAAGGACCCGCACGGGTATTTGACTGCGAGGAGGATGCCATTGAGGCTATCAAGGGCGGAAAGATTGTGGCCGGGGATGTGGTGGTCATCCGCTACGAAGGGCCCAAGGGCGGCCCCGGCATGAGGGAAATGTTAAATCCTACCTCCGCCATCGCGGGGATGGGCCTTGGCTCCAGCGTGGCGCTGATTACCGACGGAAGGTTTTCCGGCGCTTCCCGAGGCGCATCCATCGGCCACTGTTCGCCGGAGGCATCTGTGGGCGGCCCTATCGCCCTGGTGGAGGAAGGGGACAGGATCCTGATCGATATTGACAGCCACAAGCTAGAGCTTAAGGTTTCTGAGGAAGAGCTGGCGGCCAGAAGGGCGAAATGGCAGCCCCATCCGCCAAAAGTTACGGAAGGGTATCTGGCAAGATATGCGGCCCTGGTGACTTCTGCCGACAAAGGGGCGGTGCTTAAGCTTTAGGGGAGAGATTAAGAATGAGAAGAAGTTGAAGATTAAGAATGAGAAGAAGCTGAGGATTAAGAAGCTGACAGTAAAAAGCTGGATAGTAAGAATAAAAGGAAAAGCCGAAGGCGGCAACAGGACTAACGTAGAAGGAGAGATGTTCATTCATGAGCAGATTAACAGGAGCAGAGATTGTAATTGAGTGTTTAAAGGAGCAGGGCGTGGATACGGTCTTCGGCTATCCGGGCGGATCTATTTTAAATATTTATGATGCGTTATACAAGCACCAGGATGAGATCACCCATATTTTAACCTCCCATGAGCAGGGCGCTTCCCACGCGGCCGACGGCTATGCCAGGGCTACGGGGCGGGTAGGGGTCTGTCTGGCTACCTCAGGGCCGGGGGCGACCAACTTAGTGACGGGCATTGCCACAGCCTATATGGATTCCGTGCCGGTGGTAGCCATCACCTGCAACGTGGGAACCAGCCTTTTAGGCAAGGATAGTTTCCAGGAGGTGGATATTTCAGGGGTAACGATGCCCATTACGAAATATAATTTTATTGTCAAGGATATTTCCAGGCTTGCCCAGGTTATCCGCAGGGCATTTGCCATCGCCCAGTCCGGCAGGCCGGGGCCTGTGCTGGTGGACATTACCAAGGATGTGACGGCGGCGGAGTTCGATTACGAATACCAGGCTCCGGCCCCCGTTGAGCGGCTGGCGGATCGGATCACCGATGAGGCCATGGACGTGGCGGTGGAGATGATCCACAAGGCCCAGAAGCCCTTTATCTTCGTAGGCGGCGGCGCGGTGATTGCCAACGCCTCGGATGAGCTTAGGGCTTTCGCCAAGAAGATCCAGGCTCCGGTGGCAGACAGCCTGATGGGGAAGGGCGCTTTTGACGGTACGGATGAGCTTTACACCGGAATGGTGGGGATGCACGGGACGAAAACTTCTAATTTCGGCATTACCGAATGTGATCTGCTGATCGTGGTAGGCGCCCGCTTCAGCGACCGGGTGACGGGAAATGCGTCGAAATTTGCAAAGAATGCCAAGATACTCCAATTTGATGTGGATCCGGCGGAAATCAATAAGAACATCAAGGTGGACGCCTATGTCATCGGGGATGTTAAGGTGATCCTGCGGAAGCTGAACGCCAGGCTGGATCCCATCAACCATGATGAGTGGATCGCCCATATCGAGCGGATGAAGGATATGTATCCTCTGCGGTATGATAAGAGCCTTCTTACCGGGCCGTATATCATCGAGCAGATTTACGAGGCTACGGCGGGGGATGCCCTGATTGTCACTGAGGTGGGCCAGCACCAGATGTGGGCTGCCCAGTACTACCGCTATAAAAACCCCAGGACTCTGTTAACCTCCGGAGGCCTGGGAACCATGGGCTACGGCCTGGGAGCCGCCATCGGGGCGAAGTTAGGATGCAAGGATAAGACGGTGATCAATGTGGCCGGGGACGGATGCTTCCGGATGAACATGAATGAGATTGCCACGGCTACCCGGTACAATATCCCCATTATCCAGGTGGTGGTAAATAACCATGTGCTGGGGATGGTCCGCCAGTGGCAGACGCTGTTTTACGGCAAGCGCTACTCCCAGACGGTGCTAAATGACGCGGTGGATTTCGTCAAGCTGGCTGAGGCCATGGGGGCGAAGGCTTACCGGGTGACGAAGAAGGAAGAGTTTGCGCCGGTGCTTAAGGAGGCGATGGCGTTAAATATCCCCTGCGTGATCGAGTGCCAGATTAACTGCGACGACAAGGTGTTCCCCATGGTTCCGGCGGGGGCGCCCATCGAGGATGCCTTTGACGATACGGATTTAAAAATTCAGTAGGGCGGTTTTCTGCCTGGATTTATTCCATTCCATAATCCGTTCATTTGCCCGGGAGGCCCCCGGCAGTGGATCCGCCTCTGGCAAAGAATATGGCATCCATCGGATAAGGATCGGGTGAGGATGTGGCTGATTTATCTTGACAAAGCGTTAACAAGTTAATACAATAGGGTATCAAGCAACCGTTTTTCTTTCCTTAGGCGGCAGGCCAAGGCTCGAGCCCGTGTGAGGGATGGCTTGCTTTGGGAAAATTTCAGGGAATTTGATTAGGAGGTATAAGGATGAGCAGAGTATATAATTTTTCGGCCGGACCGGCGGTTTTGCCGGAGGAGGTGTTAAAGGAAGCGGCAGAGGAGATGCTGGATTACCAGGGCTGCGGGATGTCGGTGATGGAGATGAGCCACCGCTCAAAGATGTTCCAGCAGATTATCGATGACGCGGAGAAGGATTTGCGGGAGCTGATGAATATCCCGGATAATTACAAGGTGCTTTTCCTCCAGGGCGGGGCTTCCCAGCAGTTTGCGGCGATTCCCATGAACCTGTTTAAGAATAAGGTGGGGGACTATATCATTACCGGACAGTGGGCGAAGAAGGCATGGCAGGAGGCAAAGCTTTTCGGCAAGGCCAATGCCATTGCTTCCAGCGCGGATAAGACCTTCAGCTATATTCCAGACTGCTCGGATCTGCCCATTGACGAAGACGCGGACTACGTATACATTTGCCAGAACAATACCATTTACGGCACGGTTTACCATGAGCTTCCCAATACCAAGGGAAAGACTTTGGTTGCCGATGTCTCTTCCTGCTTCCTGTCTGAACCCATTGACGTGACCAAGTACGGCGTGATTTACGGCGGCGTGCAGAAGAATGTAGGCCCGGCAGGGGTGGTGATTGTGATTATCCGGGAGGATTTGATTACGGACGACGTGCTTCCCGGCACGCCCACCATGCTTAAGTACAAAACCCAGGCTGACGCGGGATCCCTGTACAATACGCCCCCCTGCTACGGCATTTACATCTGCGGCAAGGTGTTTAAGTGGCTGAAAGCTAAGGGCGGCCTGGCAGCCATGAAGGAGCATAATGAGAAAAAGGCGAAGCTCCTGTATGATTTCCTGGATTCCAGCAAGCTGTTTAAGGGGACGGTGGAGAAGAAGGATCGCTCCATCATGAACGTGCCCTTCGTAACCGGGGATGAGGAATTAGACGCCCTGTTTGTGAAAGAGGCCAAGGCGGCGGGCTTTGAAAACTTAAAGGGCCACCGGACCGTAGGCGGCATGAGAGCCAGCATTTATAATGCCATGCCCGTGGAAGGCGTGGAAAAATTAGTTGCCTTTATGAAAGATTTTGAGGAGAAGCACGCATAGCGCGGCTGAACGGACGGTAGATTTTATATTAATAGTTCAGCCAGTGGAAAGCGTATGAAGGAAAATCATGCTCGCATGAATTTTCCTTTATCGCTTTTCACTGAGGGAGCGCCCGTTTATGAGCAAAAGGAGCTGCGTAAGCAGCGGAGAGTGCCGCAAGGCACGATTTTGCGAATGGCGCGGCTGAACGGACGGTAGATTTTAGTATAAAAGAAATTCATTAGGGAGGCATAGGGATGAAATTACATTGCTTAAATCCAATTTCCAAACACGGGATGGCACTGCTTACCAATCAATATGAGATTACCAGCGAAGCAGCAAATGCGGAGGGCATTTTAGTCCGCAGCGCTTCCATGCATGATATGGATCTGCCGGATTCCCTTCTGGCTGTAGCCAGGGCAGGGGCAGGGGTAAATAATATCCCCCTGGAGAAATGCGCCGAGAAGGGCATCGTGGTGTTTAATACTCCTGGAGCCAATGCAAACGGCGTGAAGGAGCTGGTGCTGGCAGGGCTTTTCCTGGCTTCCAGGGATATCGCAGGAGGCATTAAGTGGTGTCAGGAGAACAAAGAGGACGAAAATATTGCCAAGTCCGTGGAAAAGAGCAAAAAGGCTTTTGCCGGTTACGAGATTAAGGGCAAGAAGCTGGGCGTGATCGGATTAGGGGCCATTGGCGCTGAGGTGGCCAACGCGGCGGTTGCCCTTGGCATGGAGGTGTACGGCTACGATCCCTTCATTTCCGTTAACGCGGCCTGGAGGCTTTCACGGGCGGTGAAGCACAGTACTTCGGCAGACAGCATTTACCAGGAATGTGACTACATTACCATCCATGTGCCGCTGATGGAGGGCACGAAGAAGATGATTAACCAGGATACCATTGCGTCCATGAAGGATGGCGTGGTGGTGCTGAACTTTGCCAGGGATCTGCTGGTGGATGATGACGCCATGGCAGAGGCATTGGCTTCCGGCAAGGTCCGCCGTTACGTAACGGATTTCCCCAACCCGAAATCCGTCCATATGGACAATGTGATTGCGATCCCCCATCTTGGGGCGTCCACAGAGGAATCGGAGGATAACTGTGCGGTGATGGCCGTGGAGGAAATGATGGATTACTTAGAAAACGGCAATATCCGGAATTCCGTGAACTATCCTTCCTGCGATATGGGCGTGTGCCATGTGGCCAGCCGTATTGCGGTGATGCATGAGAATATTCCCAATATGATCGGCCAGGTAACGGGGATGCTGGCCGGCCAGGGCGTAAATATTTCCGATATGACGAATAAGAGCCGGGATAAATTTGCCTATACCCTGCTGGATCTGGAAAGCATCGCCTCAGAGGAGACGATTGCAAAGCTTAGGGCAATCAGGGGAATCCTAAGGGTGCGGGTGATCAAGTAGAAAGGAACATAAGGATGGCAGCAGTGAAACCGTTCCGGGCCGTAAGGCCCGGCGCGGAGAGCGCCCATTTGGTGGCGGCTCTCCCTTATGATGTATATAACCGAAAAGAAGCCTGTGAGGCGGTTAAGGGGAATCCCTTGTCGTTTTTAAACATCGACCGGGCGGAAACCCAGTTCCCCGACGAGGTGGATACGTATGCCGGCTGCGTGTATGAGAAGGCAAGGGAGCTGTTAAAGGCCAGGATGGAGGATGGGACGTTTATCCAGGAAGAGGTTCCGTGCTATTATATCTATCAGCTGACCATGGACGGGCGGAGCCAGACGGGGATCGTGGCCTGCAGCGGGGTGGACGACTATGTGAATCAGGTGGTAAAAAAGCATGAGAATACCCGGGAGGAAAAAGAGCTTGACCGGATCCGCCATGTGGACACCACCGACGCCCACACCGGGCCCATATTCTTAGCTTACCGCGGCGTGGAGGTGATTGACCGGCTGACCCAGCAGATTTGCCGGGGAACGCCCCTCTATGACTTTGCTTCCGATGACGGGGTGGGGCACAAGGTCTGGAAGATTGCGGCTCCCGGGCTGGTTTCCCAGATAGAGGAAGCGTTTAAGGAGGTTCCGGCCACCTATATTGCCGACGGCCACCACCGGGCGGCTTCAGCGGTGAAGGTGGGGCTAAAGCGGCGGGAGGAAAATCCGGGCTATGCAGGGGATGAGCCCTTTAATTACTTTTTGTCCGTGCTGTTTCCGGCCAGCCAGCTAATGATCATGCCCTATAACCGGGTGGTAAAGGACCTAAACGGCCTGACTTCGGAGGAGTTTTTAAGCCGGGTCAGGGAAAAATTCCAGGTGACGGAGGAAGGCAAGGCCGCCGTCTCCCCTAAGCAAAAGGGCGTTTTCGGGATGTATTTGGAAGGCGAGTGGTACTGCCTAAAAGCAAAGGACGAGCCGAGGGAGGATGATCCGGTGAAGAGCCTGGATGTGTCCATCCTGCAGGATGGCTTGTTAAGCCCGGTGCTTGGGATCGGCGATCCCAGGACGGATAAGCGCATTGACTTTATCGGCGGGATCCGGGGATTAAAGGAGTTGGAAAGGCGTGTTGAGGAGGATATGGCCGTGGCATTTTCCATGTACCCTACCTCCATTGAGGAACTGCTTGCCGTGGCGGATGCAGGGCTTTTGATGCCGCCGAAATCCACCTGGTTTGAGCCGAAGCTTAGGAGCGGGCTGTTTATCCACCGTTTGGGAGAATAGGGAATGTACGAATATCAGTGGTATCAGTGGACATTGTTTTTCTTCTGCTATTGCTTTTTCGGATGGATTTTTGAGTCTGGTTACGTTTCATTGAAAAAAAGATGTTTTGTAAACAGAGGGTTTCTTCGCCTCCCTATGCTGCCGCTGTACGGCACAGGGGCGGTGATGATGCTCTTTGTTTCTTTACCGGTAAAAAACGATCTGGTGCTGGTATATTTTCTGGGCGTCCTTGCCGCCACTGCCCTGGAGTATGTGACAGGCTGGGGGATGGAGAAGCTGTTTAAGATGCGGTATTGGGATTACCGCGATCAAAAGTTCAATGTAAACGGCTATATTTGCCTAAGCTCCTCCATCGCCTGGGGGTTTTTAACCATATTTCTCACGGAGGTTATCCATAAGCCTGTGGAGCGGCTGGTGCTGGGGATTGATGAAGGGCTGGCTTACGGGATTGTGGGGATCGTGGGAACGGTTTTCGTGGCGGATGTGATTGAGTCCACCAAGGCTGCCCTGGAGCTGGGGCAGGCCCTGGAGGCCATGGCCAGGATGCGCAGGGAATTGGAAGAAATGCAGGTGCAGTTTGCCTTGTTAAAATGCGAGCTGAGGGATCAGGCGGAGCAGAGCCTGGAAAGGCTTCAAAAGGAGGCGGCCCTCCATTTGGCGGAGCTTCGCAGGGAGAATGATGCCAGGATGGAGGGAATACGGGATCACGTTTTGGCAGAGAAAATCCGCTTGCTGGAGGAAAAGGCCGAAAAACATCGGGAGAAGGCCAGGCTTTGGCGGGAAAGGCTTTCCGGCCTGCAAAAATTTTACTTTAAGGGAATCCTTGAGGGGAACCGGCTTTCCATTCCCGGGGGATATAAGGAAATGCTGGATGAGCTTAGGGAGGAGCTGAAAAAGAAGAAGGGAAAATAATAAAGCTTTTGGAGGAAGCTATGGAGAAGCGGTATACGTGCTGTATCTTTGACTTGGACGGAACCATCATTAACACGATCCACGCCCTGACCCATACCACAAACCTGGTGCTGGGGCGGTTTGGCCTGGGGCCTTTAAGCGAGGAAAGGGTGAAGAAGATCGTAGGGGATGGCTATAAGAAGCAGATGGAACGGAGCCTTTTGGCCTGCGGGGACAAGGAGCTTGCTCATTTTGAAGAGTGCCTTCCCGTTTACCGGGAGGTGTTTCGGGAAAACTGCCTGTATAGGCTGGAGCCTTATGAGGGGATGAGGGAGCTTTTGGCGGCCATGAAGGCTGCGGGATGGAAGCTTGCCGTCCTGACCAATAAGCCCCATGACCGGGGCATAGAAAGCGTGGAAGCGGTTTACGGGAAGGGATATTTTGATTACATTTTAGGGGAACAGGAGGGAATTCCGAAAAAACCGGATCCGGAAGGCGCTTACCGGGTGATGAAGGCTTTAGGGGTTAAGGCGGAAGACTGCCTGTATATGGGGGATACCAATACGGATATGCGGACGGCGGCAAACGCCGGCCTGGATGCTGTGGGAGCGGCCTGGGGATTTCGGGGGAGGGAAGAGCTTGAAGCCTTCCATCCAAAATTCCTGGCGGACTCTCCCGGGGAGCTTCTGGAAATGCTTGGGTTAGAAAAATTTTATTAATGGAAGAAGTCGATTTTGAGGTAGGATTTCCCTGGTTTTCTCATTTAAGGAAACTGTAAGACAACGTAAGGGAATGTGGCTTGTATTTTTAGGAAAAACCCGTATAATAGTACCGTGACAGGCGGATTTGGCATGCTTGTGCTGCGTGACGTGCACGGACTAAAGGAACGGGTGAAGGAGAAACGGTTTCGCCCGTATCCGGGTGTGCTGCGTGACGCCCACGGATTGGAGGATATGATGAAGCAGTTTATGGAAAAGGTTAAAGCGAAGGTGGGGGCGGTCTTGTGGATTGCCTTGGCGGTTTTGCTGATGCTCCTGAATTTAGGCGTGAAGACTGCGCGGGCGGAAGGAATAGTCCCTGCAGAGCAGGTGCAGATCACTTCCTGCGTGATTAACGGGGATCAGGTGCAGGTTACAGGGGTAAATTACGGCGGCATTTCGGCTAATGACGGGCAGTTTTACCTGTTTGAGCTTCAGCCCTACGAGGATGCCATCGGGCTGAGGACGGACTACGGGGCGACGGCGCCAAAGGGCACGGAAATGGTTTTTGGACTTCCCTTAAATTACGGGACGGCTTCCAGCAGGCTGTATTCTAAATTTGCCGTTGCCGTCTGGGACGGGGAGAAATATGTACAGGTAAGCCAGCCGGTTTATCTGACGAACCCGGAAGCGGTAGCAAGGAACCAGAATCCCTTTAAGGCTCCGCTGACGAAAAAGGGGCTTTTAATTGAAACCTCTATGCTGGATGACGCCTTCAACCTGGGGGTAAAGCACGTGATCGTGAATTTCCCTTTCCAGTTTATCCTGGGAACGGGGATTGACTATGAGTATGAAGGGAAAACGTATCACTTTAATAAGGCCTTGCTGGATGAGTACGACAAGATTGTCAAGAATTTAACGGCTAAGGATCTGTTGGTAACGGCGGTGATTTTAAACAGCTGGAACGATGCCACGCCAGATCTTTATTATCCGGGGGTGCAGCAGACGGCAGGGGTAAATTATTACCTGTTTAATGCCGCGACCAAGGAAGGCTTTGAGGACATTAAAGCCATAGCCTCCTTCCTGGCCGAGCATTACGGCGGCACGGGAAACGGCAAGGTGTCCAACTGGATTATCGGCAATGAGATTAATAACCAGGAGTGGAACTATATCGGGCCCATGGACATTAACCAGTATATGAAGGAGTACGAGCGGGCCTTCCGCGTATTCTATACGGCCATTAAAAGCACCAGCGCCAATGACCGGGTGTACTTTTCCACCGATTATAACTGGAACCATGAGGCTAACGGAACCACCAAGTACAATGCAAAGGATGTTATCGACACCTTTAACGCAAGGATAAAGGCAGGGGGGCAGATAGACTGGAACCTGGCTTACCATCCCTATTCCGTTCCCTTAACGGAGCCGGAATTTTGGGATGACGGAGCCACCGGCCTTGTAACCTGGTCGGAAACTTCCCCCATTGTGAATATCGGGAATTTGTCCGTGCTGACGGATTACTTCCAGAAACCGGAAATGCTCAATGCCGCAGGCCAGGTGCGCCATATCATCCTGTCCGAGCAGGGCTTTACCTCCACCAGCGCAACCAGGGGAGAATGCCAGGATCTCCAGGCGGCGGCCATCGCTTATGCGTACTATATTGTGGACAGCAATCCTTATATTGACGCCTTTATTATGAGCCGCCAGATCGACGCCCCTTCCGAGGCGCAGCTTTCCGCCAGCTTT
>Ga0137297_12004_pt1 | contig 10166 bp, 10 predicted proteins | sample RamsorincwithD2O_FD_97191 | JGI IMG/M metagenome (GOLD analysis project Ga0137297, IMG submission 97191) | Mouse cecal microbial communities from Vienna, Austria - Mucin amended with D2O | ecosystem: Host-associated > Mammals > Digestive system > Large intestine > Cecum | place: Austria: Vienna... | reverse complement strand
ATACCGCCAACGCTTTCTATGGTCTATTGGGATTATTACCACAATGACGATGCGATGTATCGCGCGATGATACGCGAGCATCAAAAACTGGGACGCAACGTTATTTTTGCAGGCGGCATTTGGAAATGGAACGGCATGGGCGTTCGTTATGATAAAACCTTCCGCACAACCCATCCGGCGCTACAGGTCTGCCATGAAATGGGTATTCGCGACGTTGTGGCGACCATGTGGGGCGACGACGGCGCGGAAGTGGATATCTATACCACCTTGCTTGGTTTTCAGCTCTATGCGGAATATAACTATCACAGCAATGTGAGTATGGAACACCTGAAAGAATATTTCCGTCTCTGTCTGGGACTGGACATGGACGCATTTCTCGCTTTGCAGCTAGACGATTTTCCGCCGGAATTTTTGCCGGACAAAAACGTGGAAGACGTCCTTTCAGTGGTTTCCAAACCGGTATTGTATCAAGACCCGCTTTGTGGTCTGTTTGACAAAGATTTGCAACACCTGCATTTAAAAGAGTTTTACCGGAACAAACTGGATACCCTCAGCGCAATAGAAGCGCCGGAACAATTTGCTGACCTGTTTGCTTATCAGCGGCAGCTGCTGCGCGTCCTGCTGCTCAAATGCGATATTGGCACCAAAATCCGCAGCGCTTATCAGGCAAAGGATATGCCGCAGTTGCAGCAGTGCTGTGCGGAATTGGATACTTTGGTGCAGGCTGTGACGGAATTGGAAGAACGGTTCACCGCCGTTTGGGAGCGCAGCAACAAAATCTTCGGTTTAGACCGCGTTCAACTGCGCTTTGGCGGACTGATTATGCGTCTGCAAGCCGCAAAACGCCGTTTGCAATTGCTTATCAGCGGCAAAACAGATTCTTTGGAGGAACTGGAAACGCAATTGCTTTCCTATGCGAACGGCGGCGTTATCGGTGAACAGATGTATGATAACATTGCTTCTGCTTCCTCCGTTGGTGTATAAAACTTTTTTATGTCAGACCTAAATATTGTATTCTAAGGAGAGGACGGGGCAGTGAAAATGACAAATATGCAAAAATCAGATTGGATGGGGTTTGAACGGTTAGATTTTGAACTGTTTGACACAAGTGCAATTGTTGTCAAGCCCCCAAAAGCGAAACAAGGGAATCCTTTTGTGTTTCGGGCGGAATTTTTCGGCGCATTCCCCTATGCAGATATTATGTTGTGCGAGCAGGGTTATCATATCGTATATATCGACGCCCATGACCAATACGGCTGCGACAAGGCGGTTGATTTGATGCACCGGTTTCACGCATTTTTGGCAGACGAATTTCATTTGTCGCAAAAAGCTGTTGTTTTCGGATTCAGCCGCGGCGGACTGTATGCAGTAAACTATGCGGCGAAATATCCGCAAAATGTTTCGGTTTTGTATTTGGACGCGCCTGTGCTGAATATTCTGAGCTGGCCGGGCGGTTTGGGCGCAGGAGACGGCGCGCCGAATTGCTGGAAAGAGTGTCTTGAAACCTATGCACTGACGCAGGGCGAAGCGCTGTCGTTCCGTGAAAATCCAATCGATAAAGTGCGCCAAATAGCGCAGAGCAACATTCCTGTGATAAGCGTAGTTGGCTGCGCCGATACGGTCGTTCCCTATGAAGAAAACATGAAAATTTTCGCAAAACGGCTGACACAATGCGGCGCAACAGTGAAAGTCATTGAAAAACCGGATTGCGGTCATCACCCGCACAGCCTTGAAAATCCACAGGAAATTTGCGACTTTATTTTAAAATATGACGTATAAATATGGTACCCCCTCTTAACAAAAGAACTGATACACCTTTCCGTAAGAAGTCTCCCCCAAGCAGGTATGTGCCTGAAAAATCATATGTGCTTTTGGGGAAGCGGATACGGTTGGCAATGATTCAAAAAACAGCAGGCGGCTGGGAATTTTCCCAGCCGCCTTTGTGGTTTAGCAATATTTTTATGCCTGCTCCTATCTTTTTTGTCGTCTCATCTGTACCGCATTCAATCTTTTATTAAGAAACTTTGCAGATAATCTGTTCATCTTCCAGAATAAATTCCATTTCTTCTATATCTTTGGGATACAAACGCTCAAAATCGTCCGGTAACTGTATTCGATACCAACTGTCAATCGCTATCTTATTGTCAAAATTGTTAGAAAGACACAACATATCGTCTTTTACAAGATAACCTACGGTTTCTTCCAACTTTAACGTTTCGCACATGACTGACGGAACGCTGGTATAACCATTTTCAAATACCGGACGTATGTAGCGCATGGGCGCAGAAATTTGCTGTAGCGTTAATGGAATTGTGAGTTTTCCTTTTTCGACAAAATAGCATAAACGATAATGCCGTTCATCATAATGAACAATCTCATAATCATACGGTATCATCATTCTTTTTGATTCTAACAGCCCCTTGGACCGGCAGACGTCAAGGTCAAGCACCATGTGGTCGTTAAACAGAACGGCTTCTATTTCTGCCTGTTCACTTTCAGAAGGCATTCGTTTTGTAACGACGATACCTTCCTCTGTTACGCGTATCAATAATTCATCCTTAATATCAAACCCTAAGATATTAAAATCTCTCGGGCTGAGGGGTATAGAGCATGACTCGTCTATACACCCGTCTACAAAGATTCTTTTGTTTTTTAGATTGTAATTGTTTTCCATCATAAATTCATTCCTTTCAAAATAACTATTTCTTTTAGATTATATATCAACTATTCTGAAAAGTCAATATTTTTGTTTATATATTATCTATTTTGTATATAAACGTTATAAATAATATAAATCTTTTAATGTTATTGTATGTTTTGGTTTATATTTTATAATATTTATATAAACTATAGAAGGGAGGCGGTAGCATGGAGGTCTATGATAAACGATTAATTGGCGCGAGATTAAAGCAATTAAGACTTTACCATGACTGGACGCAGAGATATATTCATGCAAAAACTGGTATATCGCCTCAAAAAATGAGCAAAATGGAATCCGGTAACGGTGGTATTACAATTCCTATTTTAATAAAATTAAGCCAACTATATAATATCAAAGTTGACTATATATTATTTGGCAACGGAAAAATAATGAACGATGAATTTAATCAAATATATCAACATCTAACAGACAATCAGAAAATGGATTTGGATTGTGCGTTAATTGCTTACGGAAAGGCTTGTAAACGGAGATGATATATCATGAAACTTAAATCTAAAACCATTGGAACTCGAATAAAAGAAGCACGCATTGCTCGAGGTATAACACAAGCAAAGTTAGCAGAAGCTTGTAATCTTTCCATTAAACAAATAAGTGAAATTGAGCGAGATAGAAATTTACCACGAACAATTCCGACTTTCGCTTTAATCATAAAAACACTTGACATAGACCCTGATATTATTTTATTCGGCGAAACATCTATCACGAAAAGTTCAAATCCCATTAATGATTTTTTAGAAAGTCTAGGCTCCGCTGAAAATGGAGCAATTGAGATTGCTAGACAATTTGATAAAAATAGATGTATTTAATCGTTTTAGATTATATATTAACTATAACATTATTGTTTGTTTTAGATTATACTGTATAATTTATATTATAGAATTTTTGTAGGTGACGCTTATGTATGATTTCGATAAAGAACAAATTGGTTTCAGAATTAACCAGCTTCGCAAATATAAGGGCTGGTCGTTAGCTTATGTAAGTAAACGGTGCGGAGTATCTGCCCAAAGCATTTGTAAACTTGAATCGGGAAACGGCAATTTAACAGTGCCAATGTTAATGAAGTTCTGTCAATTATATGATGTGACCGCAGATTACATCATGCTGGGGAAAGGCGAAATTAAAAACAAAACATTTGCTGATATCATTGCCAAATTTACGCCTACTCAAATAAAAGCGCTTGATAATGCATTGCTTAATTATCAATCAATTTGTGGAAAATAGACTGCCCATAGGAGGATAACAATGAAGCTAAAGGCTAAAACGCTCGGCTCACGCATTCAAGAAGTTCGGAAACAAAAAGGAATCAGTCAAGCTGAATTAGCGGAAGCATGTGATATATCAGTTAATCACATGAGTTTGATTGAACATGACAAGCACACGCCACGTACAGTCCCTACTTTGGTTCTTATGGTAAAATATTTAGATATATCCATAGATGATATTCTGTTTGGTATGTCGGTTACACGCACAGAGCATCCGATCAATAAATTTTTGGATAGTCTGGGCGACGCTGAAAAGGGTGCAATTGAAATTGCTCGACAATTTGAAGCATATCGAAAAAACAAACCATAAGCTGCGTATAGTTTTTATTTAAAGGATAAGTGTGCAAAATGAAAATATATGATTATCACGGCAAAAAAATATTTGCGGAAAAAAGTTGCGTATAGCGCGTATATCACGCTGCCTACGACAGGATTACTCTTTTTCATGAATGAACTAATAAATAATAAGGATAAATAAAATTTAAGACGCAGACCTTTTGGTCTGCGTCTTTTTCCTTGTGCAAAAACAAATGTTGCACGAAATCACTAGCCCCTCACAGGGCTCGAATTTGCCAGTCAGTGACTGGCATTTTTCGTAATTCATTTCAATCCATGAGCCCTTCACAGGGCTCGACGAAGCCACAACAGAAGCCACAACATCAATTTCTGAATTTCAATCCACAAGCCCTTCACAGGGCTCACATAATCAAGCCACTCTTTACTGTATGAACGCTTATTTCAATCCACGCGACCCTCACGGGTCGCGACAGCTGTATGAAACCGTCCTCCGTGATATTGAGTGATTTTAATCCACGAGCCCTTCACAGGGCTCGACGAAAAGATAATTGCTACCACTACCCACGAAATCAATTTCAATCCACGAGCCCTTCACAGGGCTCGACTTCGGACAATCCTGCATTTATCTTAAAATTGCGATTTCAATCCACGAGCCCTTCACAGGGCTCGACTTCTCCTGCTGCAATCTTTAAATCTTGCACTGTCATATTTCAATCCACGAGCCCTTCACAGGGCTCGACAAAACAACCACACGATACCGCTATATTGCCGTCCATTTCAATCCACGAGCCCTTCACAGGGCTCGACACGCTGTCTGCCAATGCTTTCACTTCCTTTTATGTATTTCAATCCACGCGACCCTCACGGGTCGCGACCCGCTGTTGTCGATATTCTGTCGCTCGTTGCTGCCATTTCAATCCACGCGACCCTCACGGGTCGCGACAAAATGAATTTATCAATTCTGGCGAAATCAGCAAAATTTCAATCCACGCGACCCTCACGGGTCGCGACGCGCGTATAGAATCTAATATCTGCTCTCTGTTCATTATTTCAATCCACGCGACCCTCACGGGTCGCGACGTATATTTGATTCCCCGTTGGTAATTCATACACTATTTCAATCCACGCGACCCTCACGGGTCGCGACTTCCTCCCTCAATCACGTCAGATATTTTAAACCTTGATTTCAATCCACGCGACCCTCACGGGTCGCGACCGGCGGGAATCAGGAGCTATTACAGTCTCTCGAAGATATTTCAATCCACGCGACCCTCACGGGTCGCGACGAACACGTATGCGCACTTATATCCAAAAGAGGAAATTTCAATCCACGCGACCCTCACGGGTCGCGACCTTATCTGTAACAACAATGTGATACCCATAATCAATTTCAATCCACGCGACCCTCACGGGTCGCGACTACGCCAGCCTTCCTCAATATCACTTATTGTATCTTATTTCAATCCACGCGACCCTCACGGGTCGCGACATAGCGAATTTTGTTTTCCATATAAATAATAGTATTTCAATCCACGCGACCCTCACGGGTCGCGACATGTAGAAACAGGATAGTTAGAAAAATCAATTTTAATTTCAATCCACGCGACCCTCACGGGTCGCGACAATTGTCTGAGGATCTTCTTCTGCTACATCTGATTCCAATTTCAATCCACGCGACCCTCACGGGTCGCGACTTGAATAGAGCCGTCCTCTTTCTCTACAAAACAAATTTCAATCCACGCGACCCTCACGGGTCGCGACCGCAATGAGCATAATGCCTTTTTTAAACGAGCGATTTCAATCCACGCGACCCTCACGGGTCGCGACATTACATATTTCGTAGAGCGTGTCCTTTTCGATTGATTTCAATCCACGCGACCCTCACGGGTCGCGACTACAAACTAAAATCTGCAATAACCCCATCACTCTATTTCAATCCACGCGACCCTCACGGGTCGCGACTTATACAAGGGTAGAGCACCACAACAAAGTGGGAAATATTTCAATCCACGCGACCCTCACGGGTCGCGACATATTAGACCCTATGCGCGAAATATGGGGCAAGATTTCAATCCACGCGACCCTCACGGGTCGCGACTTTGACACAGTTGTCGGTCATTAAAACGAGCAACAATTTCAATCCACGCGACCCTCACGGGTCGCGACCAAAAATATGATAAAATTGGACAAAAATTGAAGGGAATTTCAATCCACGCGACCCTCACGGGTCGCGACAAAGTCTTGGCACGCTAAAAGGCGTTGCACAAAAAGATTTCAATCCACGCGACCCTCACGGGTCGCGACAGAGCAGGCAATTCGTATGCAGGAGGTAAACAGCGATTTCAATCCACGCGACCCTCACGGGTCGCGACGTTTGTTCATCGGGGTTGCTCCTTTCTACAAACCGATTTCAATCCACGCGACCCTCACGGGTCGCGACCACCGCCCGTTTTTTTCCAAAATTCTGCCGACGTTTTATTTCAATCCACGCGACCCTCACGGGTCGCGACCCATACTAATTCCGAGCTTATCTCTATGCTGTCATTTCAATCCACGCGACCCTCACGGGTCGCGACTTACATTCCCCGCTGTAACCCCTAAATTCAGTCTCGTTATTTCAATCCACGCGACCCTCACGGGTCGCGACGGGTATGATGATAATTGTCGAAGGGCGAGTACAAACGGATTTCAATCCACGCGACCCTCACGGGTCGCGACTCACTCACACTGCTGACATGTATGCATCAAAAGTATTTCAATCCACGCGACCCTCACGGGTCGCGACACTGTCAAAGATTGAGTTCAGCAGGCAGATGGTATTTCAATCCACGCGACCCTCACGGGTCGCGACATCTATCAGCAAGCAGAAGAAGGAACTTGAAGAATTTCAATCCACGCGACCCTCACGGGTCGCGACGGTCTTGGTGCTGATAGTTGGGGCATAAATGAAATTTCAATCCACGCGACCCTCACGGGTCGCGACAGCAAAAATAGGCAAAATCTCGCCTATTTTCTTTCCTACTTTATCTTTTTTGCACAATGTCCGCTCTCTACTCTCAAAAAGCATTCCATTGTGTCCTTCAAAAGTACAAAATATTCAAATTTTTCAGGTGCGAATCCCCCACTGATTCCATGTTTGCTTAGGGTTCGCACCTGAAAATCTGCCAGCATTCTTTCACTATTTTGTGTGCCATGGTGAGTCCCGCCGCAACAAAGAACGTGAACATCACACGCGGATAGAACCAAACATATTCTACCATAGAAATAAACGCAATACCCGAAAGTGCGGACACGCCTGCAATCAACATATTTTTCACTTCCGGCTGCACTGCTCTATGCACTGCCGCGCCGCTTCTGCGCACCAATGCGCAAACAAACCAAACAAAGCTGACAAGTCCGATTACGCCCATTTCCACCAGAATTTCCAAATACAACATATGAGAATGCGGCGCAACGGCTGCACGCGCTTCTGCAAACGGCGGATAGACAATGCTATATGAACTCGGTCCAAGCCCAATGCCTTGCAGAGCGTATCCGTTCCCCAGCATTCGCAAAACACCTTCCCAAATCAAAAGCCGGTAGGAACTAGAGGAATCTTTCATGTTTCCAATTGTCAAAATGCGGTTGATGATACTGCTCGGCAGCAGCGGCACGCACAGCATACCGACCAGAATCATAATCGGAATCAATTTCTTGTTATAAAACCATGCGAACACCACCAGCGCAATGGCAAACGAAATCCAGCCCGACCGTGAATAGGTCATGAGCAGTGCGCCGACCGGCAGCATACAAAATGCCAGCAGCAGCGTTTTTTTGCCCAATGTTTTGGCATTCAACGCATAGGCAAAACAAAACGGCAGCAACAGCACTAAAAATTCCGCATAGTTATTGGGGTTTCCCATGGTGGAAAACACACGCCCCGGCATGTCTTTATTCAACGTCAAATCCGTCAGCGATGCGCTGATTTCCACACCTGTCACCCTTTGATAAAACGCATATACGCTGGTGAGCAAAATGCCGATAAAAACCAGCGTCATGAACTGTTTCATCTTTTCATAGGAGTCCACTGAACCATAGATGTTCAGGCATATTAAAAACGACGCCAAAAAGAACATAAACACGCGGACGCTGTCGCTTTTCGCATGGGACACCAGCACGCCGCTGACCGCCGCCATCATAAAAATCAGCAGCGGCAGCCAAATGCCTTTGACGCTTTTACCAAGTTTGCCCTGACTGAGCAGCACCAAAAAATACACACCTGAAATACCGACTGCGCCCAGCAGCATATACATGTTATTCCACATTGTATGCGGAATCATTGCCACGCAAAAAATAAAAATGGCAAGCAGTCCATTCAAACTGCAAACAAACGACCCGCGCACGAACCGTTCATACAGCGTTCCGTTCACGCTGTTTTCATTATAAGACCGAAGTTTCCGGTAGATTTTTGTAAACCAGCCCAAAATGCCCTGCACAATCCAATCCACAAAAGAATAGAGTGCAGACGACTGAATTTTCGGCTCCAAACGGCTGTCTTTGGCAAAAAAGCTATATATTCCACTGTTTTTCCACAAACGCCCCAGTGCGCCGACTCCTTTGCCGATCCAGCAAACAATCGCGCTTTGGTAAAACGCCCGATACAGCCAGTTTGCTATGCTTACAATACCGGAAACAATCAAACTGTTTTCAAACATACCGGAATTACTCCTTTACTTGAATGTCAAATACCCGCAAAAAGATTTTCGCTTTTCCTGCACGGACGGTGAAACTGTGACCCACGCTGTATTTCGTGTTGCCCAGAATTGCGCCGTGTTCATATTCTGTTCCTTTGACTTCCGTTGTAATAGTTACTTTTTTGTTATCCGGCTTGCTGGATTTCACATATTTTCCCTGTGCGTCCGGCGCATAGGATTCTGCGTCCTCCACCTGAATATCCGTGATTTTTCCCAACGATGAATTGGTGCCCTCGTCAATCACGCTGTCGCCAACCTTCATTTGTTCTACCACAAAATTCGATACTTCTTCCGCCATAATCTGCATTTGAATGGTTTTCCCGCTGGTCATTTCCGTTTTCCCTTTCAATTGGGAATACCCAAACACCGCTACCACTGCCAATACAGCGATAATGATAATCGCATCTACTACATTAAATCTGATTTTTTTCTTCTGTTCCATTGTTCTTTTCTCCTCTCTTTTATTTGACATATTCCTGATAGACGTCGTCTAACAACTTGTCCAAATCAAATATGTCGCGGACGGTTTGATAGGCGTTTTCCGCACACTGCCGGTACAGGGTTTCATCTTCCATAAACGCGTTGATTGCCTGCGCCATGCCCGCGGTATCGCCATATTCCACCAATTTCCCGCAGCCGGTCTCACTGTTTACAATATCGCCGTTGCCGCCGATATTGGTTGCCACGACCGGCAATTTATGATACAAGGCTTCCAGGATGGCAAAACTGAGCGCCTCATAACATTTCGCACTGTTGACAAACAAATCGCTGCCGCGCAAAATCCGGTCTGCATCGTTGCGGTATCCAAGTTGCAAAATTCTATGCCGCACGCCGCATTCGTCAATTTGTTTGCTGATTTGGTCATATAACTCGCCGTCGCCCACAAACAGCACCACATAGTCCCGTTTGGCGATTTTCTCCAGTTCCACCACACTGTCCACAAAATAGTCCAGCCCTTTGGCAAGATGATAGCGCGCCAACGTGGTTATCACAAAAGTATCTTCACCGATGCCCAGTTCCTGCCGGATTTGATTCGATTTTTCCGGCGCGGGCGCGGGCGGCATACCATTAAATATGACCGTGATTTTATCAGGATTCACGCCGTTGCCGACCATCAACTCTTTTCCGTTGTTGCAAACGGAAATAATCTTT
>Ga0137297_12002_pt1 | contig 10170 bp, 6 predicted proteins | sample RamsorincwithD2O_FD_97191 | JGI IMG/M metagenome (GOLD analysis project Ga0137297, IMG submission 97191) | Mouse cecal microbial communities from Vienna, Austria - Mucin amended with D2O | ecosystem: Host-associated > Mammals > Digestive system > Large intestine > Cecum | place: Austria: Vienna... | reverse complement strand
AAAAGATAATCTGGATGAATACATTACCCACTTACATAAGCACTATAAGCCTAAAACAGTCAAACGCAAAATTGCAAGTCTTAAAGCCTTTTTCCATTATTTGGAGTATCGGGAAATCATAACGGAAAACCCATTCTCCAGGCTGGAAATCCGCTTTCGTGAGGCAAAGCTTTTGCCCAAAACAATTCCTTTCCATTCTATTCAACCTTTCCTTTCTACCCTATATACACAAACAGAACTGGCGGCCTCGGAATATCAGCTTCGCTGCTGTATCCGCGACATCGCCGTCATTGAACTTCTTTTTGCCACCGGTATGCGTATATCAGAATTATGCTCGCTGCGCCCGGCTGATATAGATTTTGCCAGCAACAACATCTTAATCTATGGGAAAGGCGCCAAGGAACGAATCTTACAAATCGGGAATCCGGAAGTCCTCTCGGCCCTTTCCCTATATAGCGAAACATTTAAGGATGATATCGCCGCCTGTGGATTTTTCTTTGTAAATAGGTTACAGCAAAAATTATCGGATCAATCCGTCCGTTTTATGATTACACGTTATGCCAAACTTGCCGGGATTGAGCAGCATCTGACACCACATATGTTCCGCCATTCCTTTGCCACCCTGCTTCTGGAACAGGATGTGGATATCCGGTATATTCAGCGAATGCTGGGGCATAGCTCCATTAGCACAACAGAAATTTATACCCATGTGTCGAATGTTAAGCAGAAGGATATTTTGTTTAATAAGCATCCTCGGAATTTGATGGAGGTTAGTGAAGGATAATTCCTGATTATTGATTATTAAGAAATATCTGTGCATTTATCAAAAAACATGCAGCTTCTTTATTGTTTAAAATAGACTGTTTTTCAAAACGTTTATTCTAAAATGATATATAAAAATTATTGGACATAGGAGAAATTTACATGGTCCCTACTTCTAAAGATATACATCCTTTATTACAATATACCGAAAAGGATTTTCGAGAAGCAACAGAACGTATTTTACGACATCAGCAAAGTGTTATAAAATTTAGTTCTTCTTTATCAGGAGCTAATGGAGCCATTTTTAATGGAAAGTACACGTTGGGCAGAGTTAGTCATAGTTATTTCTCAAATTGTTTATTTCAAGATGCTTATTTAGATAGGGTGGCTGGTCCCGGATCTATTTTTTCACATGTTGATTTTGTAAATACTAATTTAAGTAGTTCTGGTTTTCAAAATAGTACCATAGCCTTTTGTAAATATGAAAACTGTAACCTAAAATCTTGCAATATGAGCAATTGCTATATATCCGACACGGATTGGATTGATTGTAATCTCCAAGGTTTCAATTTATCCAATTCCTATTTGAAAAACTGTGCTGTTCTTCATAATAAAACTAATCCTGGCAATTTAGGAGATTGCTACTTTGATAAAGTACATTTTGAGGGACACCGTCTAACAAATATGAATTTAGAATTTTCTCATTTTAAAGCTGTGACAATGGAAGATGTAGTTTTGCCTTTTAGCCAAATGCCATATATTTTTGGGGGATTAACATATTTGTTAAATACAAGAGATAATATAAGCATATCATCTCATATCAATGCAAATGATAAGATTTCTGTTGAAGAATATGTTGAAGTGCTATACGATATGATAGTTTTTTATTCTCATAAAGACGAATATTTTCCACTTGCTAATATTTTATTGGCATTACAATATGAAAAGGAAGCATGGCAAGCTGTTTTTGCAGGAATTGTTATGGCATCCAATCAAAGAGATTTTCGAATGTGTAAATATTTTTGCGAATTAATTACTTCTGAGGGGAATATTGCGGCTAGCCAAATGCAATCTCTTTATCAAGCATTAATTAAAAATACTCCTGTTCAAACATTAACGGAGGCTCAATACTATGAGTACAATAAATATATTCCAGAAATCAGAACGATGCTCTTAGATAATCCGAACAATCAACCACATGGAACACTCATGTTGACAACAAATATTAATGTTTCGGAATCTGAAAATATATCCACGCTATTATCTTGTCTGGATTCGTTTATACATTTGGAGTGCTGTCCTCTTGAAAAACCGAGTATTGAAATAACGCATAATTCACCGCTTGCTATTATTATACATTTATGTGGGAATCCACTTATAGTATTATCTGTAATATTTTTTATTCTTACGGTAATTTCAAAAGTCTGCAAAACGTATAATGATATCGCACAAGCTATTATAGCAACACAAAATATAGTTGAAAATGATAATAAAAATGCGAAAAATAATTTGGAAAATATAAAATTATATGCAGAAATCGAGCATTTGAAACTAGAAAACGAGCAACTTAAAAAAACAATTTCACAGCATAATGCAGAAATTACACAAAGTGGCATAATTATTACAAGAGCTGATGTGTTTGATTGTGATTTCAATCCTTATAAATGGTTATGAAATAATAGATATGGGCATTTTTCAACTATCTGAAAATGCCCATATCGTTGTGGATACACTATCAATCTGGCATACTAAGCGTATTGTTTTGGCAGTATATGCAAGAAGGCCCTGGTTTAAGATTATACTTTGCAGTAATTTCTAATAAGTTATCATAAATTTTTTTAATCTTTTCATTACATATAGGTAATGCATCTTTCATATACATATTACGCATAGGTCGAAAGATTGAGATAATAGGCATTACTCCTAATGTGCAAAGCCATTCTACACCACTGTAGAAGCTATCAAGCGATTCTAATCCTAATACCATCATACTTCTTACGTTACCTTTTGAATTCCAAATTTTTACCGCTTCTATAAATGCATTTTCATATTGGCTTAAAGGTATCGCGCCTTTTCCGGGCATTAGTTTTTTGGCGATTTCGCGGTCAAAAAATTCTATATTAAATCCAATTTCATTAATACCTGCATTTTTATAATCATATAAAACAGAAACATTTTTGGGTGGCAGGCACATTGCATAAATAGGTTTAGAGGATTGTTTACGGATGTGTTGTGCAATAGCTACTATGTTTTGGATTTCTTTCATTTCAGATCCAGATCCTCCACCGATTAGAAAATGGTTAAATTTTACGTTTTGTAAATAAAAATCAATAATTTCAAATACATCGGATAACGAAAAATTTCCTTCTTTCAATTTTATATTGCAAAATTTGCATCCTTGGTTTTGTTCTTTAAATATACATCGAAATTGATGATGTATTCGAAGACGATCTGTTGCCAAAAAAGCTGCTTGACGGTACAATGTTCCGTTCGTTGCTACCCTTTGGCTATATGTGTCTACTACATCGAATGAAATCTCTGTTAATAATTCATCGTTATACATCAGAACATATGAAGAGCCTGAATATTCAATATAGTATGGAGACAACTCTGAGAATTCAGTTTTGCAAGGTGCATTTATGACTAACCCATTTGGAAAAAATAAATCAACAGATTGAAAGACCCCTTCTCTCATATATCCTAATTTTTGCATTGCAGTAATTGCATTTGGTGAAATCCTAACCCCTTGGTTAAGAATACTTATCTTCAACTTTAATAAGGAATTTGAAAGTATTTCTTTTTCCCACTGCTTTGAGTCAGGACGAATATTGGGTGCAATATTAAGTTCATTATCTGGATTGAGCCAGCCCAAATTACGATTTACTAAAGCCCGAAATAAATATGCGTCTACAGTTGTTTTGGATTTTGAACTGAATCCATCACGTATTATGGTGTCAATGACTTTGGGAAGTTTGTCGTTGTCATCAGAATACCAATTGGGAATATGATTTCCCATAACTGTAAAAAAACTCTGAGGGTGGTCAAATTTTGTAAAACTATCTATAGGACATTTCTCATGTTCAAATGCCATGATGTTTAATTCGTGGACTGATGGAAGTTGCTCTTTTAATAATAAGCGATTAAGTAAAAATGTTGATGATTGAAAACGCGCATTGACTTCCAAAAATAGAAGTTTATTTTGTGTAAGCATGTAGTCTATTCCACATACGCCTCTATATCCCATATTTCGCATACAATCAGCGATTTTTTGGGATGAATTAATAATCTCATTATATATATTTGGTGTAAAATTTGTATGAAAGTCTGCACCTATATAAATAAAATGTCGATGACTTTCCTGTAAAATTTGTAATGAAGGTGGAAATACAATGCAATCATCATCAAAAATAACCATATGAACATTAATTGGCACTGCATTTGTTAAATATGGAGATAAAATATACTCTTGTTCAGATGAATTTTCTGATGTATATTTGGTGCATTCATCCAAAGACATTTTTCTTGTTTCATAGCCTCCCGATGAAATAACTTTTTGCAGGATGTAAGATCCATCAGATTTTTCTTTGAATACTACCTGAGGAAAAACATTCCCACTAAAATGAACAAATGGTACAACGTTAATATATTCACTGGCTATGCTACGCATTTTCCCTTTATGACGAATGACTTCTATAGCATGTCGAGGACTACAACATATGGACTGAGATAAATACTGTTCTCCTAACATATAGCTTTGTAATGGATTGTAAAACATAAATTGAACATCCGGATATCCAACATAAGGTAGTAGTTCTTCACGTAAAAACTGTGGTAAATTCCACATATTAGAATTATATTGGTTAATGCGTGTATTGATTTGATTTGTGAAAGCATGTGGAGCGGTTACAGCATCTCCATTATAAGTAACAAACCTGAAAAAAGGCACATTGCTGTAATATGTGTCTGATTCTCTGGGTCCAATCCAAATGGTTTTCTTTTTCATAATTAATACTCCTCGTCTTTCTTTATAAGTCCTTTCCAGGATAAAGGTGGCTTCCGGCACATGCACAACACATAGTTTTCGCCCCTAATGGGTTCAAATTATGTTTATGTAAAATTTTTTTGTGTTCTGTTGCCAGATAATAAATTCGGTTGGCCAAAGGACGTTTGAATTGCACGTGTAAATTTTCAATCATATCATATGGATAAAGTGTTGATAAAGCACCTATTTCAGCAAGTTTATTTACTCCGTCCAGAATATCATCATCTGATTCCCCCAGCCCAATAATGATATTGGATGAAACCTTTTCTTTACCAAAAATATTTACGGCATCTTCAATAGAACACAATATTTTATTCACATCTTTATTTGGCATTAAGTAATGTGCAAGTGTCATATTATATGTTTCAAGATTTAATCGCATTTCAGCTATCCCTGCTTCTTTTAGACGCAGTAACTGTTTTTTTGTAGGTGTCTTCAAAGAGGCCCCTAAAGGAATATCCCCACCAAATGATTCTTGTGTTTTAATTGCAATATCAGCTATTTCATCAACAAGTTCATCTTGTGTTTTGCCGCGTGGACATGAAGTTGTAAAGCTAATGCTTTTTATTCCATGTGATATGTTTTGAAGTATTTTATGGTATATTTTCTCCCAAGAATAGTGTGAGTTATTGGAAGTATAAGTTAATGGACAAAATAGACAACCACTTGAACAATTCTTATACAATAAAAGAAATAATTGTTCTGGAGCATGCGCTAAAATACGTTCCACCATTACATGCTTGATTATAATTTCATCGGTTTGAGAATCTTGAATAAAATAGTCGTTCGTATCTGATTTTACCAATATAAGATTTGCAGTTTCACTTAATGTCATTCTTACACGGCTAGTTTTAGAAAGGCGTATGAAAATCCAGCAATTCTTACCAATATTCCCTGTACTGCTATATAATTCATGCTTGTCAATATTGCTATCTAATTGTATTTTTGCTTCTGAGAGCATATGGGCTTTGATTAGGGCTGTTTTGTTTTCAGGCATAATACACCTCTACTTTAAAATGTATATTTACAAATATGATAGAAAAATCTTGTAGAACCATCAAACATAAATAATTCTTAATAATTAATAATCAGGAATTATCCTTTATTGATATAATTATACCTTCTCAATCTCCTTATTTCAACCAATATTTATCAAATCAGCACAAAAAGCTGACCAGTCTACAAAAACTGGCTATTTTCTACATTTTACAATTAACAAATCTATCCTCCTGTACAATAAATAAAAAATCTTAAAGTATATAATTGTCTATGCTTTCTATGCAGCTTTCTATACAGCTTTTTAAAAGCAAATTCATCCATGTAAAATTCTGTCTCTGACGCTGTTTATACCCTCTAATCTAAAAGAATTACTTAAATATCGTGTGTCAAGTTATTGTCACAAACCTTTTTCGCTTTTCCCACGTAAAAATCACTGAAACCCGCATAATTTCCTATGCTGCTCGCAACATCCTTGGAGGGGTACATTCGGTCATAATAATGAGATGATTTCAAATTGATGGGAGACGATCCTTTATCAAGCAAAAAAACAAATTCCTTGCTAATGATGCTAATATTGGTTTCCTGAAAAAAATCCACACATGCGCCCCCCAGAAGGCTACGAACCAATCTTCGAAGAGAATCCAGATTATATGCTTCTATGTTCGTTTATTATTCCCCATTCTTCCTTGTAAAGTACAATATTACTAAATATTATATTCTCAACTAAATTGGGGAAACAGCCCACCTTGCCATTTCCCCGATTTTAATCTTAATAATAATATCTACACTTTTTACACTGTCTGAACCCCTACAGGCAGCCCTATCTCTGCAATATCAAGTCATTGTTACATTAAATGGTTGAAAATCTTTTTGTTGGCAGATGCTTACCTATATATCCAATAATTCCTACTTTATGCTCTGCATCAGGAATAAAATGTATCCTTCCTGGATAATTTCCCGCAAAACTTATATGCCAGTAAAAAAATTCTTCTTTTCCAAAAGGTGTTAGGAATTTTCTACACTCTTTCATATCACGGTCATTTTTAACAGACTCAGACTCATTTCTACATCCAAATCCAACCTTATTCTTATCGAATTCTCCATCATATGTTACAAAATAATCCTCTAATATTTGTATTCTTTTCATAATCATTTGTATCTGTATCGAAACACGTGCCTCCTCTAATTGCTTTTTCACACCTTCGCAAAACACCAAATGTGGATATAATTGTTTTCTTTTTTCCCATAACTCAGAGCCAGAAGAAATAATCAATTGTTGCTTTTTTCTCTCACTTTCAGCAATTCTATCCACGTGCTCCAACATTCCACAATTTCTTACTTTTACTACTTTATCTTCAGAATTAAGCGAAAGATATTTCCCTTCCATCCACTCATTTTTCCATATTTCTGATGATAAAAAGCTTACTATGTAACTATCCCATTCAAAAGCCATTAGCCCACCTTTTGATGAAACAGTTTGTCCATTCTCTGTTTCTACAATTAGTTCACTTTCCAGAAAGTCTTCTAGCGGTATTCTATGTCCTCGTTGTACTAATGTTCTAAAAAATTGCCTATCTTTTTGAGGTACACTTTGATCTTTCAGCCAATTATGTACTGTATACTCATCAGAAAATTTATCAGACATTAACTCATCAGAATAATAAAACTCATTGTCATTATTTTTATGTTTCAATTCTTGACATATTTTTAAAAATACCGAAAATTGTTCTTTTATTTTGCATTCTGGAACTTGTTGCTTTAAAGAAATCTCATTAAATATCATTTGTACTCCTCTAAAAATAGTTCATCAATTGCTTTATCCCACTCATCAAAAAATCCTTCTGGCCAATTCGACAAACTTCCATCTTCTAATATTTCTGGTGTTGTTTTATCATGTTTTGGCATACCATTATCATCTAGGTATTGATAAAAATAATTTACCTTAATCTGCTCAGGTAAGATGCGCTTTTGCTTTACTGTCAATCTAATTCCATTTAAAATATGATCACTATGAGTTTCCATAATAATTTGGACTCCATTTGCTGCAGCTAATGCAACCAACTCCCCTATTTTTCTTTGACCTCTCGGATGTAAATGAGCCTCTGGATTTTCGAGAATAAGCAAGTCTCCTTTTCGCGCTTTAAGTAATGCAACAATCACAGGCAGAACATATGAAACTCCAAATCCCATATTTAAGGCATTTACACTTTCTTCCCCCAATGAACTGCTTACAGCATAACGCAACCCCATTAAATTAACTTCGAAATATGGTATTGCATTAATTTTTACTCCTGGCGAAATCTCTGACATCCATGCATTTACTTGCAAATCCAAACGCTCACTACTCTCTGAGAAATGTCTCATATTTTTATATATTCTAAAATCACTGCCCATATCGTTTAGCAATGCGACCGTCTTCTCCCCGCGAGTTCCAATTTGAAATGTTTGATATTCCTCATTTCCTAAATTATCATAATATCGTCTTGGTCCTAATCTTTCAGCCGATATGTATTCAAATCCGCTTCCCATTAATGTATATTTTTCATCACGATTCTTCTCATCATCCGCCAATAATAAATGCACATTTTTTTCGTTCCAAGTACAATCCCACATCAGTTCATCTTCAAGTATTGAAATTTGCATATCATCTCCTTCTCTATACCAATATGCAGTATCTTTCATGGTTCCTAAGTTAGTATAATGACCATTCAAGACAAGCCTGTGCCAATCAGAAGAATTATATTTTTCATATGTTTGACGTAATAATAACAGCGCCTGAATCAACGTAGATTTCCCCATGCCATTAACACCTGTAAACAAATTCAATTCGCGGCATCCAACGTTCAGCTTTTCAAAACATTTAAAGTTTTTCAAAGAAATATTTTTAATCATTTTTTACTCCATTTCCGCGCTGCATTTCAACACATATCAAGTTAGTGAATGCAGCGCAGACACAAACTTGGGATTGTAAATTTTCAATCTTTCTCCTTTTAAATAAATTTGTGAACTAATTCTATAACTGCTCTAATACGTGCATATAATGCTTTTTTATCCGGAACTTTTAATAAATATAAATATTCCTGCGATTCACATAACAGCATATATTCTTTTTGCACTTCATATCTTTTCTTTTTTAATTTTCCTAAATCTCTTAATGATAATGTTCTGAATACATAACACCATGATTCAAAAATCACTTTGTTGATTGGTCTACGTCTCCCATCTGCACATATTTTTCTAAAGCTATTATTTCCCATGACTGCAAACATAGCTTCCATAACAAAGACAAATTCATCCTGTATCTTTTTCATTTCGCTCATAATTGCATGATTTAGAAATTTCATTCCTTCATTCAGAAATTCGTCTATATTTCCATTATACAATTCCAAATTTAAGTAACAAAAGGAAACGTATCGAAGAATAAATTCTCTATCAAGCATTCTTTCACTTTTTATGCTTCCTGCTGTTGCTTTAATAAAACATTCCATTTTTGCGCACTTCTGTAAAAAATCTGTTGCCTGCCCTTGAAATAAAGCGTTTCTTATTTCTTGTGGCTCAAGAGTTAATCCTCCTGTATTGATTCTTTTAAATATATTAAACTTTACATTCTCAGGTGTGGATGGATTAACCAAATATACATTTATAACCGTCTCATCAATTCTTCTTTGGAACGTTCTCGGTAATTGATCATAACTACATTTATTTAATTCTGGAAAAAACTCCAATTCCTGTAATTTCAAACTTTTATCCACAGCAAATTCCTTTAAGGTTGATACTCTCTGTAATCCATCAATAATCAACCATTTATCTTCATCTGTAGCATCAAAATAAAAAGCAGGCAAAGGGATACGCAAAAAGATTGATTCCAGTAATTGACTTTTTTGTCTATTGCTCCATAGTCCGGCCTTTCTCTGAAATGAAGTATCAAATTCAATTTCTTCGTTTTTAATTCTCTTTATCAATGCATCTAATGTCATCGGCTTCATAGTGATGCTAATTTTAGCTGGATCAAAAGGTCTAATTTTTTCTCCCTCACACGAATATGCCGTAATATCTGGTTCCACATCTCCTTCTATCATCGAGATTCCCCTGTCATCAAAATATTTCATCACTTCTGTAAAATTTGTTTTTTCTGAATCCATTGTCATATATACTAAATTTAAGTTTATTTTATTCTCCTGTTCTTTAGCTATTTGTACTAACTTCTCCAGTTCCTCGATATCTTTCTTTTTAAGTGTAGTATTTCCCATTTTAGCATCCCCATTCAAGTTCTCTTTATCGTTACATATAGTGTTTTTACTATATATACACAATATTTTATCCCAACCTTCTTGAAAGAGCAATCAATTACTGTTATTTAGTGAAAC
>Ga0137297_12001_pt1 | contig 10173 bp, 7 predicted proteins | sample RamsorincwithD2O_FD_97191 | JGI IMG/M metagenome (GOLD analysis project Ga0137297, IMG submission 97191) | Mouse cecal microbial communities from Vienna, Austria - Mucin amended with D2O | ecosystem: Host-associated > Mammals > Digestive system > Large intestine > Cecum | place: Austria: Vienna... | reverse complement strand
CGAAATCGGTATAACAGGCTGTACGAATGGCTGGAATGCGATTCCGTGGCATTTCTTTATGAACTCGTTCACATATGACGATATTTGGACGCAGTTGGTTGTCGATAAGGACAACAAGGTTTCCAGCGTATTATATGCACCGGAATTTAAAAAAGGACTGGAATACGTAAACAGCTTGTATGCAGACGGTTTGTATGATGAGAACGCTTTTACGCAGGATTCTGCTGCACTGAGGATGCAGTGTCAGAACGATGATGAAATACTCGGCTGTATTGTGGCGGCTGATATAGATTCCTATTTTGCAAATACACCTGAAAGAATCCTTGATTATGTTGCGCTTCCGCCTCTTGAAGGTCCCGAAGGTGTTGCTTACGCAGTAAAAACGGATGTGGATATAGTTACCAACGGCGTTATGACAAAATACTGTAAAAACAGGCTTGCAGCATTCAGACTGATGGATTATATGCTCTCCGAAGAAGCCACAATCTTCTCAAGATTCGGCGTTGAGGGAACAGACTGGAGACCTGCAACCGAAAATGATGTCAGTGTCTTTGAAAGTATCGGCGCGAAACCGCGGATAGTGTCCATGCTCACCTACGGCTCAGTGCAAAACTCAAACTGGGAAGAGAGAAATCCGTACTTCAGAAATCTCAGTATATCTGATGGTATGGCATGGAACGGTTTGCCGTATGACGGAGAAAAGTTCAAAGGCGATGCACTTGCGGCATACTATGGTAAAGAATTTGAATACCGTTTGCCTGCGACAAGCTATACCCAGGAGGAGCAGGAAGAAATGGCGTTTATTCTCGCGGATTTGCAACAGCACATTGACCAGGAAATGGCTAAATTCATTTTGGGCAGAAGAAGCCTTAATGAATACGATACATTCTTGCAAGAACTCGATTCGCTTGACTTTGCGGGATACCTCAAAATCGTTCAGTCGGGCGTTGACAGAGCAAGTAAGTAACGGTTGCGTATAAAACATAAAAAATCAATATGGAATATCTTCGTGTTTTCGGACAGAAATGTCCGAAAACACGGTTTCCATTTGATAAGAGAATTGTAAAGATACCTAGGGCGCCTTATAGTTTATATTGAAATAGAAAGAAACTATATAAAAATGGGTTGCTTTGCAGAGAAAGAAACTTTAATAAAGACGAACCTTGTAACAAGAGAACAGCCGGACAGTTTATATTTCCGCCCTTTTACCAAATGGGAATCGGATTTGTGCGTTGCAGGGGAGGATTCTGCAAAACTTCCGCCGCGTGTCAGTGAAATGAATGCGGCGGAAAAGTTGAAAGGTGGGATATTGAAAAATGCAGTTGTCCAGCAAAAAAATGGAATACCAAACGCTATCGCTGAGAAGTAAATACGCTAAAGATTTTCGCAAAAACTGGCAGCTTTATGTCATGGTGTTGCTGCCGGTCGTTTATATACTGATTTTCGCATATATGCCGATGTATGGGTTGCAGATTGCTTTCAGAAATTATAATGCTCTTGACGGAATCATGGGAAGTAAATTTGTCGGACTTATGTGGTTTAAAAGATTTTTCAACTCTCCATGGTTCTGGAGATATATGAGAAATACGCTGGCAATATCGGTTTACAATATTGCTTTAAGTTGGCCCTTGCCAATTTTTCTTGCGCTTTGTTTTAATGTAGTGACAAATAAGATATTTAAGAATTCAGTACAGTTCATCTCTTATTTGCCGAATTTTATTTCTACAGTTGTTCTCGTGGGCATGGTAAATGTGCTGTTTGGTTCCAGAACGGGGCTTCTTGGCAGAACGCTTGAGTACATATCACAGGGTCAGGTAACAAATGTCCTGTCAAGTGCAAGTGCGTTCCGGCACCTTTATGTGTGGTCGGGAATATGGCAGAACGTGGGCTGGTCTACAATTATCTATATGGCGGCGCTTACTTCGGTAAGCAAAGACCAGACGGAGGCGGCGTTAATTGACGGCGCTTCGAGATTCCAGCGCGTTATCCATGTCGATATACCTGCCATTATGCCGACAATGGTGATACAACTGCTGCTGCTTGTCGGCTCGGTGCTGAATGTCGGAGAGGAAAAGGTATTACTTATGCAGAATGACCTTAACCTTGCGGCGAGCGAGGTTATTTCAACCTACTCGTTTAAGACAGGGCTATTGATTGGAAGCGGGAACTATTCTTTTGGCGCGGCAATCGGATTTTTCAACTCGTTTATCAATCTAATCGTTCTTTTGACGGTCAATAAGGTATCGAAAAAAGTCTTTGAGACAAGTTTGTGGTAATGGGAGGGATGTAACATGACAATAAAAAACAGGAGCAAGAACAATGCATTCAGGCTTACAAGGGGCGATAAGCTGTTTGTCGGTTCGATATATTTTATGCTTGTTATAATAGGACTGGTACTTCTGATTCCCATGCTTAATGTTATAGTATCTTCCTTTTCATCCCCCAAGGCGGTTGGCGCGGGCAAGGTGACAATTTTTCCGATTGGCTTTAATATTGAAGCATATAAAATGGTCCTTGCAAACAATAAGCTTGTGCTCGGCTTTACCAACACGATAATATATACTTTTTTCGGCACACTGCTGAATATCTTTATTACCGTTCTTGCGGCATATCCTATGTCAAGAGAAGATTTCGCGGCAAAGAACATTATTATGAAATTTTTCACATTTACAATGTATTTCAGCGGCGGTATTATACCAACATATCTTTTGTATAAGAATTTGGGACTTGTTGATTCGCGGTTGGTTATGATTATCCCGGGTGCACTTTCGATATATAATATGATAGTCATGCGGACTTTTATGCAGACAAATCTCCCGAATGAGATTCTGGAGGCGGCAAAGATTGACGGCTGCAATGATTTCAGATTTTTGAGCCAGTTTGTTGTGCCGCTTTCAAAACCAATCATCGCAGTTATCATTATGTTTTACGCAATCGGTCACTGGAATTCTTATTTTGACGCGTATGTCTATCTTTCCAGTGAGAGTAAATATCCGTTATCAATATTTATTCAAACAATCCTCGGCGGTCTTGTAACAAAAGGAGAAACTGTTAAAAACTACGAGGCTGCGGCGCAGCAGGAGCAGTATAAAGATATTGTGCAGTATGCGCTGATTGTTGTAACATGTCTGCCTGTATGGGTCTGCTGTCCGTTCATGCAGAAATACTTTGTTCAGGGCGTTATGGTAGGCTCGGTAAAAGGATAAAATATTTATGACAGACATCCAGAACTTAATTATTGAAAGATTGCAAAAGATATTGTATAATATATGCAAAGCATATATTATACATTGAAAGCGCTGCCAAATTGTTTTATCGCTTTGATCGAAACCGGCGATGCGCAGTATTATATCAAATTGCTTCGCAATTATGATATAATTAGGTTGATGGGAACTGAATCTATATGCCATATATTGTTTTATTTGACAAGAGGAAGTTGATGCCCTGATGTATAAATTGATTTTAGTAGATGATGATGAGTTTACACTGAATAACATTTCAAAAGCAGTGGACTGGACAAAAAACGGATTTGAACTGGTCGGAAAGTTTGAAGCTGCAGAGAGCGCTATTGAATATATGAAAGAAAATACGGTTGATGCAATCATTTCGGATATCAAAATGCGCTGGATGAGCGGGCTTGAATTTGCCGAATATATTCAAAAAAAGTATCCCGATATGGCTTTTGTCATTCTGAGCGGTTATGACAGCTTTGAATATGCTAGGACGGCGTTGCGGAGCAAGGTTATCGACTATATTTTAAAGCCTGTTATGCTGAAGGATATTGAACGGGTCTTAGCAGAATGCAAGGAATTTCTGGATGATAGAAGCCGCAGCAGCATCTCGGATGAAAATATTGAGCTGCAGGAGTTTATTGCGAAATATATCAAGCAAAAAACGGATGATATATCCATTTTGAGAAAAACGTTTCATAAGCAGGGGTTTCAGAACAAGATAGATAAAACACCTGTTGTTTCTGCTGAAATTGTCTTTGAAGAGGATATCAAGCAGTATATCAGAAAGCATTGCCACTTTGGAAGGGATAGTTTCAATAACTTGATAAACAATCTTTTTATGGGAGAAAACGGAATCATTTCAATTCCTACAGATTATTCTTTTGATTCTATAGAATATATCATTTTCTGTGATTGCACCGGACATGCAGAGTGCATAGAAAAAATAGAGTCCCTGCGGAGAAGTATCCGAAAAAATGCGGCAGAAATGTTAAATTTGAAGATTGACCTTGTCAGGAAAAAAATTTCAGACAATATCTATAGTATTTTTGACGATGCACGGCGCGAGTTTATATCCATTAATGTAAACATGGTATACGAGCAAATGAGTAATGGCGAGACGGAAAAAGCGATAGAAGCCTACAAAACATTTGAGAAAAAGATTAACTGCAACGAAGATGATGTTACTAAATTTTATGCAGCGTTGGCGTCAAGAATTAAGGTATGCAGCAATTATCTTTTATATGACAAGGAGACGACAAAATATATTACTGCGGATATGGAGCAAATAAAAAGCAATAAGCTTGATATCTGTGACATAATAAGAATTGTTTCGGAAGAAAATCAAAGGCTGAATGTTTATGATTTAATAAGCATAGCCCAGAAATTTATTGATGAGAATTATGCAAAAAACATTACCGTTTCAGATGTTGCAGACAGAGTAATGCTTTCGGAGAGTTGGTTCAGCCGGCAGTTTAAAAAGAGAACCGGTAAAAATTTTGTGGATTATCTCAATGAGGTCAGAATTGCCAAAGCGGCAATGCTGCTGAAATGCACAAACCGTTCGGTGAATGATATCTATGAAGCGGTTGGCTACAAAAGCAGAAATCATTTTTATGTGCAGTTTAAAAAATATATGGAGTGCTCGCCGCAGGAATACAGGAAAAATCTGATAGAACACTAAGATTTATCGGGAGAAGAAAAATGGTTTTTAGGAATATCAGCATTGTATATAATGCTATCAAAAAATATGGCACGAAAAGCGTATTTGTAAAAGGTTTCTTTATACTGAGTCTTTTTGTTTTTATCTTGGTTATCGGCGGTATTATGTTGTTTTTCTGGTTTTCTTCGGAGGTATATGATGAGAAAACCATGGAAAGCCTATCAACAGAATTGTATTCTACCAGAAATCGCTTTGACAGTATTACAGCGGTGATTGACTCTTTTCATGCAGATTTGCAAGCGAAGAATAATTTACCATATCTTGCGGCAAACGACAAGGAGAAATTATTGGAACTTCTGAAATCCGAAAAGCAAAACCTGAATTTTCTGCACTCCGTTTATTTTTATATACCCGATGAAAATTATGTCATCTCCACCTCAAATATATATAAGAGTGGAGATGGAGAAAATTTCCTTGATAAATCATGGCTTCAACCATGTAAAAAAGGAGAGGAATTTTTTTATCGTGAATTTCCTGATATCGGAATAATTGCAAAATGTTTTTCCTACGTGAAGTCTATAGAGACGGACAAAAAGTATATTATTATATATAATGTTGATTACTCGAACATGAATCTTGATGGCAACGGTTATGAAAACAACAGATTTTATATGATTTCTTCGTTGGATAGCGTCATTTACACCACGGATCATGAGGCGATTGACAAAGAAAAGATAAGCAGCTATACCGCGGTATTTGACGGTATGAGCGAAGGCAAGCGTACTTATGTCCGCGCATATCGAACCATAAATGAAATTATACTTTCAGTCAACGCAAAAAAAAGCGACACAAGATTGATGATTGTGTTTCAAAGACAGTGGATAAACGCTGTGACCATATGGAAAATACTTTTGTTGTTGGTGGTTTCCCTGATGATTTCGATGATAGTGTCCTCCTTCCTTGTGACGAAGGTGTACAAGCCGTTTGCAAAGATTATTGAATTTGAAAAAAATATTCATAAAACGAACTTTGACAGTAATAACGAGGTGAACAGTGTTCTCGATTATGTAATGGATATTACTGTGGGAAAGCAGAATATAGAAGGGAAACTCGCACAGAACGCCCTGCTTTTGCAGAATACGCAGGTTTCAGCGCTGCAGGCGCAGCTGAATCCGCATTTTTTGTTTAACACGCTTCAGCTTTTGAACGGTATTATTTTAGCGGAAGCAAAGCAGGATACGCAGGCAGTGGTGGTCATTTCCCTGATTTCAAGATTACTCCGCGAAGCGATAGATGTATCGGAATTTTTCAGACCGTTCTCAAAGGAAAGGGAGATTTCGGAGGTATATCTTGAAATTCAGAGAATCAGGTATCCGGACAAATTTGATGTGATATGGGAAATTGATGATAAAGCCGAGAATTTAAGGGTGCCGAAATCAATTTTGCAGCCTTTGCTTGAAAATGCAATAGCCTACGGAATCAATAGAATAAAGGAAAAAGGACTTATTAAGATTAAAGCCTTTTTGCAGGAAGATATTTTTTATATTTCCGTCAAGGACAACGGACCGGGATTTGCGCCCGAAAAAATTCATGAGATGAATGAAATATTGTCCGGAAAAAAACAAATTACAAAAAAGAACATTGGTTTATATAATGTAAACCGACGTATTAAGGTCTTGTTTGGGGAGCAGTTTGAATTGCAGATTCTGTCCGGCAGCGGGGGAGAGATTATTATTAGACTGCCCGCCGAGCCATATCAAAATACAGAGTTGCATGGTATAGAAGAAGTCCGGCAAGAGGGCTTTGATAAAGAATAACGGCGGATATATGTGCGAAACGATATCCGCCTTTTTTTCATATCTATAGATTGCGGCTGCGTCCATAGATTATTGCAGGAACGGTTGATTTTGATAAAGAAATATGATATACTGTCATTAGACATGGGGAGGTGCAAAGGTATGTGCGATAAGATATATACAATAGACGATATAAAATCGGCGTTGAATCCTGTATTTATAAATTATAATATCAATAAAGCTGTCTTGTTTGGTTCTTATGTGAAAGGTTTGGCAGATGAAAAGAGCGATATTGATTTGCTTCTCGACAGCGGTTTAAAAGGGTTGAAATTTGTTGGACTTATTGAAGATGTAAGAACTGCCCTTGACAAAGAAGTTGATGTTTTTGATGTAACCCATATTATCCCCAATTCTAAAATATCAAATGAAATTCATCAAGATGGAGTTTTGATATATGAAAAATAAACTGATAATTGAGAAAATATTGAAGTATATCTCTAAAATCATAGAATATACACATAATACAGATTATAATGATTTCACAGATAATGCAATGCTGATTGAGGCTTGCGTCTTCAATCTGAGTCAGATAGGAGAACTTGCAAATAAAATTGATGAAGCGTTTGAAAAAGTGCACAGCGATATTCCGTGGAGAGTTATGTACGGATTGAGAAACAAAATTGTTCATGACTATGAAGGTGTGAATTTTGTGCTCATATGGGATATTATTAAAAATGATTTACCGGAATTAGATAATCAATTAAAAGAATTGTATCGTGAGCTATAATGGCGCTGAAAATGTTTTCAGCGCTTGTTTTGTATCTGCGTTAAACAGGTTTAGGTTAATAGCATCAAAGCCCCGACATCACAAAGAGTCGGGGCTTTTGTTAGTTTTTCTCCGGTTTTTCAAAAAGTGTGTCTATGTTTGAAAAAGTAGGTTGATTGCCGTCTTTCCTATTGCTTTTGATTTGTTCAACCTCTTTGCGAAGCGACTTGGCAATCGACAGAATACGTTACAAAAAAAGCAGATTTGTGCGATTGTATTATGTCCGAACCTTTATTATAATATATTTTAGAGGTTATTACTAAAAATTTATAAAATAAATGTGTGCGATTGGTAACTATTTGGGGAGGAGAAGGCGCAAAATGTTATGAGTTTTGGAGTCAAAAAGAGGAGGCAAAATCATTTGACGGACGGGAAGGTCAAAAAGGGTAAAAGGAGGAAAGGAAAAATGAAAAAATGTAAACTGGTTTCGCTTATGCTTTCGGCAGTTTTGTTCAGCAGCATGATCAATTTTACGGTATTGGCAGAGGAGCCAAGTGCTGAAGCGGCGACACGGACTGTATACGAGCAGAATTTCGATGATTGTACTTGGTGGGAAGAGGGCGGCACAACGCCTACAGCAGATGAATTTACTGAAACGATATTCTATTCCAATGCACAGCAGGTAGACAGGGTGAATGAACTGCAAGCCGGAATGTATGGCAGGGGGGACACCGATAAATCACTTCATCTCGGAGCTACATTTAAACATGGGTATAGGATGGAGGATGATGGTGAACATCCCATAGCGTGGGGGGCTGAAGGTGGTAAATTTTGGCCTATCGTGTGGGACGGTACTGGGCGCGGGAATAACGCAGTAAGCCACAGAATGTCGTTAAATGTGCAGGAAATGAGTGCAGATGAAAGCTATATGCATGTTTCTTTCAGTGCTGCGCAAACTCCTATGCCGCAATTTGAAATAGCCGGAGATAATGGAGCCGGTTTGGATGTAGCACTTGATTTTATTACTGATAGTGGAGATGTTAATGATAAAGAGGTGCTTCGCTGGTGTAACAATAATCGGCGGCAGACTGTTTTCGGTACGTATTATGAAGTAGGCGTGCCTGATACAGCGCCTATGACTGCCGGCAGATGGATAAACTATGACTATGTCTTTAATACAAACGTAAAGACGGTGGACGTTTATTTGAACGGTTATCTGGTTATAAAAGGAAAAGATATAAGCGGCGAGGTCAACAATGCAACGATTAAGGGGCTCAGAAAGTTGAATTTCCAGGTCAGGGATATAGAGGGAGATGGCGAACGTAAAGTTGATGTCTATGTTGACGATATCAAGGTGACATATGGTGAGAATGCACCTGTAATTTCGCCGCAGTCTGTCTTTGGAGATGCAGCAAAAATTGACGCGCCGGAGAAGTATGTCAACAATGAAGCGGGAATTGTCTATAACTACGGGCAGAGCCTGAGTGATATGCAAAAGTATTTCCCGAATAAGAAGGTATATCTGGTGGCGGTAAAATGGGGGCAAGAACCGAATTCCTGGTGGACTGAGACGACGGACTCACTGGGGGATTCCAGAACGCTGAATGACGGAAGTACAGTAAACCCTGTTTTATGTGTGGAAGACGGGAACTTTACCTATTGCTATGAAGTAAGACAACCGCAGGCAACAAACATAACGTCTGCGATTACTGCTGCAGGAAACAACATTACGCTCAATTGGGAGGGCGCTTCAGCGAATTGCAGGGGAATTGAAATTTTCAGAGGCGGAGAGAAAATTGCACAACCGGAAGGAAGCGCGCAGAGCTATACGGATACGGGTGTGGCGGCGAACGCAGTTTATGATTATACGATTCGTGAATTGTTGCCGGACAATAACGTATCTGCATTTACCTATCCGCGTCTTTCGGATGGGACAAGGGTAATATATGCCGAGAATTTCAATAATCGTAATTGGTGGGACGGTGAAACGCCCACACCGGAGCGATTTGACAGAAAACCATTTTTCTCATATCTGGATGGGGACAATGGTCAAAATATGGAATCGGCTTATGAATTGGAGCAGGGAGCAAAAGGCAGAGTGGCGGACGATAAATCGCTTCACATCAACGCAAAATTCAAACTTCCGTTTGGACAACAACCTGATGGCAATAAAGTGGCAGATATGGATGAAGAATACAAGCTGTGGTTCGGCAGTTGGTCAGGAGGAAGCGGAACTAACGGAGTGAGCCACAGAATGATGTCAAATTCGGAGACAATGCAAGAAGATGAAAAGTATTTACATATTTCTTTCAGCGCTACGCAAGACCCTATGCCGCCGGAAGCGATAGACGGCGAGAATGGCGCCGGACTGGATGTGTCGTTTGATTTTATCACTGCCGCCGGGAATCAAGAGAAAGAGACTTTTCACTGGATTAGCAACCGGTATCAAGGCTGCTTGGGACCATTTTATGAATTGCGCGTGCCTGATGGGAAATGGCTAAACTATGACTATATTTTTGACAAAACAAGCAATAAAATGGAGCTTTATGTGAACGGTTATCCGGTGCTAACAGGAGTAGATGTCAGCGGACAGCTTTCACAGATCACCGGTATTCATCGGTTGAATTTCCAAGTCAGAGATATGGCTACGGGCGAGAGTGTGCGCGAGATTGATACTTACGTTGATGATATTAAGGTGACATATAGTAAGAATGCGCC
>Ga0137297_11999_pt1 | contig 10205 bp, 8 predicted proteins | sample RamsorincwithD2O_FD_97191 | JGI IMG/M metagenome (GOLD analysis project Ga0137297, IMG submission 97191) | Mouse cecal microbial communities from Vienna, Austria - Mucin amended with D2O | ecosystem: Host-associated > Mammals > Digestive system > Large intestine > Cecum | place: Austria: Vienna... | reverse complement strand
GGCGGCGCAGGGGTTGACAAGCCTCCCATGTATATATATCTGGTATCCCAATCAGATCAGGAGAGCCAGCCTGTGGATATCCGCACCGGAGATGTGGAGGGCTATATTCGGGAGCACAGAACCCCTGTCAGTTATACCGGAATAAAGGGACATATTAAGGAGGTTCATGAGGACTATGTGCTGATCAGCTCCGATACCGACGATTTCCCCGGAGTGTTCCGGGTGTCGGGGGTTCATGAATTGGCGGAGCCGGGGGAGCTTAAGGGGGGAACCTCGGTGTTTGTCCTCATGGAAGACCTGAGAGAAAAGGATGATTCCGGGGTTCCCGGATATAAAGCTGCACAGTGTTACCCATTGTCTGAGGAGAGGGCTGAGGCAGATCTTCTGCTGACTGATGCGCCGGAGTTTGCGCTGACCGATGTATTGTCAAGCAGCTATAGCCGGTTTACAGTCAGCCCGGGAAATTACAGTTGGGATGTGGAGGAGAACGGAATAGGAAACGGGATTGTCGCCTGCGGGGCAAATCCTCTTGACGAGGCCCGGATGAAGGCGGCGGAAAAGCTTAAACTGCCGCGCTATAACCGTCTGGACAGTGTGGGATATACATTTTCTACGGAGATCATGCCGGACAGGCTCACGGTCCGCTGCTGGCCGGCCCGGGATATAGGAGAGAGCAAAGCACAGGCAGAGAGGATTACCACCTACTATTATATGCCCTTTATCCTGGAACTGGAGCCGGGGAAGGTCTATGAATTTGACGCGGAGTGGAGGAAAGAGAACATGGGACGGCGCGGATTCTCAGGGAGTGCCAGTTATGTTGTGGTGACGGAGTAAAAAAGCAGTTGACATTTAAAAGAAATATGCTAAAATGTACCATTATAGACAAAAGCCATGAAGGCGTTAGTAGATGCTTATATTTCTGCCAGAGAGAAGGAATCACCGGCTGTAAGTTCCTTTCAGTTCAGATAAGCAGTTGAAATTCCCGCCGGAGCTGCACAGCTGAAGCCATGTAACATCTTGGGTGGTAGGCTGTGACGTGAGGTGCACGTTATGCACAAATGAGTGTCTGTATCCATGATACAGGAATCAGGGTGGTACCGCGATGATTTCGTCCCTTCGTTTTTTACGAAGGGACGTTTTTTCGGTATTACAAAGAAAACCTTCATGTGCTCGGCAGGTGGGTGCATCACTATCCATGAGAGTGAGACGGGCACATTGGGCATACCTGAATTTATGCCGCCTATTCAGCGGTGGACTTTTAAAGTAAGAAAAAAGGAGATTACCATGAAAGAGCGATTAGAGAAAATCAAAGACGAGGCATTAAAGCAGATCGAATCCTCCGAAGCCCTGGACAAATTAAACGAGATCCGGGTGGCCTATCTGGGCAAAAAAGGCGAGCTGACCAGCGTGCTCAAGAGCATGAAGGACGTGGCTCCCGAGGATCGTCCCAAGGTAGGCCAGATGGTCAATGAGGCCAGAGAGATCATCGAGGCAAAGCTGGAAGAGACCAGGCTGGCCCTGGCCAAGAGAGCCAGGGAGGCTCAGATGAAGTCGGAGGTTATCGACGTAACCCTTCCTGCCCGAAAGGCCAATGTGGGCCACAGTCATCCCTGCACCATTGCCTTGGAAGAACTGGAGAGAATCTTTGTAGGCATGGGATATGAGGTGGTGGAAGGGCCGGAGATCGAATATGACGAATACAATTTCACCAAGTTAAATATTCCCGAAGGGCACCCTGCCAAGGACGAGCAGGATACCTTCTACATCAATAAAGAGATCGTGCTCCGCACCCAGACCTCACCGGTTCAGGCCCGTACCATGGAAAAAGGGAAGCTTCCCATCCGTATGATTTCCCCGGGACGTGTGTTCCGTTCCGACGAAGTAGATGCCACCCACTCCCCATCCTTTCACCAGGTGGAGGGACTGGTCATTGACAAGAATATTACCTTTGCCGACTTAAAGGGCACCTTGGCAGAATTTGCAAAAGAACTGTTCGGGGAAGATACAAAAGTAAAATTCCGTCCCCATCATTTCCCCTTCACCGAGCCCAGCGCCGAGATGGACGTAAGCTGTTTCAAATGCGGCGGAAAAGGATGCCGTTTCTGCAAAGGCACCGGATGGATCGAGATCTTAGGCTGCGGCATGGTTCATCCCCATGTATTTGAGATGTGCGGCATCGACCCTGAGGTATACACCGGCTTTGCCTTCGGCGTAGGCTTAGAGCGCATCGCCCTCCTCAAATACGAGATCGACGACATGAGGCTTCTCTATGAAAACGACATCAGGTTTTTGAAGCAGTTTTAATCAGTATTGAGTCAGGGGGGAGCCGGTAAACCCCGGTCTCCAGGAAGCAAATTTTGATAAAAAAAGGAGAAACCACAATGAACACAGCGTTATCATGGATTAAAGCATATGTTCCGGAACTTACGGTCACAGCCCAGGAATACACGGACGCCATGACCTTATCAGGAACAAAGGTAGAAGGATATGAGTGTTTGGATAAAAACTTAGAAAAGATTGTAGTAGGCCAGATCGATAAGATCGAGCGCCACCCCGATGCGGACAAATTAATTATCTGCCAGGTAAATATCGGGACCGAGACCATTCAGATCGTTACCGGCGCTCCCAATGTAAAAGAGGGAGACAAGGTTCCCGTAGTCCTGGATGGAGGCAAGGTGGCAGGAGGCCATGATGGCGGTCCTCTTCCCGAGGAGGGAATTAAGATAAAAAAAGGAAAATTGAGAGGCGTTGAATCCAACGGCATGATGTGCTCCATCGAGGAGCTTGGTTCCTCCAGAGAAATGTATCCCAACGCACCGGAAAGCGGAATCTACATTCTCCCCGAGGATACGCCTGTGGGAGCCGATGCTGTGGAGGTTCTGGGCCTTCACGATGTGGTGTTTGAATACGAGATTACCTCCAACCGCGTGGACTGCTACAGTGTGGTGGGAATTGCAAGAGAAGCAGCGGCAACCTTTAACACAAGGTTCTGCCCTCCTGTCGTAACGCCTACAGGCAACAGTGAGGATATCCACGATTATTTGAAGGTATCTGTGGAGGATACGACGCTGTGTCCAAGGTACTGCGCCCGCATGGTAAAAAATATTAAGCTGGCGCCATCACCGGAGTGGATGCAGAGACGTCTGGCGGCCAGCGGCATCCGCCCCATCAACAACTTGGTAGACATTACCAACTACGTGATGGAAGAGTACGGGCAGCCTATGCATGCCTATGATTATGATTTGATTGCGGGCCAGGAGATCATTGTAAAATGTGCAAAAGACGGGGATACCTTCCAGACCCTGGACGGCCAGGAGAGAAAGCTTGACCACACGGTTCTTATGATTAATGACGGAGAAAAAGAGGTAGGTATCGCCGGAATCATGGGAGGTGAAAATTCCAAGATCACAGATGATGTAAAGACCATGGTCTTTGAGGCTGCATGCTTTGACGGAGTGAATATTCGTCTGTCAGCCAAGAAGATCGGCCTCAGGACCGATGCCTCCGGCAAGTTTGAAAAAGGGCTGGATCCCAACAATGCCCAGGCCGCCATTGACCGTGCCTGCCAGCTGGTGGAGGAGCTGGGCGCCGGAGAAGTAGTAGGCGGCATGATCGATGTGTATCCTGAGAAACGGACTGAGAAGCGGATTCCCTTTGATCCGGAAAAGGTCAACAGCCTTCTGGGAACAACGATTGACAAGAAGGACATGCTGGAATATTTTAAACGGCTGGAGCTTGGGTTTGACGAAGCCGCAGGCGAAGTCATTGCTCCCACATTCCGCCAGGATCTGGAGCGCCCCGCTGATATTGCCGAGGAGGTAGCCCGTTTCTTCGGCTATGACAACATTCCCACCACGCTGCCTTCAGGAGAAGCCACCACAGGAGGCCTGACCTATAAACTGAGAGTCGAGGAGACTGCTAAGGCGGTAGCTCAGTTCTGCGGCTTCAGCCAGAGTATGACCTACTCTTTCGAGAGTCCTAAGGTATTTGACAAGCTGCAGATTTGTGCAGATTCCGGCCTGCGTCACGCCATAGAGATCTCCAATCCCCTGGGAGAGGATTTCAGCATTATGAGAACCACGCCCCTTAACGGAATGCTTAATTCTCTGGCCACCAACTATAACCGGAGAAATAAAAATGTCCGTCTCTACGAGCTGGCCAACATCTATCTGCCAAAGGCACTGCCCCTTACGGAGCTTCCCGATGAGAGGATGCAGTTTATTTTGGGAGCTTACGGCGAAGTGGATTTCTTTGACATGAAAGGCGTGGTGGAAGAATTCTTTGACAAAGCAGGTATGAACAAAAAGCCCCACTATGATCCCAAGTCCGGTAAGGAATGGCTTCACCCGGGCCGCCAGGCCGACATTATCTACGATGGCAGAACGGTGGGATATCTGGGAGAGGTTCACCCTGATGTGACGGACAGCTACAAGATCGGCGAGAAGACCTATATTGCCGTGCTGGATATGCCTGACATCATTCCCTGTACCACATTTGACCGCAAATATGAAGGGCTGGCAAAATACCCGGCAGTGACCAGGGATATCAGTATGGTAGTTCCCAAGGCTGTACTGGTGGGACAGATTGAGGAAATAATCGAAAAACGAGGCGGCAGGATTTTGGAAAGCTACCAGCTTTTTGACATCTATGAGGGCGCGCAGATTCTTGCAGGACACAAGTCCGTGGCCTACTCCATCACCTTCCGCGCCAAGGACAGAACCCTGGAGGATAAGGAAGTAAATGGGGTTATGGAGAAGATCCTCCACGGGCTGCGGGAACTGGGAATCGAACTGCGTGCATAAGCGGTGGCGGATATGGAAAAGATTGTCCGGCAGGGATTGTTGTATGATTTTTACGGAGAACTTTTGACAGAGCATCAGCGCCGTATCTACGAGGATGTGGTCTTTAATGATTTGTCCTTAAGCGAGATCGCCCAGGAGCAGGGGATCAGCCGCCAGGGAGTCCATGACCTGGTGAGACGGTGTGACCGGATCCTGGAAGGCTATGAGGAGAAGCTTCACCTGGTGGAAAAATTCCGGCTGACCAAGGAGCTTGCCGGCCGGATCCAGGAACTGTTAGACAGGTACCAAAGAGAGAAGGAAGACATGCTTCTTCAACAGGCCAGAGATATGGCAGGAAGGATTGTGGATATTTAGAACGGAATTATAGTACGGTATCATGTGACATTTTGGGGCGTCTGCGCTTTTGTGCAGACGCCCTGCTGCTGTTGACACCATGATATTACTGTTCATGCCATGGTGTACAAATAATATTTTAGGCTGTCTGCTCTGTGAAACGATTCTTTATGTGCGTTAATGCTTCTCCAATATCATCAGCAATACCGATAGACTGTTTTTTGATTTCTGTTGGGATATAGGCTTTTGACAGATTGATACTTATATAAGTAGCATTGAGATTCTTGTAGGTCATTTGCCAGAATGGGTATTTGATAATTCCCGGCGTATTGCCGCCAACGCCTAATTCCAAAGGTAGTGTAAAATTTTTACACCCTCATCCAGGAGCGGATCAGCGTGGTTCGGAAATAGGTAAGGCATTGGCTATCAGCCCGATAGCCAATGCCGTATCCTCCGCCGAGAACCCCAGAGCTCCGGTTATGGGCGCACAGTACTTGAACCTCTCCCCCATCATGGAGACATTCGTATTCCCATTGCTGGAAGCCGCTGCCAGGATATCCGCAAAATGCTCGAAATCCGCCGTCGACAGCCCAAAGGCCGTAAGGGCATCCGTCACAATGTCCGAAGTGGTCGCCAGATCCTCCCCGGAAGAGGTGGCAAGATTCATAATGCCCTCAATGCCGGAGAGCATATCCGAAGTCTTCCAGCCTGCCATCGCCATGTAGTTCATGGCCTCCGCCGCTTCCGAAGCGGAAAACTTCGTTTTGGAACCCATCTCACGGGCTTTATCCCGCAAGGCCTCCAGATCGGCTCCCGTAGCACCGGAGACCGCCGCCACCTGGCTCATGGCGGAATCAAAATCCGCCGCCGTTTTGACAGCCGCCGTCCCAAGCCCCGCAACCGTACCCGTAACCGGCAGGAGTTTCTTACCCACGGAAGAAATATTGTCCCCCAGCGCCTGCAGCTTCTCCCCCCGAAGCCGCTATTCTTTGCACCGCCATAGCCGACTGGTTCGCCTGCTGCTCCAGATTCCGCAGGGTATTCTCTGTTTCTATGATCTCCCGCTGCAGCGCATCGTACTTCTCCTGCGGTATCTCCCCATTGGCGAGGGCAGTATTGGCCTGCTCCGCCGCTGGGATTGGGTATTCCGAATCTCCGAATTGACCTCTTTCAAGGCGGTCTGCAGCTTGGTAGTATCGCCGCCAATCTCCACCGTAATGCCCTTGATCCGGTTCGCCACCAAGACCACCTCCCTTCAAAAACGGCATGAAAAAAGCCCGGACACATCCGAGCCACAGGTATAAAGAAAGCACCGATTATTTCTAACCGATGCAGTATAAACTATTTTCATTCTTCATATTTTCTACAGAATTTCTATTGACAAAACCCCATACTTCCGATACAATCATTTGTAAAAGAGATGGGTTTTCACCGTACAGTTTTTACTCAAGCGGGCTGCTCGTTTCTTTTTTTATTGCCAGCAGGTCATAAAGATATTTCTTTCCGTCCGCATCATGGCGCACCAGCATCCGGGCAAAGAAGATATTGTACCGGCAAACCTCACCGCTCTTATCATCATATACCGGCAGGGCAAACCGTACATCATACCGATACCATCCGTATTTAGCGTCCTTTTCATGCTTCTTTTTTGTATTCTCCGAATACTTTCCATTCGTAGCAATCTGAATCAGCTCTGGTATTCCCTGCGCTGCATTGGCTTTAGCCTTCGCAACAGCCCCTTTCAGGGCAATCCTGCTCTCTGAACCGGCGTATTCATCCGGGAAGCTGCTGGATATGAATATCTTCTCGGATGTCTCCGCTATCTCGTAAAATTCCCCGACATATTCTTTGAGATAGTTCTCTACCTCTTTCCAGTCTTCCCGCTTTTTGCCCTTAAAACGGATATCATTAATCAGGACAATTTTCTCACCATTCAAGCCGACAATAATATTTATGTTTCTATCCATAATTTTCCTACTTTCGTGATCAAATTAAAGCCTCACCCGATTTCTCAATGCACTTTCCCAAACCTTCATATTAGGATTATATATTTCACACAAACTTTCTAAAATAACCCTATTTCCACTAGAAAATTGTGGTGAAAGAGTTATTTCCATCGAATAATATGCCTCATCGCTAATACTTAAATCATAGTATGGCAGAAATTCCTTTGTATTGATAAAAGATTTATACACAATATCCGCTGCATTTACAGCTGGGTCAAGCATCTGTTTTACATCCACTGGCAGGAATCTCAAAATATATCTTTCTTCATTTTGAAATTCCTAATATGTATTTTTGTATTTTCCTAATTTAGCCGATGCCAATTCAATTTTTTCATTTCCTATTGTGAACATCTTTGGGGATAAACGCTTTGAATTGTCTGTATATTCAACTTTTACTAAAGATTGTTCATATACATAATTTATAACAAAATAATTGTCACTAAAACATTCTTCGATTGGAGCAATCAAATCTATCTGCGTCCCATTTACATTAACATTAGGAAACACTTTTTCCATATCCTGCTTTGTAGCTGTATATCTCATAAAAGGATACCGTTGTAACCCTATTCTTATACCGCTACTCATATTAGAATATAATTTCCACATCGCAATACTTTCTAACGGCTGATCCATCCAAGATGAGATAAATACATATTTCCCATATTCTATTTCATCATCCGTTTCTGCCTCTTGAAGATCATCCATTGCCGTTAAAGGATTAAGTCTTATTTTTTTACTTTTCAGTATTAGTGCCAATGACTCTAATGTTGTATATTTATACAGCATCTGCCCCATACTATTTCCTCCGCAAAATATATTTCATAAAGAAAATATAGCCTCTTTCTAATTTAGCAGCATAGCAGAAAAAAGCCACATTCTCAACGATATCTTTCAGAAATTATCGAAATCCGCCTGCGTGGCCAATTCTACATATGCCTCCGGATACCCATCATTCCGGCTCTCCACATACATATCGTTCACCATCCCTATAGTAAGAAGATCCAAATCCCGGATAGAAAGCCTCAGCTGCACGCACCGAAGCAGGAACAGTGGCGTTGTCATTGGCCGGTCTGTTGGGCGAAGTTTTTTTAGCCTCCGCATCAATCCTCACATTCAGCCCAACAGCTCGATCAGCTTCGGCAGCACCTGGTAAATGGAGAATGTCCCGAACCCGTCCAGCCATTCCTCCGGCGTATCTGGGATAGACCGGTCCGCGTGCTTCACCATCACATAAGCGATATTCTCGAATATTTCTAGTGAGAACAAGTCCAAATTAGAGCTCCCCTCATCCTCCTTCCCCACCGCCTTCTCCACCGCCTTCTCCACCGCGCTCAGATCCTTGTAGATATCCCTCTGTAATTTCAGCCGGTAAATCCGGGGGATGGCGGCAGAGGCACGGAATGCCACCTCCCGCCCGTCAATCTCTATCATCTTCGTTATGCTCATACCGTTTCCTCCCCGCTTTCATTCCCATTTTCCGGCGCAGCCGCAGGTCCGTAGGGCGAAAACGTAAAGTAAGCACTTTATTGTGCCGTAGTTACCTAAAAGAAACTATTGTGAAGAAATGGGGGGCTTTTCATGGAAAAAAATTTACCTGCCTGCCCGGTAGAAACCACTTTAATGCTTATCAGTGACCTATGGTAGAGTGGGGAACAGAGTATAAAAAGAAAAATAGTTAGTATGTAGTATGGAGCTTTATCATTCATAATGCTTGTCTTTTGGTCTTTGGCTTCTTTGGTTCGGAATAGTGTAGTGCTGGCGGTCTATCGCTTGTTTTCGGTTGCTTGCTTCTTTACCGTATATGAGCATTGCACAGGTTACATAATCTTATGAAAAGCGGCAGCCCTTTTCATAAAAGGAAGCTGCCGCTTAATCATCTTTTTCAGAATCTATTCTATATTGGGAATTGTCATTTCAAGGCTCTTTAAAAAATGGTGTAGTAGTGGTGTAGTAAGCACCTCATTGAGCCGTACAATCATTGATTTTATGGGCTTCTCCGGGATTCTTCAAGATACTGTCGTGACAAATCAACATGATAGAATTGAAAAAAACCTTCTGCAATGCTATAATTTTTATAACTAACAGGAGGACTTATGAATAAATACAGTTTTTACAGAAAAAGGCTGTGGGCTGTGGTCGTATGCTTCCTTGCACTGACAGCCTGCTCTGGTACCGCTGACTCACAGAAGCCTTCCGCCTCCCAAAATCAGCTTCCGCCCCAAGAAACAGCGGCGGCCTCGGAACCGGACGTTTCAGAATCAGCTGTTTTAGAACCAGACAGTTCAGAACCAGTGGTCTTGGAGGAGGAAGGCCAAAAGGCGAAAGAAGAGGGGGCCGGGATTACCGGGCAGGATGCTTTCAAGCCGGCTGGGCCGGAACCGAATGCTGCAGAGCCCGAGATTGTGGACACAGACTGGTCCTCCTATTTTCAGGGGCTGAAGGGCGGGGCAGTGATCTATGACCCCAGCAGCAGACAATACAGAATTTACAATAAAGAGCTGGCGCAAACCAGGCGTTCCCCCTGTTCCACCTTTAAGATTATTTCCTCGCTAATTGCTTTGGAACATGGGATCATCCTTCCGGACAGCTCTGTCCGTACCTGGAGCGGCGAAAGGTTCTGGAACGAGAAATGGAATCAGGATATGGACTTTTCCTGGGCCTTTCGGGAATCCTGCGTCTGGTATTTCAGAGAGGTCATTAATGAGATCGGCCAGGAGCGTATGAAAGAAGAGCTGGAGAGGCTGGAATACGGCAACAAGGATATTTCTGACTGGCAGGGACAGAAGAATACGAGCAACAAGAACCCGGCATTAACCGGCTTTTGGATCGAATCCTCTCTGCTGATCTCTCCGAAGGAACAGACAGAAGTGCTGGAGAGGATTTTCGGAGCCGATTCCGTCTATTCCAAGGAAATACAGGATGAGCTGAAGCAGGTTATGGCTGTCCAGGGCCAGGACAATCCGACTATCTATGGAAAAACAGGTATGGGGAAAGCCCATGGCGTGGTTGTGGATGCGTGGTTTGCAGGATTTGCAGAGACCGAGAAGGGCAATCTCTATTTCTG
>Ga0137297_11998_pt1 | contig 10207 bp, 7 predicted proteins | sample RamsorincwithD2O_FD_97191 | JGI IMG/M metagenome (GOLD analysis project Ga0137297, IMG submission 97191) | Mouse cecal microbial communities from Vienna, Austria - Mucin amended with D2O | ecosystem: Host-associated > Mammals > Digestive system > Large intestine > Cecum | place: Austria: Vienna... | reverse complement strand
CATGCGCTGGATCACGTGAATTTCGAGGTGAGAAAAGGGGAAGTGCATGCGCTGATGGGAGAAAACGGCGCAGGTAAATCTACTTTGATGAAGGTCCTTACCGGTATATATACGAAGGACTCCGGAAGTATCATCTTTGAAGGGAAAGAAGTGGAATTCCATAATACAAGGGAAGCGCAGGATGCAGGTATTGTGATTGTGCATCAGGAACTTAACATGCTGGGGCATCTGACCGTAGCACAGAATATTTTTATAGGAAGGGAATTTAAAAAGGGCATCCGTATTGATGATAAGAAAATGAATGAGGAAGCGGCGAAACTTTTCGAAAGGCTTCATATTGATATAGACCCTACGGAAACGATGAGCAATCTGACAGTGGGAAAACAGCAGATGTGTGAAATAGCAAAAGCGATTTCCCATGAGGCGAAGGTTATTATTTTCGATGAGCCTTCGGCAGCCCTTACAGAATCGGAAATAGAAGAACTGTTCAAGATAATACGGGATTTGCGCAAACAGCAGCTGGGGATTGTTTATATATCCCACCGTATGGACGAGATTAAGGTGATTACGGATCGGGTAACGGTTATGCGGGATGGCGGTTATGTAGGGACGCTGATTACCAATGAATGTACAAAGGATGACATCATTAACATGATGGTGGGCCGTGTTATATATGAAGACCCGAAGACAGAAAGCGCTGTGCCTAAGAATGCGCCGGTGGTGCTTAAGGTAGAACATTTAAATGCCGGGAGGATGGTGCAGGATGTGAGTTTTGAACTGCGCAAAGGGGAAATCCTCGGTTTCTCGGGCCTGATGGGGGCGGGAAGGACAGAGACGGCCCGTGCTATTTTCGGTGCAGACCCCAAGACTGGCGGAAATATATATATCAATGGGGAAAAAGTGGAAATTAACACCCCGCAGGATGCAGTAAAATGCGGTATCGGCTATTTATCTGAGGACAGGAAACGGTTTGGTATTGTGGTTCAGAAGTCAGTGGCGGAAAATTCTACAATGGCTTCCATGGAGAACTTTATTAAAGGGCTGTTTATCAATAAGGCGAAAGAAAATAAGGTGGCTCAGGAGTATGTGGAGTCTTTGGCAACAAAGACGCCGGGCGTAGACCAGCTGGTAGTGAATTTGTCAGGCGGCAATCAGCAGAAGGTGGTTATCGCCAAGTGGCTGATCCGTAATTGCGATATACTGATTTTCGATGAACCTACCAGAGGGATTGACGTAGGGGCGAAGAATGAAATATATAAGCTGATGAACCGGCTGGCAGAAGAAGGGAAATCTATTATTATGATTTCTTCCGAAATGACAGAGATTTTGCGAATGAGTGACCGTATTGTTGTTATGTGCGAAGGAAGAAAGACCGGGGAAATTGACATTTCCGAAGCATCACAGGAAATTATAATGAATATGGCCACACGGGAAATATAGGATGGGAGGATGAGAGAATGAGTAAAGCTGTTGTTAATACACCGGCAGAAAAGAAAAAGTCTATGTTTTCCAAATCGGGAAATCAAAAACTTATCGTTTTTCTGGTTGTAATATTTTTGTTTATATTTTTCAGCATATTCAGCGAGAACTTTAGGAAGTATACAACGGTGCTGAGTATTATGGATTATTCCTATTACATAGCATTGATGGCTATCGGTGTTACGTTCCCGCTAATTACTGGCGGCGTGGATTTGTCCATAGGGACAGGGCTTATCTGCTACTCGCTGGCAGGCGGCTATCTGGTGGTGCATTGCGGATGGCCAACATGGGCGGGGATGCTGGTTTCGGTATTGTTTGGCGTGCTGATTGGACTGCTGAACGGCGTCCTGGTATCTATTATGAGCCTGCCGCCGTTCCTGGCTACTTTATGTACCTGCATGATTACTAGAGGCTTGGGCTCCATCTGTGCAAAAAGCTTTGGTATTTCCTGGCCTACAAGCGGTTCGGAAGGAAGCTGGTTCAGGGATATTTTTAAGATTACGGTTGGGGATACCAAATATCCGTTAGGTTTCCTCTGGGTACTGCTCTTAGTCATGTTTATGGCTTTTGTCCTGAATCATACGAAGATAGGGCGATATACCATCGCTATCGGCAGCAATAAAGAAGCTACGATTTTATCGGGGATTAACGTTAGGTTTTATCATATTATGGCATATGTGATTTCCGGGTTTTTTGCAGGGCTGGCATCTATTGCCTATTCTGCGGTATTTTCCACAGTACAGCCGGGAACCGGGGCCGGGTTTGAACTAGAGGCTATCGGAGGTGCCATTATCGGCGGGGTTTCCGCATCCGGCGGTGCAGGAAGTGTTGGCGGTTCCTTGCTTGGTGTGTTCGTTATCTGTCTGCTTAAGACAGGGCTCCCATATATCGGTCTGCAGGCGAACTGGCAGCAGATTATTACTGGTATGGTTTTAATCGGTGCAGTAATGGTGGATATCTTAAAAAAGAAAAAGGCAGCAACGGTATAAGGGCGGTGCTGTCAGCAGGGTTTGCCAGGAAGCCCTGGTAAGTAAGTTAATGTGGTATGAAGCCGTACAAAGCGGCATCATATAGAGATAACCAAATAATTTAGCAGGAGGAAAGTAAATGAAAAAGAAAATTTTAGCAGTATTGATGTGTACGGCTATGGCAGCAACAGTTTTTGCTGGCTGTGGCAATTCCCAGGAAGCAGCGGCACCTGCTGAATCTGCACCCGCAGAAGAAGCAGCTCCGGCAGAAGATGCAGCTCCGGCAGAGGAAGCACCTGCTGAAGAAGCAGCTCCGGCAGAAGAAGCAGATGGCACAGCAGTAACAGGCGGCGACTATAAGTTCGAAATCATTGTAAAGAGCTATCAGTCTTCTTACTGGCAGGCAGCCGTTACAGGCGTTAACCAGGCAGCAGCAGACTTGGGTGTTACAGTTAACTGTACAGGCCCTAATGCAGAAACCGATATCGCTGACCAGGTAAATATGCTCAACAGCGCTATTAACAATGAACCTGATGGTATCGGCCTTGCAGCATGTGACCAGGAAGCATGCCTTGATGCACTGCAGGTAGCTATGGACAAAGGTATCCCGGTAATATGCTTTGACTCCGGTATCCCGAAAGCTCCTGCCGGTTCCGTACTTTCTACTATCGCAACAGATAACTATGGCGCAGGCGCAACAGCAGCGGATAATCTTTATGCAGCTTTGAAAGATACCATTGCAAATGCAACAGCTCCGGTTAGAATCGGTGAAGTAAATCAGGAAGCAACCTCTGAATCCATCACAAGCCGCGGCCTTGGATTTATCGACAAATTCAGTGAACTGGCAGCAGCGGATGGAAAGAAAGTAGCGGTTATTGGCAATGAATATTATGTAAATAACTGCAAGGATGCTGGTGATGAGGCAAGCGCTGACATCATTATCGAAGTAGCAGTTCCTGCGCAGACAACAGTTGAACTGTGTGCAACAGAAGCTTCCGTTATCCTGAACAAAGCTGACACCATCGGTGTATTCGGTTCCAATCAGGTTGCAGCAGAAGGTATCCTGACAGCAAACGGAAACTTGGGCGTACTGGGCAGTGACCCTGCTTCCGGCAAGATTCTGGCAGCTGGCTTCGATGCTGGTTCCGTAATCAAGGGTGCTATCAAAGACGGCACAATGTTTGGTGCAGTTACGCAGTCTCCTTTGGCAATGGGTATTAAGACGGTAGAAACCCTGACAGCCATTGCAAATGGCGAAACTGTAAGCGATATCCCTACAGAGGGTTATTGGTATGACAGCACGAACATGGAAGATGATTCCATCGCTCCGAACCTTTATGACTAATCTCACAGAGTAACAGGGGAAAATAGTATTTAAATATTTAGAGAAGGCATTGATATAAAGAAACTAAAATAAATTTGGTTATCAATGAGAGGGGCAGGAGAAATCCTTGCCCCTTTCTGAAATCCCAGGATATTGGGCTGGACAACGGACAGGAAGGTTCAAACACGCCCTAGTGCTTCATCTGCAGCTGATATTGTTTAGGCGTGATGTGCTTATAACGTTTAAATAGCTTTATAAAATAGCTGCAGTCATTGAAGCCGCAGTCATAAGCAACGGCGGTAATTGGGGCATCGGTGGTGCTAAGCAGGGCGCAGGAGCGTTCAATCCTGTAGTAATTCAGGTAGTCCATAGGGGTTTTATGGGCGATAGCCTGGAAATACCGGCAGAAGTATTTTGGAGACATGCCGGAAATCTGGGAGAGCTGTTGGAGGGTAATGCCTGCGGAATAGTGCTTTTCGATATATTCAAAGACAGGTTTGAGCTGCTCCATATGCCGGAAAGGGGGTTCGCAGCCAGAGGCGCTTTCGGTATAATATTTTTCGCGGAAAATAAGCCCGAACATTTCGAACAGTGAACCGATAACGGACAGTTCATAGCCGGGTAGTTTTTTTTCCATGGCAGAAAAGATGTTGTCAATGACAGCGCATAAAGAAGGGGCAGCACCGGTAATCAAAGGGTGGACGGTGACATCCTGGCGCTTTATCTTTTTGAAATACTGTCTGCAGACATCCGTATGAAGAAAAAGGATGTCCAAATCGAAAACAAGGCATTCATAAATACAGTTTTGGGGTACTCCGCCATGAAGGACGCCGCTGGGGATGAAGAGGCTTTCCCCTGGGGCAGCAATAATTTCAGAATCTGCCAGCATCAGGCGGAATGATCCCTCAATGATTTTTACAATTTCGTATTCTTTATGCCAGTGGAAGGGCATTTCATAGCGGGGGTGGTTGTGATCCACATGATAGAATGCGATGGGGAATTCCTTTGTCCCGTGCATTTGTTTTTCATTGTAATCTAAGTAAAGCATAGCAGTTCTCCTTGGAAAGGCATTGAAATAAAACTAAGCGGGCAAAAAGTGAATATCGTTATAGTTTATGCTATTATATCACAATGCGTTTCATAAAACGAGTGATATTATTATATATAAGAGAAAAAGTAGACGAATAGTCTTTGGTTTTCTTTTTTGGCAATTGAATTGCAGGAAGATTCTGAAAGGCTAACCAAGTAAAAAGGAGGTATTTTCAAATGGCAGAAAACAGAATGATTGGGGATTATCCGGTAATTGGCATTAGGCCTACCATTGACGGAAGAAGGGGTTATCTGAAGGTAAGGGAATCGCTGGAAGACCAGACGATGAATATGGCAAAAGCAGCGGCGAAATTATTTACCGAGAACCTGAAATATTCCAATGGTGAGCCTGTAAAAGTAGTGATTGCGGATACAACCATCGGCCGCGTAGGTGAGACAGCTGCGTGCGCGGAGAAGTTCAAAAAAGAAGGGGTTGCAATTACATTGACGGTAACTCCCTGCTGGTGCTACGGTGCAGAAACCATGGACATGGACCCTATGACCATCAAAGGCGTATGGGGATTTAACGGAACAGAAAGGCCGGGTGCAGTATATCTTGCCAGCGTTTTGGCTACCCATGCACAGAAAGGGCTTCCGGCATTCGGCATTTATGGACATGATGTGCAGGATGCGGATGCAACGGATATTCCGGCGGATGTGGAAGAAAAACTGCTTCGTTTCGGACGTGCGGCAGTGGCAGCAGCGACCATGAGGGGCAAATCCTATTTGCAGATTGGCTCTATCTGCATGGGAATCGGCGGCTCTATCATTGACCCAGCATTTATTGAGGAATATCTTGGCATGCGCGTGGAATCCGTGGATGAGGTGGAAATTATCCGCCGGATGACGGAAGAAATTTACGATAAGGCAGAATTCGAAAAGGCTTTGGCCTGGACGAAGGAAAAATGCAAGGAAGGCTTCGACAAAAACCCGCCTGCGGTACAGAAATCTGCAGAGGAGAAGGAAAAAGACTGGGAATTTGTAGTAAAGATGATGATTATCATCAAAGACCTGATGAACGGCAATCCCAATTTGCCGGAAGGCAGGGAAGAAGAAATGGTGGGCCACAATGCCATCGCAGCAGGATTCCAGGGCCAGAGGCAGTGGACCGATTTCTACCCCAACTGCGATTTCCCGGAAGCATTGCTCAATACTTCCTTTGATTGGAATGGTGCCCGTGAGCCTTATATCCTGGCAACGGAGAATGATGTTCTCAATGGCCTTGGTATGATGTTCATGAAACTGTTGACCAACCGTGCCCAGATTTTCATCGGATGAAAAGGGCTTTTACAAAACACAGATATCAATAAAAAGTGCAATTCCCAGTGCTTTTCCTGTTTCCAGGTCACAAGCGAGAAGGCTTTGCAGTGGATTTGATAAATTTGAAGAAGTGGAACTGGATTTTAGTGGTGTAGATGATGTGGGCAGGGCATTTGTACACGAGATTTTCTGCGTATTTCTTGGAAAACACCCTGAAATAAGCATAAGGATAAAAAATGCAAATAGTACTGTAGAAGGTGTAATACGCAGTGTTAAGAATACAGTTATATAGTCAACAACCCCGCTGCAAGCAACGGGGCATCAAACTTGCAGCGCTGCAGAGCAGCGGGGTATGTGACCCCTCGCCGGGGCGGCATCTCCTCTTCTTTGAAGAGCAGATATGCCTCGCGGCAGTCGCCAAATATCCAATCCAACCAAGGGTTGGTTTAAGCACGGCTACTTGGCTCGTTGCTCGCGGGAATCAAAGGGATATTGCAAGGCATTACGTAAAAGCAGTACGGTAATTGCTGTTGAAAAGCCGGTAAAAAGAACGAGAAATGTCGAAATAAAAATTTTTTTGAAAAAATTTAAAAAAGTACTAGCTTTTTATGTACTTTGGTGCTATACTATAGATGGGTCGAGAGACCCATGTAAAATTCCCCTTTTACATTGTGAGACGTCCATCGAAGATGGACGTCTTATTTTGCTTAATTATGGGAAATAAGAAAATCTTCTATCAACGAATTGACGGTTTCAGGTTCATCCGTGTTTGAATTGTGCCCGGCCCCTTTTATCCATTCGAGTTGGATTCCAGTGTTTTTATGCCATGCTTTGTTATACCTGATACAAGAACCGGCGTGGTCTTTTTCCCCGCATATCAATAAGGCTGGACAGGGAATCTGATAAGGGAGATCTGCTTCTATTGCTTCGGCCAGCATGCGGAAGCCGTGACCGGCTAATCTGGCATATCTATCCTGGCTGCCGTCATAAACCAGCATCATATCGCGCATCAGTTTCCGCCCATAAGCAGAGACAGCCACGCCATTCGTGCCAGACTTCAAAAGGGATTTCCAGGGATAATGTCGATACACCGGTTCCATCCTTTTCAGAAGCCATAGCTCGATGGCGGTTGCATATTTTCTTTGCAGCGGCGCTGAATCAATAGAGACAAACCCCCGAAGCCTCTGTGGATATAACTGGGCGTAAGCCTGCCCCACATATCCCCCCATAGACTGTCCGATTATGATGGGGGCGAGAAAATGTTCCCTGGTCAGAATCTCGTCGAGCCATCTTGCTTTATCCATGAGCGTAAATGTGAGTGTAAAAGGCCACGAAGACGCATGTCCCGGAGCATCCCATACAAAAATGTTATATTTTCCTTTGAAGTACTCTGCCTGTTTTTCGAACAGCCGGTGGTCAGCGGTCAGGCCGGGCAAAAATACCAGCGTTCCCTTCGTTTCTTCTGGTTTTCTGCTAATCCAATAATGGATTGGCCCCATTGGGGTTTCATATATTTTTTCTTCCATAATTTCCCCCATTTCCGCGCTGCATTTCAGCCCTGCCTATTTTTCAAAATCCGCCCCATCAACATCTACTTCTTCAAAATCTCCCTCTTATAAAACTCATAAGCCTTATCCCATTCCGCACTGTTCTCCGGCTCATACACCACAGGCTCTTCGGAATTGGCGATTACCCTGCGCGCTTCCTGCAAATCACTGATTACCCCCTTGGACATCAGCTGAATCGCAATATTCCCAAATACCGTAGCCTCCACAGGCCCTGCAATTACCGGAATACCACTGGCATGTGCCGTGAACTTGCAAAGCAGCTTGCTCTGGATACCACCGCCCACCATATGGATGGCCTGATAATCTTTGCCGGTACATACCTTAATTTCCTCCAAAGAGTAACGATATTTCAATGCCAGGCTTTCGTTGATGCAACGCACGATTTCCCCTTCCGTCTGGGGAACTTTCTGCCCTGTCCTCTGGCAGTATTCCCTGATACGTGCGGGCACATCGCCGGAGGGCACGAATTCCGGCGCATCCGGGTCGATGAAGCTTTGGAATGGCTCTGCGCCCTCTGCCAGCTTTTCCAGTTCCGAGAAGCTATATTCCTTCCCTTCCCTTATCCACTGCCTTCTGCTCTCCTGAATCAGCCACAGGCCGATGATATTTTTCAAAAATGAAGTCCTGCCGTCCGTTCCTGTCTCATTGGTGATGTTCAATTCCTCCGACTGCTTGGTTAAAACAGGCTTCTCCAGTTCCGTACCGAACAAAGACCAGGTTCCGCAGCTTACGAATATAAAGTCATCTTCTTTGGCAGGAACTGCTGTCAGCGCACACTGGGTATCATGTCCGGCCACAGCCACCACATCCATATCCGTCACGCCCAGCTCTTCCTGTATTTCTTTCCGTATAGGGCCCAGGAGCGTTCCCGTAGGCACCACTTCCGTAAAGATATTTTTCGGGATACCGAACTTCTCCGCCACTTCCATCACCCAGCCCGGTTCATTGGGATTGCTCATCTGAGTAGTAGAAACGATAGAGCGCTCACTTTTTTTCACTCCTGATAAGAAATAATTAAACAAATCAGGCATCAGCAGCAAACAGTCCACCCTCTCCAAAAGCTCCGGCCTCTTCTCCTTCAATGCCAACAGCTGGAATGCCGTATTAATCTCCATAAACTGGTTTCCGGTCATTTCATAGAAATGCTCTTTGGGAATCAGGGCAAACCCTTTTTCCAGCATACCCTCCGTCCTGCCATCCCTGTAATGCACCGGGTTCTCCAGCAGATACCCTTTCTCGTCCAGCAGCCCGAAGTCCACGCCCCATGTATCCACGCCGATGCTGTCCACCTTCCCATAAGGCTTCGCCTTAATCAGCCCCTGCTTTATCTCATGGAAAAGGCGAAGGACATCCCAATACATCGTACCGTTTACAATGACCGGGTCATTTGAAAAGCGATGGATTTCTTCTGCCCTAATCTTATCCCCGTCATAGGTTCCAAGCATAACTCTGCCGCTGGAAGCGCCAAAATCCACCGCCAGCACTTTTGTTTCTTTCCTAGCTACACCCATTCTATTTCCTCCATTCTGTTAGGAGCTGTCAATAAATAACTTGACAGTTGGTGCAGAACAAATCTTCATGAACAAGGCGGAGGAATGAGGCATACTGGGGTACGCCGATTGACGACAACGCAGTGCATGGAGATTTGGGCAAGCCAAATGGCAAGATTATTTATTTACAGATCCTTAGGATAAACTTTCGAAACCTCCCCTGCCCTGCTTTTGTTCCGCGCAGCGCAGCCAAAAGAGACTCCCGAAGTCTATTATGACAGACTCCCGGCAATTTCCTTTCATCCGCATTTTAGGCGCTTTACAGTCAAGAAAATATTTGACTCCTCCGCCTGGCTTCGCTGCTTTCTTCCATCAAGCACAAGGAAATACCGGGAGTACATTATTCCGCAACAGTCAGACACTTTCACTGTTACATTTTTTTCTATTCATTTATTATTTATATAACGGCCCGTATGTCTGGCAAGCCCTGAAATCCTGGCCTTCTTTGTCCATACCAAAAGCATTCCATGCCGCCGGGCGGAAAATCTTCTCTTCCGGAACATTGTGCATAGCAACCGGAATTCTTAACATGGAGCACATAGTAATCAAATCCGCACCGATATGCCCATAGCTAATCGCACCGTGATTTGCACCCCAATTGTTCATTACATCATAAGCTGTCTTAAATGCGCCTTCCCCTGTTGTCCTGGGAGCAAACCATGTACACGGCCATGTATAGTCAGTCCTCTTCCAAAGCACATCTGTAACTTCTTCCGGAAGCTTCACAGTCCAGCCTTCTGCAATCTGGAGCATAGGCCCAAGTCCTTTCACCAGGTTCAGACGAATCATGGTCACCGGCATCTCCGCTTCCGTTACAAAACGGGAAGAATATCCGCCGCCCCTGAAATAACCAAAGTCTGCTGCATTCCATGTAGTAGCCTTCAAAATCGCTTCCTGGTCTTCTTCCGTCACTTCATACCAAGGCTTCATCACGCCATTGCCGTCCGCATCCTTTGCCTGTCCGTTGGC
>Ga0137297_11994_pt1 | contig 10218 bp, 10 predicted proteins | sample RamsorincwithD2O_FD_97191 | JGI IMG/M metagenome (GOLD analysis project Ga0137297, IMG submission 97191) | Mouse cecal microbial communities from Vienna, Austria - Mucin amended with D2O | ecosystem: Host-associated > Mammals > Digestive system > Large intestine > Cecum | place: Austria: Vienna... | reverse complement strand
AAAGGGCAGCCCTCCTGGGGGCACTGCCTGAAAATTTATGATGCAGGGGGCTGTGAAGTCGGCACGGTCAAAGAGAAGGTCCTTACGTTTCTGCCGAAATTTGAACTGTATCTCGGGGATGATTATGTGGGTTCTATCAGCAAAGAATTTACTCTGCTGCGGCCCAAATACAACATTGACTGCAATGGATGGCATGTGGAGGGAGACTTTCTGGAGTGGGACTATTCTGTCATCGGCGCAGACGGTTCTTTGGTGGCGGAGATTTCAAAACAAGTTTTGAACTGGACTGATACTTATGTGATTGACGTGGCCAGACCTGAAGATGAGCTGTGTACCCTGATGTTCGTGTTGGCCGTTGATGCAGAAAAATGTTCGTGAGCGGAAAGCATTCCGATGCCTGGATAAACAATTGACATGGCAGGCGGATGATGATAAGATTTATGCAAGAAAAGGAAAAGGAGAACAGACATGAGAAAGAATTGTTGCAAAAACCTGTGTTGTTGCCGGATGCTGCTTTACCGGATATGCTGTGTGACAGGATGTTGCAACAGGTCTTGTTGTGGTTGAATGTTTTGTCCATAGAGGGTTTATATGTCCGGGAGCTAAGTGGTTGGCCCCCGGATTTTTTTATACACTTTTTGGTATTTTGGCGGGTCTCAAGGCCAAACATACATATAATAAAAAAGAAAGCAGGAAATGAAAATGGCAGGTTATTATAAAGGAACATTGGATCTGATCGGGAATACTCCCTTAGTGGAAGTTGTAAATATTGAAAGAGAACTGGGGCTTAAGGCGACTGTCTTAGTAAAACTGGAGTATCTGAACCCGGCTGGAAGTGTGAAGGACAGGGTGGCAAAGGCGATGATTGAGGATGCGGAGGAAAAGGGGCTGTTAAAAAAGGGGTCCATAATCATCGAACCCACATCAGGAAATACAGGGATCGGCCTGGCAATGATTGCGGCGGCAAAAGGATATCGGATCATTCTGACCATGCCGGAGACCATGAGTGAGGAGAGAAGGAATATTCTGAAGGCATATGGAGCAGAGCTGGTACTGACAGAAGGTACAAAAGGAATGAAAGGAGCCATTGAGAAGGCAGAGAAACTGGCAGAGGAGATTCCTGGCAGCTTTATTCCCGGGCAGTTTGTAAACCCGGCGAATCCAGCGGCCCACAGAGGAGCGACAGGGCCGGAAATATGGAGAGATACAGGGGGAAAGGTGGATGTCTTCCTTGCAGGAGTCGGTACGGGCGGAACTCTCACTGGGGTGGGAGAATACCTGAAGGAACAGAACCCGGATATCCGGATTGTAGCCCTGGAGCCAGCGGGCTCTCCCATCCTCTCAGAAGGAAGGGCGGGGATTCACGAATTACAGGGGATCGGGGCCGGCTTTGTCCCGGAAGTGTTAAATACGACTGTTTACGATGAGGTATTCCGGGCAGAAGATGAAGATGCGTTTGCGGCGGCGAGGCTTCTCGCCAGAAGGGAAGGGATTCTGGTTGGAATCTCGTCGGGGGCAGCTCTCCATGGGGCCATCGAGCTGGCAAAACGCCCGGAGAATGAGGGAAAAGTGATTGTTGCGCTGCTTCCGGATTCTGGAGACCGGTATTATTCGACTCCGATGTTTGTGGAGCAGTGAGAGAGGAGAGTTCCATGGGAAAAATAATTGAAAAAGAGATAAAAAGCATTGTGGACGGCATTTTGGAGGATTATCGGACAGAACGGGCCATCGACAAAATTGACATGTTCAAACAGCCGGATAAAGAGGAGATTGTGAAGATTATAAGCGGGCTGGTGCAGATTGTATATCCGGGATATTATTTTGATACGACCTACAAAATTTACAACGTGGATCATAAAATGTCGGTGAAAGTGGAGGACGTGATTTATCATCTGAATAGACAGATTGAGCTGGCCCTTCAGTTTACTGGCGGCCACGGGGATACAGAGGAGACAGAAGAGAAGGCCGGATGGACGGCAGTGGAATTTTTCAGGCGTATTCCTGCAGTGAGAGCGGTGCTGGAGACGGACGTACAGGCGGCATTTGAGGGAGACCCGGCGGCAAAGAGCAGGGAGGAAATCATCATGGCATATCCCGGGCTCTATGCGATCACCGTGTACCGCCTGGCCCACGAGCTGTTTCTGCTAAAAGTGCCTTTGATCCCCAGAATTATGACGGAACATGCCCACAGCCTCACAGGAATTGATATCCATCCGGGAGCGGCCGTCGGGAAATATTTCTGTATTGACCACGGGACCGGGATCGTGGTGGGGGAGACGGCAGTTATTGGAGACCACGTGAAAATCTATCAAGGTGTGACCATCGGGGCGCTGTCCACCAGGAATGTGGAGAAAATGAGAAATGCGAGGAGGCATCCCACCATCGAGGATAATGTCACCATTTACGCGGGGGCCTCGATTTTGGGGGGAGAGACAATCATCGGGGAAAACACCGTGATCGGCGGCAGTGTGTTTATCACCTCATCCATTCCGGCTGACACGAAGGTGAATATGAAGAATCCGGAGCTGAAATTCCGGCCCAATTCCGGGAATGAACTAAAAGTTCAGGAATGCTCGCAGAGTGAGGAATGGTATTATGTGATTTGAGAGAAAAAGGCAGTCAATCCACGGTTGCTTTTAGGCAAAAACTCCGATATAATCATAGTTGGACGGCATGACCGCCCGACGAAAAGGATACGTCCAGAAACGCCGTATCTCCGGGAGGAGGCCCGGCGTTTCATGGGAAGAGATAAAGGGGAGAGACTGTATCATGAAAGAAGACTGGCGGGATCTGGGAAATCATATCTGCAATATCGTGCAGGATGCCGTCAATTCTCAGGATTTCCGGAAATTAAATCAGACTATTAAAAATACCATCAACAATGCGGTAGATGACGTGGCCGAAAGTTTTGGGTTCCAGGGCGGCAGACAGAGCCGATGGGCAGGATACAGGACTGCGCCGCATGGACCGGCGGGACGAGGCGGCAGGCAGGTTCCGGCCCCTTATGGGAATACAGCCCTTTTTGCCGGTCGGCAGGCAGCTATCACCCGTGCGGGAGGAATCGCCCTTTCTGCCTGCGGCGGAGTCCTTGGGGTGGGGACAGGCATTGCCCTTGCAGTGCTTGGAATTCTGGATTTTTCCATTGGCCATCTGCTGGGGTTCACCATAGCAGGAGGGATTCTGATCCCCTTGTTTGGAGCGGGGGTTGTGATGTCTGTGGTTGGCTCCGGGAAATGCTCGCTGGTAAGACGATTTCGCAGCTACGTAGCGGGAATGAGGGGCAGGACCTACTGTGACATCAAAGAACTTTCAAAGGCTGTGGGAAAAAGCAGGGCTTATGTGGTAAAGGATGTCAAACGGATGATTGAGAGAGGATGGTTCCTCCAGGGCCATCTGGATGACGGAGAAACCTGCTTTATTGCCGACGACGCCACCTACGCCCAGTACCGGGAAACCATGAAGCAGGCAGAAGCGCTGGAAGCTGACAAAGAGCGGCGGGAAGAAAAGGATAAATGGACGATGCAGGCTGACGAGGCAGAGAAGACGGGGCTGGGCAGTCGGGAAGCAGAAGCAGACGGAGCAAGGCGCCTGACGCCGGAGGGAGAAGCAGTCGTGGAAGCCGGGCGGGCTTACGTACGGAAAATCCGTTCCTGCAACGATGCGATTCCCGGTGAGGAAATTTCAGAAAAGATCTCCAGAATGGAGCTTGTCACAGCCAGAATTTTTGAGCGGGTGGAGAGGCATCCAGAAAATATAGAAGACATTGAAAAGTTGATGGAGTATTATCTTCCGACCACGGTGAAGCTTTTGGAGGCTTATGCAGAGCTTTCGGCCCAGCCGGTTCAGGGAGAGAATATAAAAAATTCCCAGAAAGAGATCGAGGCGACCCTGGACACTCTGAATGAGGCATTTGAACGGTTATTTGACAGTCTGTTCCAGGATACCATGTGGGATGTTTCGACGGATATTTCCGTGCTGAAAACGATATTGGCCCAGGAAGGGCTGTCGAAGGACGGACTGACCAGGAGCAAAGCAGAGTAGGACAGAGAAAACCGAGCAGAAAAGAAGCGGGAGGATGAATCATGGGAAATGAGTGGGACATGCCGGCGGAGGGACCGGTTTTGACATTGAGTCCGTTTGAAGAAAAACCGTCAGTGATTGAGGCGCCTGTGGCGCCCGAGCCGCCGAAATGGGACGACAGCATGCTTTCTGAGGCGGAGAGAAAAATGGTGGAGGATTTTGCGGGGCAGATTGATTTGTCGGATTCCGCGGCAGTACTTCAGTATGGGGCAGGCGCACAGAAAAAAATGGCGGATTTTTCTGAGTCAGCCCTGAACAATGTAAAGACCAAAGATCTGGGGGAAGTAGGGACCTTGCTCTCCGATGTGGTGACGGAACTTAAGAGCTTTGATGCGGAGGAAGAAAAGGGGTTCCTCGGAATTTTCAAAAGGTCCTCCAATAAAATGACTGCCATGAAAGCAAAATATGCAAAGGCCGAGGTCAATGTGGACCGTATCTGTAAGGTGCTGGAGGGACATCAGGTGCAGCTCCTTAAGGATGCAGCTATGCTGGATAAAATGTACGAGCTGAACCTGACCTATTTTAAAGAACTTTCCATGTACATTCTGGCAGGAAAGAAAAGGCTTTATTCAGTAGAGCATACGGAGCTTCCGGCGCTTCTTCATAAGGCAGAGCAGACAGGGCTTCCGGAGGATGCCCAGGCGGCCAGGGATCTGGATGCCCGCTGCAAGCGGTTTGAGAAAAAGCTTCATGACCTGGAATTGACCAGGATGATCTCGATGCAGACAGCGCCGCAGATCCGTCTGGTACAGGATAACGATACGGTTATGGTGGAAAAGATTCAGTCCACCATTGTCAATACGGTGCCCCTGTGGAAAAATCAGATGGTGCTGGCCCTTGGCGCGGCCCATTCGGCCCAGGCGGCTGAGGCCCAGAGGAAAGTGTCGGATATGACCAATGAGCTGCTCAAGAAAAATGCGGCAGCTCTGAAAACGGCATCTGCCGAGGTGGCAAAGGAGTCAGAACGGGGAATCGTGGACATGGAGACCCTCCGGACGACCAATGAGACCCTGATCTCTACTCTGGATGAAGTACTTCAGATCCAGGCGGAAGGACGCAGGGCCAGAGCCGAGGCTGAGGTTGAGATGGGACGGCTGGAAAATGAGTTAAAGACAAAGCTTTTGGAGATGGCAGGAGGCCGTTGACGGCTTCAGTCTTTGAGCAGATGCTGCATGATGATGGAATAAAGGGGCTGGCTTTCCTGACTCCAGCGGCTGCACATATGCTCCGCCTGCTCTTTGTCAGGGACGGAAATGTTGATTTCCAAAAGCTGGCCCTTTCCCTCTAAAATGGCACAGCGGACCACATAATCCTGATTGGTGGACCGGTCATAGTCAGCCACCAGGCTGACTTCATCCCGCAGCCGGACTTTATTGTTCTGCAGATAGGCTTCAATATCCTCAATAATGGCAGGAGAGATCTTTTTGCCGAAAAATGACAAGGTCTGCTCACCCTCCCTGGTAATCTCATAGCGGGAGGTTTTTCTGCCGGACTCCAGTTTCACCAGATGGGATTCCTCAAGCTCGGACAATGCCTGCTGGAGCGTAAAATAAGTGGTGTATTCTTTATCCAGAAAGAAATCAGAAATCTGGGCGCCGGACAGGGGAAATTTCACCTGCTTTAACATGTACAAGATCATCAGCTTATATAAAGTCAGCGGTTCGGACATTTTTAATACCCTCCAGAAAATCGGTTTTTGCCGAAAAATGTTCTTTTTCCATCATACCAAGATTGGAGGGCGAAATCAAGTTGTAAATTTTTCTTGAGACAGGAGGTACAGTTTATGGAGAAAATGTATCACATTGGTCTTGATGAGAGCCATGGGGCCAGGTACGCGATCCTGCCGGGAGATCCGGGACGGGTGGAGAAGATTGCGGCTTACCTGGAACATGCCAGATTTTTAGGACAGAACAGGGAGTATACTACCTGGGTGGGGGAGGTTTCCGGAGAAAAGGTCCTTGTTATGTCCACAGGAATGGGCGGCCCTTCCACAGCCATCGGCGTGGAAGAATTATATCAGACAGGGGTCAGGACCATGATCCGGGTGGGAACCTGCGGCGGTATGGCAGAGAAAATTATGGGCGGTGACCTGGTCATCGCAAACGGGGCTATCCGCATGGAGGGAACCTCTAGAGAATATGTGGATATTGCCTTCCCCGCGGTGGCGGATTTTGAAGTGACAGGAGCGCTCCGGCAGGCGGCAAAGGATCTGGGGGCAAATTTCCATCTGGGGATTGTTCAGTGCAAGGACAGCTTTTATGGGCAGCATGACCCCGGGCGGATGCCTTGCGGGAAGGAGCTTCAGGATAAATGGGATATGTGGTTAAAAGCCGGCTGCCTGGCTTCAGAGATGGAGAGCGCCGCCCTCTATATTGTGGCCCAGGTTCTTGGGGTCCGTGCCGGTTGCGTGTTAAATGTGATCTGGAACCAGGAACGGAAAAAGAAGGGGCTTTCTGATCCACACTGTCACGACACCACCTTGGCGGTCCGCGCCGCAGTCCGTGCCGTGGAGCTTTTGATCAAGGAAGAGAGGATGGGATAAAACCCATAAAAATCCCGCGTCTGCGGGATTTTTTAGTCCTCTTTTTTCTTGCGTCTGTCAAGTAGCTTTGTGATCAGAAAGAAAGCGTATAAAAAGACCGGGACAGCTACGGAGGCATAAAGAGACGCATTGAGCCAGGACTTGGCCTGGGTCTGGTCTGTGATGGAAAAGATCAGGGTACAGACATAGATTCCGGCCAGCAGCAGGGCGCCAAGGATACAGAGGATCTGTTTGAATTTTTTCATGGAGGGCTCCTTTCACCAAAATGCGCTGTCAGGATAAGTATACCCCATAATCTGCCGGATGGCAAGAAAGGAGAGCCTGCTCTTTCGCGGGAAGGCTTTTTGTGGTATACTCTACCTGAGGAGGAGATCATCAGACTATAATCGGATGATTTACTTCATCTTTGATTTGATCGACAAGAAGGAGCAGACATGAAAGCATTGATTCTTTCCTGCAATACCGGGCAGGGACATAACGCCGCCGGAAAGGCGCTCAAAGAGGAATTCCTGAGAAGGGGGGCGGAATGCAAAATGTTGGATGCCCTCCGGTTTGCGAGACCGAAGACATCGAAGCGGGCTTCCGGTGTATACGTGAAGACGGCGACAAACTTTCCGGATGTATTTGGAGCCGTTTACAAGGTGGCCGGAAAGATCAGTTCCAGCAAACGGAAATCACCGGTTTATTATGCGAACACTTTATATGGAAGAAAGCTGTATCGGTATATAGAGAAGGGCGGCTATGACTGTGTGATCATGCCCCATCTCTTTCCGGCGGAAGCCATTACTTATATTAAGAAACATTATCCTATGAAGGCCGCCTGCTTTTTTGTGGCGACGGATTACACCTGCATTCCCTTTACGGAAGAGACCGGGATGGATGCTTACTTTATCCCCAATGAGGAACTGACTGCGGAATATGTGCAGAGGGGGATTTTGGAGGAACGGCTGCATCCTCTCGGAATTCCTGTATCAAAGCGGTTTGAAGAGAAGCGGGATAAGGAGGAGACCAGGCTGGGACTTGGGATTGGGACAAACGGCCCGGTGATCCTCATTATGACTGGCAGCATGGGGTTCGGGAATGTGTGCGACATGGCATCGGCCATTGAAGCAGGGCTTCCAAAGGATGGCCGGGTGGTGATCCTGGGTGGAAATAATCAGAAATTAAAAGAGAAGCTGCGAAAGGAATTCCAGGGCAACAGAAAGGTCCAGGTGTTAGACTTCACCACACAGGTGGACCTTTATATGGATATCTGTGATGTGCTGGTGACAAAGCCCGGGGGACTTACCAGCACGGAAGCGGCGGCCAAGGGGATCCCTATGGTTCATTCGGCGCCGATCCCGGGCTGTGAGACCAGGAATGCCGCCTTCTTTTCCAGGCATGGCATGTCTGTTTTGGGGGAAAATGAGAAGGAAGCGGGAGAAAGAGTACTGGAGCTTCTAAAGAACCCGGTGATGGCCCGCAACATGGTCAGGGCCCAGAAGCATTATATCAATGCAAAGGCAGCAGCGGACATTTGTGATTATATTGAGGAATACTGCGGCCGAAAGGCAGTAAAGAGGTGAGCGTATGAACCATGGGCTGTTAAAAACACTTTTTTTTATGGCGGCGGGATATCTGTCAGGAAGTCTGCTGTTCGGCCGTATTCTGCCGAAATATTTTAAAAATATGGATATCGAAGAGATCAGCGCGGACCACAACCCAGGCACAGCCAATGTGATGAAATATGCGGGGATTCCCCTGGGGGTTCTCTGCCTGGTGTTGGATATCGGAAAGGGGTATCTTCCGATTTTGTGGGCGGAGAAAGTGGTGGAGCCGGTGAACCATCTCTTTGCCGGAATTATGGTGGCGCCCGTCCTGGGGCATGCCTTTCCTTTTTGGAAGAGCGGCCATGGAGGAAAGGCGATCGCCGTGAGCTTTGGAGTGCTTCTTGGGGTACTCCGCTACAGCAGGAGTGTCTGGCTTTTGGCGGCCCTCTATCTGTTTTTCTCTCTGGTGCTTGTGGTGAGTCCCAATGAGCGGAGGAGTGTATACACCTTTGGAATCTTCGGTGCTGTTTCGGCTGCTTTTCTGCTGTTAGGCGGTCTGCCGGGGGTCTGTGTGGGGAACATGCTGATTGCCGCTGTGGTCATCAGGCGCAACTGGGCTGACGCGCGGTTCGGACAGGAGACAGAAGAAAAATGGGAACAGGAAAGGACGGAAGATGTATGATCTACGCGGGAAGTCACATCTCTTCCTCCAAGGGCTATGAGGCCATGGGAAAGCAGATTCAAAAACTGGGTGGAGATACCTTTGCTTTTTTTACCAGAAGCCCCAGAGGCGGTCGGGCAAAGGCGGTAAACCTGCCGGATATGGAACGGTTTTATGCCATGGCAAAAGAGGCGGGACTTGGCCCGGTGGCAGCCCATGCCTCATATACCCTCAATCCCTGTGCGGCAAAGGAGGAGCTGCGTACCTTTACAAAAGAAACCATGTCCGACGACCTTGCCAGACTGGAGCACATTCCGGGGAATTATTATAATTTTCATCCGGGCTGTCATGTGGGACAGGGAACGGAAAAGGGGATTGAGCTGGTAGCGGATGTCCTCAACACAATTATCTGGCCAGAGCAGCAGACGACGGTGCTTCTTGAGACCATGGCCGGGAAGGGGAGCGAGATCGGAGGGAGGTTTGAAGAGCTTCGGGAGATTCTGGACCGGCTCAGGTATCCGGGGAAGGCAGGTATCTGCCTGGATACCTGTCATGTGTGGGATGCGGGCTATGACATCGTACATAAACTAGATGAGGTTTTGGAGGAATTCGACCGGGTGATCGGCCTGAACCGGCTGAAGGTCATCCATGTCAATGACAGCAAGGGGGAGAGGGGCTGCAGAAAAGACCGGCATGCAAGACTGGGAGAGGGCCATATCGGCCGCGAAGCTTTTAAACGGCTGGTGACCCATCCGGCGCTGCAGGGGCTTCCCTGTATCCTGGAGACTCCCAACGACGATGCGGGCTGGACGGAGGAGATCGCGTTTTTAAAAATGTGCTGTAATTGAGAAAGGAGCAGGATGGAAGAGAGGACATCGAACAATTATGTGAAGGTTTTGGAGAAGTGGAGGCGGGATTTTCTGACCTGGGATCAGGAGGCGCTTTGCAAAAAAGTGGGGCTTGACACCTGGGACGAGAAGACCATCCGATTATCTTATTTTGGGATTCCCCATGAGATTGACCGGGAAACAGGACGGATTACCTGTGTGGGAAACCCGGAGTATGAGCTGATTTTTGATGAAATCATGGCCATCTACAATTTTTTGTATTATGCGAAAGAGGGGGCGAAAAACGCCGGGGAATGGATTCCCCTTCGTGATGTGAAGGATGCGGGAGTATTCGAAGGCGCTTTTGAGAAGCAGGTGCTTATTCCTTTTGCCGGACATTTTGCCGGACGGGCGGAGGCATTTAAGGCGGCAGGAGAACGGTTAGGATTCCTTCCTCTGTCCTATGGGGACGGGGCTTTCCAGGTTCCGGCTTTTTTTTGTATTCCTCTGCGGGTGATTTTCTGGGAGGGAGATGAGGAGTTTCCGGCAAAAGTGAATCTCTTGTTTGATAAAAATATT
>Ga0137297_11990_pt1 | contig 10230 bp, 8 predicted proteins | sample RamsorincwithD2O_FD_97191 | JGI IMG/M metagenome (GOLD analysis project Ga0137297, IMG submission 97191) | Mouse cecal microbial communities from Vienna, Austria - Mucin amended with D2O | ecosystem: Host-associated > Mammals > Digestive system > Large intestine > Cecum | place: Austria: Vienna... | reverse complement strand
GCGACCGTGCAAACCGGCCATACACAGAAAAGGAAACGGCCACCGTACAGATATCGGCCACGATCTGGGTGCAAACAATGCCGTACATCCCAAAAATCCCGTTAAGCAAAAACAAGATGGGAATATTAAACACCGCCCAGCGCACCACCGCAAGGAACAGCGCCTGCCTGCCCTTCCCCACTGCCTGGAACAAATTTACCAGGTGGAAGCACATAAACATAAACGGCGTGGCCAGGCAGCGGATCCGCAGAAAATTCGCCCCAATGACCACCGTCTGGGGATCATTGATGAAAAAACGAAGGATATGTTCCGCAAAAATTTCGTACATTATAATGCTGTCTGCCCCGATCACCAGCCCCACGGCCCGGGAAAGGCTTACCGCCTGCTTCATCCGCTGATGGTTTCCGGAAGAGTAATTATAGGCGGCGATAGGCATCATGCCCTGGCAAAGCCCGATCCCCACGTTAAGGGGCAGCCGCTCCGCCTTCAGCACAATCCCCACTGCCGCCAGGGGGATGTCCCCATAACCGGCTGCCAGCTTATCGATCACCACATAGGCTAAGTCAAACAGCAGCGTAGCCAGGGCTGCCGGGATCCCCACGGAAAAAATGGAACGGATCTCCTTTTTCTCCGGTATGCCTTCCCAGGGAGAAAGGCTTAAAATCTTTCCTCCCCGCATTCTCCAGATAACCGCCAGGTAATAAACGCACACGATAATATTTGAGCACATGGTGGCAATCCCCGCCGCCGCTGTCTCCATTCCCGCAGGAAACAGCACAAACATAAACAGCGGATCCAGGAAAATATTGATCACCCCGCCCATAGAAACGCCAAAGCCTGCCTGCTTGGCACAGCTGACCGACCGCAGCAGATTCGACAAGGCCACCGACATAACCGTGGGCAAAGCCCCCAGCACAATCACGCAGAAAGCGTACTGCCTGGCGTAAGTGTACGTATCCCCGCTGGCTCCAAGCAGCGCCAGAAGAGGGCGCATAAAAAACGCCGTCCCGGCGGAAAATGCCAGGGAAAGGACGACGGACAAATAAACGCTGAAAGCGGAAACCTTCCTCGCCTGCCCCTCCTTCCCCGCGCCCAGCAGCCGGGAAATCAGCGTCCCCCCGCCTACCCCCGCAAGGCCCGCAATGGAAATACAGATATTGTATACCGGCAGGATCAGGGAAGCCCCTGCCACCATCAGCGGGTTATTCGTCCGCCCTATGTAAAAAGTATCGGCCAAGCTGTAAATCAGCACTACCAGCTGGCCGATAATCGTGGGGACCGCCAAAGTCGCTAAGGCTTTGGGGATGGAAACCGATTCAAATATTTCTTTATTGTTTTTTTCCAACATGGGAAATCTCCTTAACGCCTCCCTCACCGGCAGGCATCTACGAACGCCCTAAACAGCTTCCTCTGAATTTTCGTCTGAGCCGCCATATGCTCCGGATGCCACTGCACGGCCAGGCAAAAGGGGTAGCCTTCCATCTCCAGGGCTTCCGGAAAGCCTTCCGGGCTCTCGGCGGCCACCCACAGCCCATCGCCAATCTGGTTTACCGCCTGGTGATGCATACTGTTTACCGTAACCGCATCGGACTCCAAAAGCTTTCCCGGAAGGCTTTCCGGATCCAGCTCTATGGGATGGGTGGCGTAGGCCCGATGCCAGAAGTCCATATGGGCATACTCCTGCTGGGACTTAATGTCCTGGAACAGCGTGCCCCCAAAAGCCACATTTAGAAGCTGCATTCCCCGGCATATGCAGAATAATGGCTTCTCCGCCTCTATGGCGCCGCGGAGAAGGGCAAGCTCAAAGGCGTCCCGCGCCGGGTTTGGTATGCCGCAGCTTGGCTGGGCAAGCTGCCCGTAAAGCTGGGGCTGGATATCCGGGCCGCCGGGAAACAAAAAGCCGTCGCACCGATCAAGGATTACCTCTATCGCCTCCGGCGTGTCATTCCACGGCAGGAGCCACACCGAAGCCCCAGCCTTTTCCAGGCAGCGGGTATACTTATACTGCATATATCGGCGGAACACGCCCTTTCCCAGAAGGGGAACACCGATAGCCGGATACAGCATAACGGCCTCCTCCCTACGCTTCCTCTTTGCCTGCTTCCTCTCCGCCTTCCTCCCCCTTGGCGGACAATTTTTTCTTTTCCTTTGCCCCAAGCTCATCCAGGAAGCAAGCCAGCCTCTGCATCACTGCCCCCAGCACGAACCCGTCCAGCAAAAGGCACACGCCCTGTTCCCAGGCAAAAAATTTCTTCCCTTCTCTTTCCTTAGCGCCCTTTACATTGATGACAATGGTAGCGGCCGCGATGGACGCGGAACAAATATCCATCACCAAAATCATCCTTTTCATCCACTTATTCATTTTCCGTCTCCTTTCTCTGAGCATCCCTTACCTTTAAGTTAAACAAAAAAGAGTATCTATTTTTCAATAAATACTCTTCCCTGCAATGGCTTAACGTGCGCGAGAGGATTCGAACCCCCGACACCTTGGTCCGTAGCCAAGTGCTCTATCCAGCTGAGCTACGCACACGTATCTGCTGTCCTTCAACAGCAATAGTTATTATAACTGACAAGTTTGAAAAAGTCAAGCTTTTCTGGCATTTTTTCTTATCATTTTTTCTTAGCTTTTTTCATTGCTGCTTTTTCCTGTACATTTTGAAAAATATCTTAGCTGACACGCTAGTACTGCGTTGCGTAAATTCCAGTGAATATGCACCCGCTGTCTACGTCATCTGTAAATCCCACGAAACTCGACGTAGCACCACTACGCCTTCGTTTCGCGGGATTCACATCTAACGCAGACATCAGACGCCTATTCACCGTTATTTACGCAACGCAGTACTAGGATTCTACAAGCCGTACATTAATCGCCCTTTCTTGATTACCGTTGCGGACAATTTTATAGCTGACTTTTTTCCCCACATATGACCGATTCATATCAGGATTATCAAATTCATGAAAAAAGATGTTATTGGGGCTGTGCTCGATAAAACCAAACAGGGTATTATGCTTATCTAAATTCACTTTCCTTACATACCCTACATATAGCTTTTCCACATCACGTTCATCTGATACCCCATAAACTTCCTTAATCAGGAATCTCCGAAACTCAGCGCTGTCTTTAACGCCAAATTTATAGTGCTCCCCTTTTACGCGAATCCACTTCGCCCTTATCTCCTCAAATTTTTGACAAGCCTCTAACGCGCATTGTTCAAGCTTGCCATCCTCTAAAGCAGCCAACAGCCGCTCACAGTACTCGTCAATATGTCCGGAAGGCAGTTCCGGTGCATGGCCTCCCTTCATTTCTTTAATCAGCAGCATAATATGCATCTTATAGCCTCCCAATTCCCTGGGAAGCTTTTTCTCCCGAAAGAGCCCATCTACATTCAAGTACAAAAAAGCGGCCATATAGTAAGGCTGGCAGGAATGCCCATCAATAAACAGGCTGTCCCGATAATTTTTTAATAACGTATATTCATGCCTATGGCTATCCTCCACATGGCCTAAAAATAATGTAACCATGCTTTGGATCAAGCTGCGGAAATTGATTTTTTGCTGTGGCTTAATCTGTACATTATTTGCATATTGCCTGGAACGTCTTTCATAATATATTTTCTGATAGCCTTTTACCTGGTTGCACGCAAAATACCATTCGAGGCGTTTATGAAACCCCCGAATCGTCTCAAATGCTTCCTCATAAACAATATTTTGCCGATTTGTCCCTCTTACAATTCCTTGAGTTACGCTATCCACATTGGAACCTACAATCTTTGCAATTACCTGAACGCCATCCAGATTAACGCCTCTTCGGTATGCCTGATAAATCATATCACAGGTTTGGCAGCCATTTACAATTTGTGGGTTTTCCAATACATATTTTCCATCCTTTGGCGCGGCATTTTTGCATACAATCGTAATTCCATTATTGAACAAAACGAATCGCTCCGGATATTCCTTCAATGTTTGCAGAATTTCCTGGTTAACCATGGAATATCCCTGGGAATCCCTCACATTATCATCAAACATATTCCGACGAAGCAAACCATCGGAAGTTATGATTAGATTGAGCAGTTCTTTCGCCGATATGCAGGCAAGAAACGCATTGCCAATCTTCTCTTGACCGCCATGGATAAGCAGCGATGCCTTAAACTCTATTTTCGCCTGATAATTATTTTCGTTAGAATTAATGATATCCTGCAAGCGCCTGTCATCTAATCCAACGATGCTTGCATCAGAAAAACACCGTCTAAATTCTTTGCTCAGATTCAATACAAAATCCTGTTCCACTCCCCTGCTGTCATTATGGTAAGACACAATTCTCAGCGCAGGATTATCTTTCCACAGGAGCATGATGTTCTGAGACATGGAATACGCCAGAATGCGAATCCAATTTTCCCTCTTTTCCATCAGATCCAAATCGCCCCAAAGCTTCTCCAGCTGCTGTACCAGCTTGTCCGTATTGCCAAACGTCAAAAAATATAATTCTAACTGCCCCTTCTGATCCCTCTGCAAAATGTCGTCTATATCCTGAGGATCCATAAGGATCTGTTCATTCAGCAAAAATAAGACGCCATGCACTTGGCTAAACTCTGGGGAATCAACGCAGATTTGATCAAACAAATTAATATCTGTATCAAGGCGCCCCGGCTGAAATTGTGAAAAAAAATGATAATTAACAAATCTTCTCCAATTTCCATCCCTGGATTCATTTTGCAGATGAAAATCCTCAATAAATTTATTAAATTTTACATCCAATAAATTTCGCATCCCACATTCCTCTCTTACACAAGAAATCTTAATTGATAAACCTGACCCTTTTCGTCCTTTAGCTGCCTGATATGGATTTCATATGTATCTGTCCCATCCTCCGTTTGAAAACGCCTATCCAGAAGGCTTTGTGCCGCCCTAAGTATTCCCCTATATTTTGCAATGCTGACTCGCTTTTTCCGTAGCGGCAAAGGCATATTTTGTTGGTAGTTCTCTATTTCACCGCAACGTTTCTGATAATCATCCCTAAGACGTTCCATTCTCCTCTCATCGTAACACCTTGTAATAACCCCTAAATCCGGAATTACCCTATACCCAGTCACTCCATCTAAAATGTTTTTCTGCAAATACCGCAGCCCAAAGCTCCACTGATCGTAAAGTTTAACGATTGTATTTTCTCCTGCCAAAGTATCTTTTATATCATATAAATGCCACCTAACGCATTTTTCACCGCAATCCAACATTACTGCCGTAATGTCAATAACCTTTGCCCCTGTTTTTTCTACATCTATAGGGCGGTACTCCTTTGCAAAATACCCAATATTGCCTTTCTCCACGCAATAGATTAAAATTACCCGATCCAGGCTTCCGTCTTTTTGTTTTTCCTCCACTGGCAGCTCACAGGAGCTCCCCACCTCATATAATTCAGTTCTTCCAGGCAGCTTTGATGCATTCAATTTCTTTGCCTTTATCGCCATTTTTACCTCGTAATCCTATCTGCTTCATCATAAAGCTTGTCCAAATTACTGCCAAAAAGCTGGAAATCATAACCCATTAGCGGATGACTTATAAAGTCCAATTTTTCAGCCACCGTTTTTCCATGTTTATCATTTCGAAACTCATATACACTGGCTGCCATATCCGAATGCAGCAAATCAATATCTTTTAACCCTAATTCCGCCAGCAATTCATAACAAGGTTTTCTCCGATTAAGCTGCGCCAGCATAAACAAATTATTCAGACGGCTTGCCATTGTGTCACTATGGGAACTTACAATCACACAAATTCCAGCATTTACCATACGGATCAGCCACCGTGCCATTTCTCTTTGCATCAGCGGGTGAAGACTATTTTCCACCTCATCGCAGTAGAGCCAATCAATCCGCTGCATCCCACTTAAGGCTTTGATAAATGGCGTCAATTCGTGGATCATAGATGATGCAATATGCAGGGAGACCGGTTTGCCAATCTGCCTGTCCACATAAAATGTCTCATCGCCTTCTTGAATTACCCGCCCCTGTAAAAGATGCTCTTCTCCAAATTCCAATAAAGCTTTCCTCGTTTCTTCCAGCTGCTTATCCTCAGTGTAAAGCTGTAAAAAGCGCAAAAAGTCTTTTATTGGCATCACCAAGTCCCCCCCTGTTCCATCAGCAAAATAATGCTTATACAACAGCTGCAGGCCCGAGCGTGATGCCGGCAGAAACAACTGCCTTGAACCCAAAGCGCTTTTTTTAGACAAAATAATCCTCCATACAAGGTTTAACGCTTCTTTTGTCCCATCACCTAAACCGTCCCAATCCGATATCCGGCTTTCAAACGACTTTATGTTTTCCCCTCTCTCATACCAACGAGCATCAATATGGATTCCTGTTTTCTGCTCTCCGGCATCCCTATTTTCATACTCTGAAATACTGCTCACAAAGTATGTCTTTTCTGTCTCCTCCAATTTCACTTTTATCTCTCCAATCGGAATGGGAACGCCAAAAATGCGCTTCATCATTTGCAGCTTATTTTCTTCCAAATATTGGTTTACCTGCGATTCTACTGTCTCAAACCAAGCCTGATCACAGCGAATTAAATATTGTCCGTTCAGCTCAGTACTCTTAGCCGCAAAAACCGGAACAGGGAAATTATCCAATTCCTTTCTCACCCCATAGATTAACTGCATCACCATCGTTTTTCCACTATTATTGCTCCCGGCAAAAACAATTAAATTATCCAATGAGATATCTGCCGATTTAACTTTGCCGAAATCTTTAATCACCATATGCACTACCATAATTTCCCATCCCTTTCACCAATAACCATATAGGCCATCCTCTACCTCCACCCATTAAGCACCTTCCAAGCTCCCGGCGCATACCGCCGCACCAGCACCGCCAGACCGTAGCTTATCCCCACCATCAGCCCCGGCATCACCAGGTAAATCGCCACAGGCACGAAAACCCTTTTAGGAAGCAGAAGCGCCGCCCCCTTGTTCACCAGCCGCACAAAGGCGAAATGGACGGCGTAGAGGAAAAAGTTGCAGTCCATCCAGGATCTTGCCGGAGAAAGCCTGCCCTCATCCACCAGCAGCCAAAGCCCCAAAGGCAGCAGCGTGCGGTAAGCCACCGTAGTACCCGGGAGGAAATATTTCCTGGTCAGGTACAGGTTCATAACCCCTGCCCCTAAAAACCCTATCCCCAAAAGCCATCTGCCCTGGTTCCAGGCCTTCTCCCACCGCCTTCCGTGAAGAGCCATAAACGCCCCTACCCCATAGTAAAAAAGGGCATCTTCATTCAGCCAGGGAAAATCCGCTGCCGCCCACACTGCCCCAAAGACGGCTCCCAGGAAAAGCAGCCCGCTCCAAAAATATTTCAGCACGGCATACAGCAAGGGAGCCAATGCCACCAGGAGAATCAGCTGATGCAGATACCAGAACACATACAGATACCGGTAATGGACAATCACATCCAAAAGCTGCCCCAGGGAAAAGGACAGCTTCCCCTTCCCCATTACCCGGGAAATCCCCGGAAGGCGGCTTCCTATCACATACGCCCCGTAGTAAAGCACATTCCACACGATATACGGGATAAGGATGCTTTTTGCCCTGGAAGCCCACTTTGCCCCAAGCTTTCCCCAGGTGAAATTCCGGTAAAACAGATAGGCGGAAATCATGAAAAACCCGGGGACGGCAATCTGGCCTATGCTGTCCCCAAAAAAGCGCTCAAAACCAGCCACGGCCTGACCCTGGCTGGTTTTTCCCAGAAACAACTCCCCATTATACGAATGAACCCAGATTACCAGCAGGCTGTACCCAAAGGTAAACCAGGTGATCTTATTCCGAAACTGTTCCTCCTTCATGGCCATCCCCCTAATGTCCCTTGCCGTCCCTGTATTTAAATTCCAATCGTTTAAAAAATCTTCTCCCCTAAAACCTCATTCAATTTTTCTTCCAATTTTCTCCGGTCGCCGTCATAAACATACCCTGCCATCCCGCAGCTTTCCCCGCCCCGGATATTCATGGGCTGATCGTCAATAAAATAACACTCCTCCGGCTTTAGGGAAAAACGGCTAAACAGCCGCTGATAGATTTCCTTCTGGGGCTTCATGCATTTCTCCGGGGCGGAAAATAAGATCCCGTCGAAATATTCTATGCCGGGAATCACCCGTTTAAAACATTCCAGCAGCCTCACCGAGGCATTGGAGCAAAGATATATCCCGTATCCCTTTTCCTTCAGCGCCTTGATTAGCTCCCCCATGCCCTCCATAGGCCACATATTGTACTCATGCCAATGCCAGAAGCAATGGGCAGCCATCTCCTTTGCGTGCTCCCCAGGCAGCCGCTCCTGCATCCGCCTAAGAGCCTCCTCCTCCCCTATCACGCCCATATCCAGCAGAACCCATTCCGGGGAGATAAACACACTAGTGCACACCTGGCGGCGCTCCGCTTCATTCTCAATAAAATGGCGGCAAACCTCATCCGCCACGTAATCTGTCAAAACCTTCCCCATATCAAATACAATGTTTTTTATCATGCCTGCTCCTCCATCGGCTGTTCCCATTCTCTTCCATAGCCGCTCCCGCCGCCTTTCCAATCATCGCCGAAGCTTCCCGCCCCGCTCAGGTTCACCGCCGAAACTCGCTCCTATCAGCCTTTCCGCTGGTTACGCCCCTACAGCCAAAAAAGAGCCATACACCGCATTTATGCGCCGCACAGCCCTTTTTTCCAGTCCCAGGTGAGCCTGATTTACTGACCTAAAAATAACCCAGCAGCAAGCGTGCACACCTAAAGCGTGTTTGAAACACACCCTAAACCGATTTATTCCGGCTTTTCCACCTGTACGATGGCCTGCTTCTGCATCGGAATCCGGCAGTTTTTATTGCTCCCGAACTCCACAATCACGGTGTCATCGGTCATGTCGATAATCACTCCGTAGAACCCGCTGCTGGTCAGCACGGTATCGCCTACCGCGATGCTGGCCATCAGCTCCTCATGCCTTTTCTTTTCCTTTTTCTGGGGACGAAATGCGATAAAATACATCAGTCCAAACAGAAATATGAAATAGAGAATCAAGCCCATCGGCCCTCCAAATGCGTTCATCTTTATTCCTCCTTAATTATTCCACCCGCCGCTAACTTCACTGCTGATCTACTGCCCCAACATCCCGGCAATCTTTCTTTCCTTATACTCCTGATAGCGGTGCTCCTCAATAGCCTGGCGGATCTCTTCCATCATTGTATTATAAAAATACAGATTATGCAAGACGCATAATCGCATTCCCAGCATCTCTTTTGCCTTCAACAGATGCCGGATATACGCACGGCTGTAGGAACGGCAGGCCGGACAAGGGCAGCCTTCCTCAATGGGCCGGGGATCCAGCTCATATTTCTGGTTAAATAAATTTAACTTTCCCTTGTTGGTATAGACATGGCCGTGCCGCCCGTTCCTTGAAGGGTATACGCAGTCAAAGAAATCCACGCCCCGATCCACGGCCTCCAGGATGTTTATGGGCGTCCCCACCCCCATCAGGTAGGTGGGGCGATCCTGGGGCAGGTGGGGAACCGTAACATCCAGGATACGGTACATCTCTTCATGGCTCTCCCCCACTGCAAGCCCTCCTATGGCATATCCATCCAGCCCCAGACCGGCAATCTCCTTCGCATGGCGGATGCGGATCTCCTCCACCACCCCGCCCTGGTTAATGCCGAACAGCAGCTGCTCTTTATTGATGGTATCCTCCAGCCGGTTAAGCCTGTCCATCTCCGCCCGGCAGCGATGAAGCCACCGGGTCGTCCGGTCAACACTGTTTTTGATATAGCCGTAATCGGCCCGGCTTGGGGGACACTCATCAAAGGCCATGGCGATGGTAGAACCCAGGTTGGACTGGATCTGCATACTTTCCTCCGGTCCCATGAAAATCTTTCGCCCATCGATATGGGACTGGAAAGTAACGCCCTCTTCCTTGATCTTCCTAAGGCCTGCCAGGGAAAACACCTGGAAGCCGCCGGAATCGGTCAAGATCGGCCGATCCCAATTCATAAACCGATGAAGCCCGCCAAACTGCTTGATCAGCTTATCCCCCGTCCGCACGTGCAGATGGTAAGTGTTGGAAAGCTGCACCTGGGTTTTGATGGCCTTCAAGTCATCCGTAGACACAGCTCCCTTAATGGCCGCCACCGTCCCCACATTCATAAACAGCGGCGTCTGAACCGTGCCATGGGCCGTCTTAAACTTGGCCCGCTTCGCCCGTCCGTCCCGCG
>Ga0137297_11977_pt1 | contig 10309 bp, 9 predicted proteins | sample RamsorincwithD2O_FD_97191 | JGI IMG/M metagenome (GOLD analysis project Ga0137297, IMG submission 97191) | Mouse cecal microbial communities from Vienna, Austria - Mucin amended with D2O | ecosystem: Host-associated > Mammals > Digestive system > Large intestine > Cecum | place: Austria: Vienna... | reverse complement strand
AATACAGCTGCGCATTTTTCTCCTATGTATCTTAAAAGGGCCACACAACATAACACCCCCTCAAAGAGAATTTTAAGTTTCTATCTTGGAAATCAAATTTGGGGTGATAATGACCCAAGTGGTTTAGGCAAAAATGATCTTTATAGTGCTTTACTTGCAATATTTTTATTAATGAGGGATCCAGCTAAACGTAGAGTCCTTCTAAGCAAGCTATCTGCCTTGGATAATTCTTATGAGCAAGATGATAACTATCGAAGAAGTTATAGAAAGTATTTAGATGCTGCATCGCTTCCGACTAACTACATTAATCGATTACAAAATGTAGAAATTAATATCGAGAATTTAGAGAATTCAGCATTAACATTACAATCACAAAAAGTAGGGCTTTTAAAAACCGTATATCACGTAAAAGGTAGCAATACTTATCATAAGGATAAAAATTGCCAGTATATTAGAAATAATGGTTCTTCAATTTCTGAAATGTCAGAACAAGTTGCCTTAGACAGAGGCTACAGAGCATATAAAATTTGTGGATAATATATTGTTTGCAAATTAAAATATTTGTCCAAACCCTGATGACGTAAAAAGCTGGTAAATGAAAAAAGCCCATCCCCTACTGGCATAGGAGATGGACCAGGGTTGAATAAGATTTACAGGTCTCAATTCAAACCTTTCATTATACACGATTTAATAATGGAGGGACAAGTATGGCTTCAATAATAAAGCGTTATGGAAAATGGCAAGCTCGAATTTCATGGTATGACAGTGAAGGAAAACGACAAACTAAAAGTCAAGGCGGTTTCCCTACTAAAGTGTTAGCTAAAAATTGGGCAGTTGAACAAAAAGCTAAACTAAATAAAGGAATCAATATTAAGAAAACAATCAAATTTATTGATTATTACGATCAGTGGATTGAGACGTATAAAAAACCTAAAGTAGCTGAAATTACTTATAAGCGTTATGAATTTACTCGAAAGGCATTAAATAGCTTCTTTGCTGATACTGAATTCAAACATATCGATCGCAAAATGTATCAAAGATTTATTAATGAGTATGGAGCTACTCACGCCCCACATACTGTCAAAGAAGTAAATAACATTGTTCGCGCTTGTGTCCGGTCAGCGATGTTAGATGATTATCTAATTAAAGACTTTACTCAAAACGTTACACTGGTAGCTAATGAGGATAAGGAAGTAAAAGTTGATTATTTAAATGTAGAAGAAATTAAAAAACTGCTTGAAAAAGCTGAAGCTGGGATCAGTCAGCAAGATATTTATACCAGTCGTTATATGATTATCACAGCCATTTATACTGGAATGCGACTATCTGAGATTCAAGCATTAACATGGAATGATATTAATTGGCTACATCAAACCATTACTATTAGCAAGTCCTGGAATATGTACACTCATTCTTTCAAGCCAACTAAAAATAAATCGTCTAATCGGACTATCAAAGTAAATCAACCTCTTCTACAATTGCTTTCTCAATTGAAGGAAAAGCATATTAGTAATATGGTATTTATGACTCAGTTTGGTACTATTCCTACTAGCAACGCAGTTAATAAAATGCTTCGACAATTGTTAGATGAATTAGGTATTCAACGCGAAAATTTTCACTTCCACAGTTTACGGCACAGCCACGTTGCCTTACTTCTTGCTAAAGGTGTGGATATATATCCAATCAGCAAACGTCTTGGTCATAGTGACATTCGTACAACAATGAATACTTACGCTTATTTAATAGATGAATACAAAGGAAAAACTGATGACAAAATTGTCAATGCTTTGAATCAACTTTAGTTTGGTACACTAGTGTACCAAAGGTGTACCGACTTTGTACTTTTTTATATTTTTTCATACTTTTCTAAAATACTGAAACTTGAAAGTACTCAAAAGGACCGGAGCCGCTATCAGCTCTGGCTTTTCTTTACTAAAATTAGTTTCAAACAGCTTCATGAAGAGCGTTTTGAATATTTTCAGGTAAGTAATTCATAAATTGACTAATTGTTTGATTAAGAAAAACAGTTTCGTGTGATTCTAGTGTTTTTAATAGGTAGACCAATGCTTCAATAAATTTAATTTCTGGAAGGGCATCATTCATCAGGTAAAACAAATCACCTAAAGTACGATCGTCCTTACTTTGACGTTCTTGCCAAGCTAATAGGATAAAAGTCAGCGCAGTAATCGTAATTTGTGCAACCTGACCATCATAACTTTGAATTTGCGATTTATTAAGTCGTAAGTATTGTTTAGCTGTTTTGAAGTAAGTCTCAATTGACCATCGGCGATTATATAATTGAATAATTTTCTGTGGTGTTAGCTTAGTGTTAGTTGAGGCTAGAACCAAATATTGATTCTTGGTACCTTTTTTAGCTACGAAAACAACTTTTAGCGGAAAACTATATCCCTGAAAGTTAGCTTCAACGTTACTGCTATAAAGATAGTTCTCAGCTTGATGGCGTTTTGAATGAAGTAGTCGTAAATATAATGCTTTGATACTATAGGCACGTCCACGATATCGGTAATAAACTTTAGAGCTTCGCTTAAGCATAGCTACACTATCTAATCCTAGTTCTTTAAGCCGCCAAAACATTCGTGGAGAACTATACCAGCTATCAAAAAGAACGTATTTAGCTGATATACCAAACTTAAGAGCTTGATGAATCAATTCAATTACCACATCATTCATTTTTCTTTGCGCTTGGTTGCGTCGTTGACCAGCAATCGTTCGTTGATCAGTTACACAAGCCTTGGTGCCAACTAAGTTGGCTCTATTTTTAGTTGACATTAAAGCAAAATTAACTGGCAAAAAAGTGTTACCATCGCTCCAGCCAATTGTTAAATTACGGTAACCAGTTATATATTTGTCCTGATTATGATCATATACTTTTGCCAAGAGTTCAGTTTTAGTTGAGTATGGACGAGAAATTAACGTATCGTCAACGATAAAGGCCAGTCGTCGCCGTCGATCAATTAATGGACGAAGTAATGAAATTATTTTAACTGCCACAAGACATAGTAGTTTTTGCCAATTGATTCTTCCATCATTTAGCACATTTCGAGCGGTACGCGGGCTAAATAGCTGACTGGGTTGTGCTCGATAAAGAGAACGGCAACTAAAGGTGACTTCAAACAGCCAAGTAATGATGGCGGTTAAAGAAATAGTTGAATGTCGTTTAAAATTAATTCGGTTACTAATCTGACCTAGACCAATTAGCCGAATAAATGAAGAAATTAGTTTTTTAGTATCGTTTTCTGCTTGAATTTGGTTTATACTTTTCATTGCGTAAGAACTTCCTTTACTTTGGTTTGGTCACTTAAAGTATAACGCGAGTGTTCTTGCGTTTTCTATTTTTATAAGGAAAAAGCGCAGAATGGCGGTTAATTACTGCAATTCTGCGCTTTCAAGTTTCAGTAAAATACTAAAAAATCCTACAATCATTGATATAACAACGATTGTAGGATTTTTATGTTTCATCATATTTTCTTAAAAATGCGTCCCCCGAGAGTCGAACTCGGATCATGAGGACCGAAATCTCATGTGCTATCCATTACACTAAGGACGCCTTATATTTCTATTTTATCGCATTTATTAAAAAAATAAAGAGAATTTGTCAATTTTATTTAAAAGTACAAATACAGATGCCGCTTATTTATTCCCCCTTCTCCTTTACCAGCACTTCTTAAGTTAATATAATAGATATGTTACAAAAAACATGAGGGGGAATTTTCCATGAAAAAGCAATCTACAACCATTGCTTCAATCGTTATTCTGATCATAATCGCTATCTTTGCACTATTAAATACAGCAACTGTAGTAGTCAATCTTTTTGGAGCCCAAGTAAAGATGCCCCTGGTGCTGCTAATTTTTATCTGCTTACTTATTGGAGCTATTATTATTTACTTACTATCCTTTTCTAATCATCTCAAAACTAATAAACAATTAAAGGAATTACAATCGTCGCGTGTTAGTAAGGACGAATTAAAAAAGTATCAAAAAAAGATTGACCAACTGCAAAAAGAAAATACACAGTTAAAGCAACAGCTTAAAAGTCAAAGTACTGTAGAAAAGCCACAAGATTCTTCTACAAATTAATATTTCAGAGAGGAAATCAAATGGGAAAATACCGTTTTATTGCGATCGACGTTGATGGTACCTTACTAGACGATAATGATAAATTCGACGTTAACCGTTTAAATCAAGATATTGAACTATTACAAAGACAAAACTACCACTTTATTATTGCAAGTGGGAATAGTTACGATGCATTGTCAACGATCTTTCAGCCGTGTCCACTTGTAAAAGAATTTGTAGCAGAAAGTGGCGGACGACTGATAGTAAACGGCAAATCTGTCTACGGCAAGACTCATTCAATTGCGACACTGCAACAGCTTTATGCTTTTATTAAGCATACGTTCCCTAGCCCTGACATCCTATCTTTATCTGGCGAAACGCAAACAATCCTTGCCGAGCAGTATCGAGATGTTCCAGTCCCTTTTTATCCTCACCACACATATTTTTCTGACCTTCAAAAGATCACTGAACCAATCTATAACTTAAACATTGGTTGGGCCAAGCGCAAATTACCCCAAACTATTATCCAAGGATATGTAAATCAATTAAATGAACAGTTTTTAGGCTTAATTCAAGCAACTTATAGTGGAGCTTATGGCATTGATATCCTACCAGCAGGCGTAAATAAGGCCTTGGGATTAAAAAGACTAGTTGAAAACTACTTAAACGGAACCCTAGATCAAGTAGTTGCTTTTGGAGATACTTCAAACGATATTGAGATGCTATCAGAAGTTGGTTATGGATATGCAATGAAAAACGCTACTGCTGACCTGCTGAAAGTTGCTGATAAAGTTACAAGATACGATAACAATCATGCTGGTCTATTGTCAGAAATTGAACATCAATTTATTAACCGTTAGAGATATTATGTAAACTAATATTTTGTAAAAAAAGATGCGCGAGTTGAAATCGCACATCTTTTTTTCTTAATATACTCCACCATCGTAGAAATTGTAAGATAGTTTATTAAAATCGTAATTAGGAAGTTCTGACATTTTAATGAAATTATCTGCAATTCCCCAACTCATTAAATTAATTGGTTTACCAAAGTCCTCATCAGGAATCACTACCATAATATATTTGCCTAGTGCGCGTGCCATTCCTAATTCAACACCCATTCCTACATCCTCTTCTTCAGGAATGTAGACTGCTAAAAGCATATCAGAAGTTGAAACTCCTACACGATCACCGTTGTAAGTTGCTGTACTCCATTCGCGATCTTGCAAAAGCTCTGGATGTTCATCAACCCGTAATCCTTTATATTGGTGTTGTAATGGTACATAAGAATTCTCTACATCTACTGTAGGGTTAGCCTTAATTGCATTCATTGCATCCTCATAAGCTTTATTTTGCTTGTCAGTAAACCACCCTGCACAGAAATATACTGTCTTACTTTTTTGATTTGTCATTAAGTGAACTCCCCTTTAATTTTTGTACATTTAAGATTCTATCATGGAATAATAAACTTAACCAATTAGGATTTTTTAATCTTTCCTGAGAGCTGTGTTAATTAATTGCTTGGCTGCCTTTGAAACTGAGATACCTTTTTTATCTGCATATTCTTTTAATCGTTGATATATAGCTAGGTCATCCGGTCCACGCCATATAATTCCTGTTACTTGACCGTGTTCTTTATTCATTTTAATTCCTTCCCCATAAAATGTTAGCGATATTGTTTAAAATTTTTGTTCGATGATGTAATTGATAGTGAGTGGTTTTTGGATACACTTTTTGATGATACTCAATTGATGGATGGGCTTTAACTAATGATTTTAACATTTCTGATTGGATATGCGGAACAGCACCATCAGTTGTTTTACTGCCTTCTTCACTACCCATTAAATTATAAATTTCAACAGGATAATTCAGTTGCCAATTTTTCATCTCCAAAAATAATTGGTGAAAATTCTTGTCCGTCGATTTATTAACCAAATGATAGCGGTATTTTAACTGGTCGCTAAGGCTTTCTTCAACTGGTACCCCTAAAAAGACTACTTTATTTAACCGCATATGGTCTTGAAGATATTTTGAGCCCATATAAGCGTGAATAAATTCTGTGCCCCCATATGAATGGGCAACAACATTAATTTTCTGCATATGATAGTGTTTCTGCAAATAATTTAGAATACCCGTTAATTGCTTGATCTGTGGATGGTAGGTACCATTATAGTTCCAAGTAAATAAAACTTGAATTAAGGCATTCTTTTGCCCATGAAAGTTTCCTTCAGTCCAGATACGTCCGTTAGGGGCAACCCAGATCGTTAAAACTTTTTGCGCAATATTTTTTTGCTGATAGTACTTAATCATCTTATTATAAGTAATTGTGCTTCCACCCCAGCCAGGAATAAGCAAGGTGGGAATAGAAGAATACTCCAGGTTACTTTGATAATTTTGTGGTGAAAGGTGCTGACCAGGAGTTCCGCGTAATAAGAAACCCTGAATGCCAAAAGCAAGAAGAATTAGACTACCAATACTAATTCCGGCAATTTTTAACGATTTTTTCATCAAATCATCTTCTTATCATTTCATTTTGTATTTTACTCTTATTATACGCTTGAAAATTATAAAGAGGATGACCTTTTAAGCTTTTGGATATGGTATTAAAGTTAATTTGCCATTAATATATTCGCCAAGATAGATGTCATCAACACTGTCATAACCTGCTTTATGAATTTGTTCAAATACCCACTGTTCATCATGATGAATCAATTCCATTACATCAATATTGATCTGGCCATCATTAATTAATGGGAAGCGAACATTTGCTTCATCATTTTCGATGATTACAAGCTGGCCATTTTGTTCTAAAATTCCGCTTTTGACCTTAGCAACTTCATAGATTCCATGACCACGAAGACGAAACATAAGGTCATTAGCACTGATTCCTGCCCGCATACAATTCTCTACCAACACTTTGCCGTTTTGAATTAATATTTGTGGTCGTCCATCAATGATTCTTCTTACCCAAATGTTATGATCCTTTGCAAACTTTACAGTAAATACAATTAATGTCCAAATCAAAAGTACCATTATAAACTCAAGAACAGAAATCTCACTGTTGTAAATGATTCCGCCAATGATCCCACCTAAAACATAATTTTGAACATGATCAATGGCAGAAGTTGGTGCGAGATTCCCCTTCCCCAGTAAATTAATTTGAAGAATCAAACATAACATTCCAAGAACAAATTTTATAATGATCAATGAATAATTATCCATATCTCTCTCCTACTTCATTAAATTAACTTGATGATTAACAACATGTGCTCGTGTAAGGGTATAGTTATCTCCCGTTTGACTTAAATTGACGCGATAATCGCAATCTTCAATCCGGACAAGAATCCCATCCGTTAGAGTCGTGGAGTTAACAACTACTTTTTGTGGAGAAACATTATGATCCCGAGCAACTGCCTTAATAAAGGGAATCATTTGAGTTGTTTGAGATTGCTGTGTCGTACTTTTTTCCATATCGGTAACTTGAAAGCCGATAAAGAGTAATAATAGCAAAAAGAAAATTATCCCTAAATCACGATAATGGGTAATAAGACGATGCCGTAAATATAAAAGCGTCATTACTGCAATCAAGAGTGCAAAAATGATAATAGCAACATAATTGAACAATTGATTCATGTGTTGATGATTTGATAAATAGCTGATTGTATAAAATGTCAATTTATTTCTCTCCTTAACTTAAATGTAATAAAAACTTAAGCAGCTCCCCACCCTTTTTTCGTTCGCACATGATAGAATGGTAGTAACTTTAATATGAAAGAAAGGAGGAGTTCTTAATGATTATAAAATTAGTATTAAAACTTGGATGGATCTTGTTAGGGAGTATTTCATTCGTTGGTGGAATAATTGGGATGCTCCTCCCTGTAATTCCGCAGGTTCCATTCTTCCTCCTCACAATATGGTGTATCACTAAAATTTCACCCCGTTTTCACAACTGGCTCCTTCGTAATCCGCTCTATATAAAATATGCAAAACCCCTGGTAAATCGGCTTGAAAATCTGAAACATCATCCGAAACAAAGGGCACAAAAAATTAATAGTAAATAAAAAGGTCTTGAATGCTGCTATTTGCGTCCTAGACCTTTTTATATTAGCCAAATAATCGTGCCCAGAATCCCTTCTTTTGTTCTTTAACAGGCGATTCTGTAACTTTTTCAGCTGTATTCGTAGTTAACGTTTCCTCATTTGCTTCGTTTTCCGCACTATCTTCAGCATATGGGTTGCGTTCACCAATCCATTTAAAGAATTCATCAGCTTTAATTTCCACAAATTTTCCACGCTTGCCATTGATACCATCCACACAGAGTTCAATTGGCAGTGCATTCCGGTACTTTTCAATACTATCGGCAGTAAAACCATTGAAAGTATTAAGCTTCGAGATATCAAATAACAAGCTATGATCTTGTTGCCGGTATTTAAAGTCTTCTTCCTGTGTTAGGTAAAGTTTAGCCCACCGGTTACGCGAACTTTCCTTAAAGTCATCACAAATTTCATCTGCAAAGTAAGGAGGTACTTCCATATCCGCCATTTGATAGTAATCGCGGAAAATCTTACGGGTATTTGCTAAGAAGTCAAGTTTACCAGTCTTTTCATCGAATGCGCGCCATGGCGTTTCATCGTCCTCTAGTAAGCTTGCCATCCGCATTACAAAGTCCTTAAACAGCGTATTATTTAAGGTTTGTCGTACGTTATAGATATATTTATTGGCCTCACCTTTTTGCTGGTCATCGATAACCTTATCAATTTGGAGATAATAAGTTCGCCGTGCAGTTTCACGCAGCATAGTAAAGCCTGAATCATAGTTAGTTGTTCCGATTAATGGTGCAATTGCATGTGGATTGTTAACCAATTCATTCATCGTATCAACAACTAAGTGCCGACTATATTGATCCTGTTGGAAGAAGTATGGTTCAATCTCATCCATTAAAACGGGGTATGAACTTCCAAGCTTCATGTAGTGCTCGATTGCATCAACAGTTTTTGCTTTTTTCTGCGGTGTATCTGTAGGATAAATAGTCCCAAAATCAATTAATGACCGATCAGTATTCCATGTCAACTGATTAATAATCCGTAACAAAGTTGACTTTCCAGAACCAGCAGTTGCTCCTAGAATCAAGAAGTTAGGAATATCATTACCATCTTCAGGATTCAAACTAGCTTTCGCACGAATTTCCCATAAAAATGGTGCCGTAAAACTATATAAAATAGCTTCATAGAATCGCTTACCATAATCATCATTGTAGTCAACAACGTATTGCTGATACCCTTTTAATACCGCATCAATACTCTTTAAGCCATCACGAATTTGACTAATAGTCGCAATCTTTCCAAATTGAATTGGGTGCGTGCCAGTATCATTCGGTACGTACAGGCCACTATTATTGTTAACCAGATTTCTTTCCATCGGACGATCATATAAGAACGTTGTATACTTCTTCTCTGCTGACCGTTGTTGTGGTGTCATGCCACTAATCAAGGCATCCTGAACTTGTTTAAAAATCTTTTCGCGCGATTTCAATTTTGGTTTAGCTGCTCGTGGCGATACAGCTGTTTTTTGCAAAGTGTAAATTGTATCGTGTTGTTGAATTTGTCGTTCTGCTTCTTCTTTATCTTGAGAACGGTTAGTCGTAATATCTCGCATCGACTTAGTAATCATTGCGGGAATTTTATTTTCATCAATTTGTTTTTGAACGTCATGACTAATCAAGTCGGTCATATCTGCCGCTGCGATTTGATCGGTAACTTCATTATCAAGAATTACAACCGCATTCTTAGTTCCTTTAGTATCTTTCAAGCTCTCATCAATTTGATTTTGCGCTGCATTTAAAAGATTTTCAGTAAAAAATGGTCGTAAAACTGGCTTGATGTCATTCTTATAATGGTTATCAAGATTTTGAAATAGCCGAATGTCATCATCAAAGACTAATATTTCTTCATATTGGTTACGCTCTTTATCAAATGAAGCACTGTCCAAGTTAAGACTTCCCAAAATTACACGAGTATCATGGGTCTCGGAATTACTTAGGAGGTAAAAACGTGAATGGATAGCCTGAGTTGGTGCAATTGCAACTTGAAAAAGATTGTTCAATACGTTTGCTTGATTGTCGCTAGTTAATGCTTCAAAGACTTTAGCAGGCTTTTTATTAGCAGCAGATAGCAATGCATTGGTTAAAGCAACCTTAGTGATCACTTCATCACCAGTTTTAGCTTCATAATTTTCA
>Ga0137297_11972_pt1 | contig 10320 bp, 12 predicted proteins | sample RamsorincwithD2O_FD_97191 | JGI IMG/M metagenome (GOLD analysis project Ga0137297, IMG submission 97191) | Mouse cecal microbial communities from Vienna, Austria - Mucin amended with D2O | ecosystem: Host-associated > Mammals > Digestive system > Large intestine > Cecum | place: Austria: Vienna... | reverse complement strand
GGCTTTCCCGTCTATCTCGCTAGACAAAACGCATTTTGACGATATTTTGTGCCTGGAAAAGGCTCTGGAAGCGCCAAGCCTAATCCCTCCAATCCCAGCAAACAGGTCAATATAGCTTATCATCCAATTTTCTCCCGAATAAACTCGATCAAAACATCAAACTCTTTATCTGTATAGGCAATGGTACAATGGCTGTACTGGCATATTGTAGTCAGCGCCGATTCCCTTTGGAAATTTCCCGCACCATCAATGATGTATGTATCGCCAAGTTTTTCCTGGAAATAACGCTCCGCATAAATCTGCGCAGCATTCCCTAAGCCGGTAGCCTGAGTGCCGCCGGTAATCCTGCTGACAAAAATATACCTTTGCTTAATATATTTCTTTAATTCCTCAGCCTTGGCAAAAATCTCCTTCCCACCACAGAAAAAAAGTGCTGGAAACCCAACACTTTTACAATGGACCCGATGGGATTCGAACCCACGGTCTCTGCGTTGCGAACGCAGCGCTTTCCCAGCTAAGCTACGAGCCCTGGCAGTTTAATTGTCAGGATGCCGCCTTTGCCAGCATCCTTACCGCTTACCTATTATACCTCGTTTTCCCTTTTCTGACAAGTTCTTTTTCGCATTTTTCCAAAATCTTTTATCCACTCCGTGACCACTTTAACGGCGGCAGAAAAACACCCCGCCCGGACTGTTACTATACTCCCCGGAAACTTTGCCGTCTTTTCCGGCAAAGCTCCCGGGAGCATTTCATCTCCTGTTAAAATTTCATCGCTGCCAAAAAACTTTGATCAAGGCTACTGCCTTGCCTCCAGCCTTACTAGCGCCCTCTTAAGGGCCAGCTCTGCCCGGGCAACGTCCATTTCCGCATCGTGGGACTGGATCCTGCGCTCCGCCCGGGTCTTTGCCTCCTTCGCCCGGTTCTCGTCGATCTCATCCGGCCACTCCACTACCTCGGCCATGATGGTCACTTCCTCCGGCATAATCTGGACAAAGCCGCTCATCAGCGCCGCCGTCTTCTTCTCCCCGTCCTCATGGATCGTAAGGATACCGGGAGCCACCACCGCGGTAAGGGGAATATGCCTTGCGTAGACACCGATCTGGCCTTCCGTGGTGGTAAGCTCCACCATCTGCACATCTCCCTGGTAAAACTTCCGATCCGGGGTGATAACCTGCAATTTAAAGTGATCTGCCATACTATCCCCCCTATTTCACGCGGGCGAGAACGTCATCAATGTTACCTGCATTTAAGAACAGGTTCTCCGGAATATCGTCATGCTTGCCTTCCAGGATCTCCTTAAAGCCCTGGATCGTCTCGCTAAGGGGCACGTAACGTCCCTCAAGGCCGGTAAACTGCCCTGCCACGAAGAACGGCTGGGATAGGAACCTCTGAATCTTACGGGCACGGGATACCGTCAGCTTATCCTCCTCGGAAAGCTCATCCATACCTAACATGGCAATAATATCCTGCAGCTCCTTATACTTCTGAAGCACCTCCTGCACGCCCCGGGCCACCTTGTAGTGATCCTCGCCTACGATACGGGGATCCAGGATACGTGATGTGGACTCCAGGGGGTCAACCGCCGGATAAATGCCCAGCTCCACGATGGAACGGGAAAGCACGGTGGTGGCATCCAGGTGGGCAAAGGTATTTGCCGGAGCCGGATCCGTAAGGTCATCGGCAGGCACGTATACCGCCTGCACGGAGGTAATGGAACCGTTCTTGGTGGAAGTCATCTCCGTCTGCAGGGTGGGCTGGTAGCCTACCGCGGAAGGCATGCGGCCAAGAAGCGCGGACACCTCGGAACCTGCCTGGGTGAAACGGAAAATATTGTCGATAAACAGCAGCACGTCCTTTCCGCCCTTATCGCGGAAATACTCTGCCATGGTCAGGCCCGTAAGGCCTACCCGCATACGCGCCCCCGGCGGCTCATTCATCTGGCCGAATACCATGGTGGTCTTATTAATAACGCCGGATTCCTTCATCTCATAGTACAGATCGTTTCCTTCACGGGTACGCTCGCCTACGCCGGTAAATACGGAATAGCCGCCGTGCTCCGTAGCGATATTGCGGATCAGCTCCTGGATCAGCACGGTTTTCCCTACGCCCGCGCCGCCGAACAAACCGATCTTTCCGCCCTTCTGGTAGGGGCAGAGAAGATCAACTACCTTGATTCCCGTCTCCAGGATCTCCGTCTCCGTGGACTGCTCCTCGAAGGAGGGCGCTTTCCGGTGGATCGGAAGATATTCTTCTACTTCAGGCTTTGGCTGGTTATCAATGGGATCGCCCAGAACGTTAAAGATACGTCCCAAGGTATTTTCCCCTACCGGCACGGTAATGGGAGCTCCGGTTGCAACCGCATCCATCCCCCTTACCAGGCCGTCCGTGGGCCCCATGGCGATACAACGAACCGTATCATCACCCAGATGCTGGGATACCTCGGCCACCAGCTTGGTTCCTTCCTTCATCGTGATGTTAATCGCATCATTGATTTCCGGAAGATGTCCCTGGCTGAACTTGATATCCAAAACCGCACCGATGATCTGGGTGATCTTACCTGTGTTTTGTTCTGCCATCTTGTTTCTCCTTTTTCCTCTAATCTTTACGGCTACCCGATTGCATTAGCTCCTGCGATAATCTCCGTCAGCTCCTGGGTAATCGCACCCTGGCGCGCCCGGTTGTACTGCAGGCTCAGTTTCCCGATCATCTCTTCCGCATTATTGGTGGCGGAATCCATGGCCGTCATACGGGCTCCGTTTTCGCTGGCTACGGCTTCCAAAAGGCCGCCGTAGATCAGGCTGCTCATATATTTGGGGACGATGGCATTTAACACCTCATCCTCATTTGGCTCATAATTCATCAGCAGATTCGCATTATCCCCGGATTCCTCGGACAGATTAGCCTCCACCGGGAGAAGCTTAACCAGCTTCGGGATATGCGTCACTGTGTTTTTAAAGAACGTATACGCCAGGTAGATTTCCCCGATCTCGCCCCTGGAAAACCGATCCAAAAGCTCCGCCGTGATATCGGCAGCATCCCGGTACATGGGCTCATTGATTACCTCGGAATAGTCCGCCTTGATGGCATACCCTTTCCTGGCCAGGCCATCCCGGCCTTTGCGGCCAATGGCATAGACATCCGTATCTTCGGCGGGCAGCTCCTGGCTTCCTGTCACCAGGCGGATGATATTATTATTATACCCGCCTGCCAGTCCCCGGTTAGAGGTAACGGCAATCAATGCCTTCTTTTTGGAATCCCCGGCCTTTAAGTATTTATGCTCAATGTTCCCGGAACGGCGCAGGATAGAACAGATCGTGTCGTACATCAGGTTAAAGTAATCTGCGGACTCCTCTGCCTTCGCCTTGGACTTTTGCAGCTTAACCGTGGAAACCAGCTTCATGGCCTTGGTAATCTGCTCCGTGCTCTGGATACTGGCACGCCTTCTTTTTATATCTCTCATCGATGCCATGACGGTTCACCTGCCTCCTAACGTTCTGCTTTGCACTGGGTAATGGCCTTGGTCAAAAGCTCCTCCATCTCCGGGCTAAGCACCTTCGTATCGCGGATAGCCTTTGGGATCTCCGGATACTTCTCATCCACAAACTTAAATAAGTCCTTCTCAAACGCCAGCACATCCGCCACCGGGATATCCAAAAGGTACTTCCTGGTTGCAGCAAAGATGATGATTACCTGGTACTCAACCGGCATGGGCTGGTACTGGGGCTGCTTTAACACTTCCCGGATCCTCTCGCCCTGAGCCAGCTGCTCCTTGGTGCTGGCATCCAAATCGGAACCGAACTGGGCAAAAGAAGCCAGCTCCCTGAACTGGGCAAGCTCGGTACGGATAGGCGCCGCGATCTTCTTCATGGCCTTAATCTGGGCCGCCCCGCCTACACGGGATACGGAAAGGCCGGCGTTGATGGCCGGACGGAAACCGGAGTTAAACATTTCCGTTTCCAGGTAAATCTGGCCGTCTGTGATGGAAATTACATTGGTCGGGATATAAGCCGAAACGTCACCGGCCTGGGTCTCGATGATGGGCAGGGCCGTAAGGGAACCTCCTCCCAAAGCGTCAGACAGCTTGGACGCACGCTCTAACAGCCTGGAGTGAAGATAGAATACATCACCCGGGTAAGCCTCACGCCCCGGCGGCCTCTTAAGCAGCAGGGACAAGGTACGGTAAGCAGCCGCGTGCTTGCTTAAATCGTCATAAACAACTAATACATCCTCGCCTTTTTCCATCCACTCCTCGCCGATGGCACATCCGGCATAAGGAGCGATAAACTGCAGGGGAGCCAAGTCCGAAGCAGTGGAAACGACGATGGTGGTATAATCCATAGCGCCAAACTCGTCTAAGGTCTTAACGATGTTGGCCACCGTGGATGCCTTCTGGCCGATGGCCACATAGATGCAGTGAACGCCCTGGCCCTTCTGGTTAATGATGGTATCAATGGCGATGGCCGTCTTTCCAGTCTGACGGTCGCCGATAATCAGCTCACGCTGGCCTCTTCCGATAGGAATCATGGCATCGATTGCCTTGATGCCCGTCTGCAAAGGAGTATCCACGGACTTACGCTCGATAACGCCGTGAGCCACCCGCTCCACCCGGCGGAAGCTGTCCGTCTGGATCGGCCCTTTGCCGTCGATAGGCTGCCCCAGGGCGTTCACTACGCGCCCGGTCATGGCGTCACCCACCGGAACCTCAACTACACGCCCGGTAGTTTTTACCAGATCGCCTTCGCTGATGGCCGAAGAATCTCCCAGGAGCACCGCGCCCACATTGTCCTCTTCCAAGTTCTGCACCATGCCGTAAACTTCTCCCGGGAATTCCAGAAGCTCGCCCTGCATAGCATTTTCCAGACCATGGATACGGGCAATGCCGTCAGCCACCTGGATTACCGTGCCGACATCCGACACCTCCAGCTTGGTGGAATATTTAGCAATCTGTTCTTTAATTACCGAACTGATCTCTTCTGGTCTTAAATTCATAACTAAGGTTCGCACCTTCTTTCTCAAATGATTAACTACGCCAGCTGGATATTCGCCAGCTCCTTCTGAAGCTCGTAAAGCTGGGTTTTAATGCTGGAATCTACCACACGGTCGCCAATGCGGATCACCATCCCGCCGATTAACGACGGGTCAACCGTGTAATGGATCTCAAATTCCAAATAATTAGTCGTTGCCAATAACCGTTCTCTTACCTGCGCCTTCTGCGCATCGCTTAAGGACACGGCGCTTGCCACGCTGGCAGTGCCGATTTTCTTATGCTCCTTCACCTGGCCGATGAAATATTCCAGGATGGAAAGGATCTCCTTATGCCTGCCCTTTTCCACCACCGTGGTCAAAAAGCCCAGCATATCCGGGGAAAGCCTGCCCTGGAAAATATTCTCCAAAAGCTTCAGCTTCTCTTCCTTCACCACCTTCGGGTTATCCAAAAGGGCTGCCAAAGGCCGGTTTTCCTCCCAAACCCGGGCCAGGGCCTTCGCCTCATCGTATAAAGCGTCTACCTTCTGGCCTTCCAGGGCGGTTTCCATCAGGGCATCGCCGTATACCTTAGACACTAGCTTAGCCATGTGCTCTCACCCATCTCCTTTAATGTTTCATCAATCAGGCTATCCTGCACCTTCACGTCGATGGAGCTGGCCACTACCTTCCCGGCCATCAGCGACGCGATGGAAACGATCTCCTGCTTCATATCATCCAATGCTTTCTTGCGCTCCAGCTCCACCTGGCGGTTTGCCCGCTCAATGATCCGGGCAGCTTCCGCCCTGGCCTCATCCAGGATGTCCGTCTCCTTGATCATGGCCTTTTTCCTGGCCTCCGCAAGAATCATATCCGCTTCCTTGTTGATTTCCTTAAGTTTGCTTTCATACTCTGCTTTCAATTCCTGTGCCGTCTTCTTATTATCGGCGGCTTCCGCTAAATCCCCGGCAATTTTCTGGCGCCGTTTCTCCAAAAAGGCCCGGGCAGGGTTAAACAACAGGTAGGACAGCGCAAAGAACAGGATGAAAATATTGATGCCAGTTAACACCGCGTCATGGAGCAACTGCCAGTCAAATCCTATAATTCTTAAAAACTCGTCCAAGGCCTTGCCTCCTCTCCTGCACTATTACTTCCTGTTCCCATCAACCGAAAGGCTTAACGAACATTAAGATAATCGCAACAACCAAGCCGTAAAGACCGGTAGTCTCGGCAACTGCCTGGCCTAACAGCATGGTGGAGGTGATGTTTGACTGCGCGCCTGGGTTACGCCCAACTGCAGATGCGCCGTAACCGGCAGCGATACCCTGTCCGACACCAGGCCCGATACCGGCGATCATGGCTAAACCGGCTCCAATAGCAGAACAACCGTAAATAAAATCCTGTCCAGAAAAATTCATACTGATTTCCTCCTAAATATAATCGTTTAACATAAAATCTCATTCCCAGAACTGCTGGGGACTACTCCATCTTGTCGTTGATGTACACCATCGTCAGCATACAGAACACATAAGTTTGGATAGCGCCTGAAAACAAATCGCAATAAACGTGCAAAGCTGCCGGTATGCCGATATTGACGAAGATCGGCAGCATCCCGTACCAAAGCCCCATGATGATCACGCCGGACAGCAGATTAGCAAACAAACGAAGCGAAATCGAGATAGGGTTTGCCACTTCGCCAATCAGGTTGATCGGGAACAGCAGCGGAACCGGCTCAAACAAGCTGGTAAAATGCCGCAGCTTCCGGTTTTTAATGCCCTGGTACTGCACGATTGCAAACGTCACCATCCCCAGCAGAAACGTAACGCCGTAATCCGCTGTCGGTGCTCTAAGCCCCAAAAGCCCGCTTAAATTACAGAATAGAATAAACAGGAAGATGGTTCCAATATAGTTGGCAAACTTCCCTGCATTGCCGCCTAAAATCCCCCGGGTCATCTTTTCCAGCATTTCCACGCCAAGCTCCAGGATATTTTGGAAAGTTCCCGGCACATCTGTAGCGTTCTCCATGGTTCTTTTGGCCATAAAGGCTAACGCCAGGATGATAAGCGATACGATAACCATCCCAACTGTCGTCGTAGTAATCCACACTTCATGGCCGCCAATGGAATATTTTACAATTCCGTGGATCATGAAATCGGCCTCCCGCTGGATTACCATGCCCATACCCATACGCGTTCCTCCTTTCTCAAAAATTTGCCTCCTTTTTTATCCAACCCGGCTCTTTTTCCTGCCGAACAGAACAGGCTGAAGGTACGCCCCGGCTTTAAGCCCCATCGTTCCTAAAACCACTGCCATTACGTTTATCTCAGGGATCCGCCATAATATCAAGAGAAGAAGCAAAATATAGATCACCTTCCGGCCTATGGAATGGATCACAGTGGTTCTATTGGCGTAAGCAGCGTCCCCGCTTGCCAAAACCTTCTCCGTAACCACTGCCATATGAACCAGCATCGCCTCCGCCGAAAGCCAGCCTGTGAGCAGGCCGAAAAAGACGGACATCCTGGTCCATCCCATCATTGGCCCCAAAAATAAGCCTGCCACGCCAAGAGATATGTTCCACAAAAGGATCCCTGCCGACATCTGCAGGACTAATTTCCGTGTTTCAGCTGTCATGCCTGTCCTCCGTCCCCTTTTCCTGCCCGTTCTCCCAGATGCGGCTTGGCTTTTTCGGCTTGGATACCGTTTTGTACTTCGGGGAACTTGCCGCCATTTTCTGCTTCTCTTCCTTTTCCTTCTCTTTTTCCCGCTCACCGGCCATAAAAGTCATCTTAGCCATCTGCCAGCCGCAACGGCCTCCCGCCAAGACGCCAATAAGCAGGAAAAAAAACATGGTATTGGTTCCAAAGTGAGTGTCTGCGTAATAGCCTGCAAATATACACAGAAAAATAGGCGTCATTACGCTGATCCCAAGCTGCGTTACCATGGCAAGGCTACGGAAAACCTGCTTTTTATCTCCCATAAATCCACCTACTTCCTGCGTTATACCGCATAAGCCTATTATATACAATGCTTTTCCATTTTGTCCAGCACATTTCAATTTTTTCCCTGTTTTCCAGTAACTTATAGACAAGGTTCAGGCCTTTGTCTATTTCCAAGCCATTTCCAGGCTGCTCCCTGGCTATTTCCCCCCAGCCTCTTCCTTTTCTGCCTGGCTCAAATCGCCCTTTTCCCCCTGTCCTTTCCCATTTTCCTCCACTTTTTTCGCCACTACAATCAGCCTTCCGTCCCGGTGGGTGTACTCGCAAGTAACCAGGCTGATCAGGTGATCCCCCCACCGGGCATCGATCCCGGTGTCATATGCCGAGTGCTTCTTCACATAAGACACATAGTTGGCAAAAGCTTCCTCACTCCCTGCGGAAATCCACTGGTAAAGGGGGTTATCCTGGTCAACCGCGCTCATGGTGAATGCCGCCATCACCTGGTAATCTCCATATTCCTCCAGCGTGTCAAACTGCACAATGGGGTGGGCATCCCTAAACCCTTTATCCAGGTATTCATCCAGGGCAGCAAACATACTTCCGTTTTTCATATGATGCCCATAAATCAGAATATTCTTGCAGTCATTTGCCAGATCACACTCTTCCGCCACATAGGGCGCGCCGTAAATGCTGCTTTTCCGGTCAAAATCATGCTTTAAGTAAAAATTCGGATTATCTACTGTCTGGAGCACCGGATAGTCGATCTTCGTTCCTTCTATCTTTACCCACCCTACCAGATCCGGATTCTGCTCCTTCACCTTGGCATAAGCCTTCACCCTGGCTTCCCGCAGGGCACGGATATCCTGCCCTTCCATCTGGCCGGCTGCCCTTTCCTGGCTTCCTGCCCCCGCCGTCCCGCCTGCCTGGCTCCCTTCTGTCCCTGCCGCCAAAAGCTGCTCCGAAACCAATCCGGACAGATCCTCCAAGCGGCCGTCATTCTTTTTCTGCTGCCATACCTTATAAATCAGCGTCCCGCCGCTGACCAGGAAAACCGCGATGCACAGCACAAATAAAAAATCATAGATCTGTTTTCTTTTCATCGTCCCTTCCTCCTCCCATCCATCATACACCATTTTCCCTGTTTTTTCTATTAAAAATAAGGAGCAAAACCTGTTTTGGTTCGCTCCCAGTATCTTTCATAGCAATGCAGAACGAGTGCAAAGGCATAGAAAAAAGCGGGTGATGGGAATCGAACCCACGTATCTAGCTTGGAAGGCTAGTGTTCTACCATTGAACTACACCCGCAAATCGCATAAATCGCTATGGAATTAATTGTACAATGCCCAGAACCGGAATCGAACCAGTGACACGAGGATTTTCAGTCCTCTGCTCTACCAACTGAGCTATCTGGGCATTGGCTTCTTCCTTAAAGAAGCAACGAATGTATTCTACTAAAGAATAACGAAAATGTCAATAGTTTTTTCTAAAAAAATGAAAATCTGCGCCTTGCGGCACTCTCTGCTGCAGCACGCAGTACAGCACAAAAATAAAAACCCTTGAAAAATCAAGGGCTTTAAAGAGCGCGAGACGGGATTCGAACCCGCGACCCTCGCCTTGGCAAGGCGATACTCCACCACTGAGCCACTCGCGCAATACATTTTACTTAAGACAGTATTTATCTTAGCACAAGGATTATCGGCTGTCAAGGGATTTTTATTTTTATCCTTAGGCAATTTTATCCCTGATCCGTTTTTCATAGCTGCCATATCCAGGCGGTATAACCTTTTCTGGATACGGCAGCCTGACTAATTCCTGATTTTATAAACCTCCGGCCTTTTTGTGAGCGCATCGATTGTGCTCAGAAGAAGCGGCAAATCGATGGGCTTAGCCAGGTGGGCATTCATCCCGCATTCCATAGATTTACGCTTATCCTGCTCAAAGGAATTGGCAGACAGGGCAATAATGGGAATCGCCGCCAGAGCCTGATCCGGCAGGGCACGGATGGCTCTGGCCGCCTGATAGCCGTCCATCACCGGCATCTGGATATCCATAATTACCAGGAAGTATTCCCCTGGCTTGGAAACGGATACTTTCTCCAGGGCTATCTTGCCATTTTCCGCCGTATCCACCAAAAAGCCTGAACCCTCCAAAAGATCCACCTCGATCTCCATATTCAGCTCGTTGTCCTCAACAATTAAAATTTTCAAATCCCGTGACAACGGCACATAAGGGAGAGGCCTTGGCGGAATATGCTTTGGATGCCCCTGGAGGCGCAGGCCCAAGGTGACGGTAAAGCAGCTCCCCTGGCCAGGAGTACTGGAAATTTCGATTCTCCCCCCCAAAAGCCTTGCCATATTGTTGGCAATGGTAAGGCCAAGGCCGGTTCCCTGCACGCCGCTTAAAGTGGTATTTGCCTGACGCT
>Ga0137297_11971_pt1 | contig 10321 bp, 9 predicted proteins | sample RamsorincwithD2O_FD_97191 | JGI IMG/M metagenome (GOLD analysis project Ga0137297, IMG submission 97191) | Mouse cecal microbial communities from Vienna, Austria - Mucin amended with D2O | ecosystem: Host-associated > Mammals > Digestive system > Large intestine > Cecum | place: Austria: Vienna... | reverse complement strand
TTAATAATGGAGAAAAGTGTATGATTGAGAAGAATATTTTAAGCAGATTGCCAGAAGATTGGAACGAGATAAATGAAATTGTGATATACGGTTTTGGAAGGACGGCTGTTAGAAATATTGATAAGCTTGCAGAAGATTTTCATATTGCACTTATTATAGATAATAATCCGGCAATATGTGGAAAAGAATATGGCGGTAATGTAGTACAGACATTTGAGCAAGCGAAAGAAAATTTGCGGGGAAAGAAAATTGTAATAGCTACAAGCTCTGTTGCCTACATGGATATTGCAAAGCAGCTGCGGGCTATCGGATTAGAAGAAAATAAAGATTTTTGTCGGTTAAAAGATTTTATGGCAGAGTGGTATTGGAAAAACCGTCAGCAGGTATGTTTAAGCCAAACATTTTCGTCTATTACTTCGAGATGTACATTCCGTTGTAAATACTGCAACTTTTTTGCACCATATTTTAGTGAGGATGAGCATTATGATTATGATGAAAAGGATATATTGAAGGATTTTGAAGCTTATTTCAAAGTAGTGGATTATGTTGCTAGCTGGTCAATTATGGGAGGAGAGCCACTTATAAATAAACATCTTCCACAGATTATAAAATCTGTTTATGAGAAGTTTGGGAAGCGGATTGGTTATATTCAAGTAATTTCAAATGGGAGTTTGATGCCAGATAAAGAATTACTAGATATAATGAAAGAATGTAAAGTAAAAATGAGATTATCAGATTATACACATGCATTACCATACGCAAAAAAGTTAGAAGAGGTAAAAAAATGTTTGGAAGATAATGAAATTGCTTATGATATGAGTGTTTATGAGCAATGGTTTGATTTAGGAATAAGCACAATGGAAATTCCTGATTTTTCAAACTGTGAGGCCGATACTACCAGACATATGAGGCTATGCGCAACAGGATGCCATCAATTGAATGATGAAAGATTTTATTTTTGAGGACAAGGTTTTGCGCGGACGAAAAAAGGTTTTTGCTCATTGCAGGAGGGGGATTGTATTGATTTGACCAAATGTACAGGAACAATAGAAGAAAAAGAAGCAATCTTGAAATTTTGCATGGGATTTCCTCCGAAAGGATATATTAGTGTTTGCCGTACCTGCTATGGCATGGGAAGTGATAATGACCGTATTGTTGGAGTTGCAGAACAGATGTAAGGGCTTATTCTATGAGAGGTGATGCCATATGAATTATCAGTTTAGAGATGAGGTTCGCAATGCAAAAAAGGCGGCGATGGGAGAAATGTATCATTTGGCAAAAGAAAATCTGTCTTCTGAAGATAAATTAATTAATTTTGCAAGCGGCCATCCTTCTATGGAAGTATTTCAGGATAAAATGATAAAAAAGTATATGACTCTGGCAATGGAAGAGGCTGGGAAAGAACTTTTTCAATATGGTGCCCATGTGGGATATTTGCCATTGCGTCAAACCTTTAGAGAATTTGTAAATAAGAGAGGAAATGTAATAAAATCGGAAGACGATTTGATTATTACGTATGGTGCTACAGAAGCGATTTCCCTTACAATATCAGCTTTGATAAACCGGGGAGACAAGGTAATTGTGGAGATTCCAAGTTATGTTAATGCAATTAAGTCTTTTCAATTGCAAGGAGCAAAGGTGATAGGAGTTACACTCGAAGAAGATGGAGTGAATCTTGTTGAATTAGAGGATGCAATGAAACAGGGGGGGGGAGATATTTTATACTATACCCAATTTTGGAAATCCGTCCGGTATTACGATGTCTTTGGAAAAAAGAAAAGCAGTGTATGATTTGGCGGTGAAATATAATGTGCCAATTCTGGAAGATGACCCATATGGGGAATTGAGATATAGGAATGAGAGGATTCCTCATATTAAGGAATTAGATACAGAAGGGGCTGTACTTTATGCAGGAACAATATCAAAGATAATTGCCCCAGCGATGCGTGTTGGTTTTTTAGCGGCAAATAAAGAATTTATCAAAAAGATTATACCAATAAAGGCAGTTAGTACGAATGGAGTAACAAACATTATACAATATGCACTTTGGAAAATGTTTGAGGAAAACGATATGTATGGGCAGATACAGAAAATTTGCGATGTATATAGGAAGAAGCTTTTTCTTATGGAAGAATGTATGGATAAATATTTTCCCGCGTCTGTCAAGCATTCATCACCGGATGGAGGGATGTATATTTGGACAACATTACCTAAGGGTGCGGATGTAGAGAAATTTTGTAAAAAGTCTGCAAAGGAGCTGCATATACCAATTACCCCTGGGGGAGGATTCTGTGCTATAGGTGCAGAGCAATGTACAAGCATGAGGTTTAATTTTGTAAAAGAAAGTATGGAAGATATTGCATATGGAATAGAGAAAGTTGGGAAATTGATGTATACCTATTTTACTTAGTGGTAAATTTTTTTATGAGTAAACAAATTTAACCAATACAGCTAGCACAGTGTTTTATTATATTTAGAAAGGAAAAAACATGTTGCCAATATTAGAAGAATTTCGTGAAAAACTAGACGAAACTATGCTGTTAGCGATGCATAGGAGTGTTTTATTGTATGGATATGAGAGTTACACAGGGAGATTTATTAAATGGTATGCAGAATACTATCATAGCATAAAAGTGGATTATCTTGTGTCTACAGACATGAGTAGAGGAAGAGCATATGAACAGGAGATTTTTCGCCCGAGTATTTTAGATTTTAACTATAAAGATGTGAGTCAGGCTATTATTTGGGTGACGGAGCCGATGACGGATGAATTGGAAAGGGATTTACAGAAAAAAGGGTATGTAAAAGAAAAGACTTATTTTGATTTTTATGAAGCAATATATGGAATTGATGTTTATGCAAAAGCAGAAGGGGATGTAAATATATTTAGGAAAAAGAAAGCGGGGAGAAGAGATATCCAGTTTTTGGAATGGCTAGAGTGGAAGTATGACTGCAATTTTGTGACCCGTATTAAACATGAATTTTTAGAAGTAGCAAAAGAGCATGGGGAGGGATATGGTTGTACAACACAAAAAGAAATATTTCCCATATTGGACCATTGTCATTGTATTCCACAACCAGATGATGCCATATTTGATTATGGATGTGGAAAAGGTGGGGCTCTTGTCTCTTTTTTGGATTACGGTTTTTCGCAGGTTGGCGGAATAGAGTTTGAACCTCAAATTTACGATGTATTAAAGGAAAATATGGATAAATTAGGTTTGAAAGAGAAAGTGGAGTTGCTATATGGAGATGCTGGAGAACTGAATGAACCGCTGGATAAATACAATTGGTTTTATTTTTACAATCCATTTGACCAAGTTATTTTGAGAAAATGTATAGAAAATATAGTGGATAGTTATGGAAGGAATAAAAGAAGGATTCATCTTATTTTTTTTAGCGCCCAGAATTATTCATGTATAGAAGAAACAGGATTTTTTCGATTAACCAATCAATTTACTATAGACATGCGACAAAGAGTAGTGGGAATTTTTGAAAGTCCTATTTATTAAGGATATAATATTTAGTTAGCTGTGGAAGACGAGGTTTTTATATGGAGATTAAATTTGCAGTTTGGGGAGTAGGAGTAAGGGGGAAAAATGCCATAAGAGATTTGGGAAATAAAGTAATTTGTATTATAGAGAGCAATGAAAAATTTCATGATACATATTATAATAATATTCCGATTGTGTCATTTGATAAATATATTAGTCTGTATGCTGGATATCCAGTAATTATTACGCCGTTTGGGTGTGAAAATGAAATCAGGCATATTCTTATGGAAAAAGGAATTAGTAATATTTTTAACTATTATGATTGTCAGGATTTAATTAAAGCTTTTTGTATTAAAAAGCCTATAGATGATTATATTATGGAATTTAGTGCAGAAAATAAAATTATCATTTATAAAAAAGAGATTTTAGGATGCTTGCTGTATAATTATTTACTTGGAAAAGACAAATTAGAGTGCGCTCAGATAATATTGGAGCAGGCTTCTGACGAAAATGAAGAATTGGATTTAGAAGCTATAAAAAGACTATACAAAGAGTATTATATAAAAATCATGAAAAATTTAAGCGATTTTTATTATAATCCTCAATTGGAGCGTTTTAAAGACATTCATCATGGACAAAGATGCTTTGTAGTAGCAACTGGTCCAAGCCTTCAAATAGCAGATTTAGATAAGCTGCATAAAAATAGGGAAATTTGTTTCAGTATAAATGGTATATTTGCAGCATTTGATAGTACGGCATGGAGACCAGATTATTATATGGTTGCGGATTTAAAAGCAGCATTGCAATGGAAAAAGGAAATTCTTGAAGATGAGACTGGAATTAAATTTGTTTCAGTATGGGCAGAATCGGAACTTGCATATGAAAATGAAAAACAAAAGAGTAATATGTATACATGGTATGCATTTAATGAACATACAGAAGGCTGTAAACCGTTTTTTTCAGAAAATTTTGCAAGAGGAACTTCTTTGGGATGGACAATTACGTATAATGTATTACAGCTGGCAGTATATATGGGGTTTTCGGAGATATATTTACTAGGTGTAGATTGTAATTATAAAAAAGGAAGCCATAACAATCATTTCAATGAAGAAGAGGAAATGGATATGCTGAACCATAATGAGGAGGGAATGATTTGGGCATACCGTGCAGCAGAAGAGTACACAAAATCACACGAAATAAAAATATACAACGCCACCCGTGGGGGCATGCTCGAAGTTTTTGAAAGAGTAGATTTTGACAGTTTATTTGAATAGTAGGAAGGATTGTAATAGTGAAAAGGATTATAGCAGTGATTCCGGCCCGTTATCAGTCAACACGTTTTCCGGGCAAACCGTTAGCCCTGATAGCTGGGAAAGCAATGATACAGCGAGTATATGAAAGAGTTTCCTCAGTGGAAGAGATTTCACAGGTTCTTGTTGCAACAGATGACCAAAGAATTAATGACTGTGTCATAAACTTTGGCGGCAAGTGTGTTATGACCGGAAAATGTAATTGCGGTACAGAGCGTGTTTACGAGGCAGTGAAAAATGTGGAATGCGATATTGTTTTAAATGTACAAGGTGATGAACCTCTGATAAAAAAAGAGATGATATTGGATGTACTGAGTGTTTTTGAGGAAAATGCGGATATATATATCCCCATGGCAACACTGAAAAAGGAAATAACGGAAAAGGGCGATATAGAAAACCCCAACATCGTAAAAGTAGTAACCGATATACAAGGAAAAGCGCTTTACTTTAGCCGTTTTCCCATTCCTTATAATCGAGACAAAACACAAGATATATCGTATTTTAAACATATTGGCATTTACGGATATGATAGAGGCTTCCTTGAAAAATATGTCGGCATGGAAAGAAGTCCGTTAGAAATTAGTGAGAACCTGGAACAGCTTCGTGCATTGGAAAATGGATATGATATTTATGTCAAAAGAACAGAGTTTGATAGTATTGGGGTTGACTTGGCAGAACACGTAAAAAAAATAGAAGAGGCATTGAAGAATGAATAATCGGCTGATTGTGATTGCAGGGCCATGTGTCATTGAGGATGAAGAAATGACATTAAAAATGGCAGAGAAGTTAAAGGATACTTGTGGTGGACTGGATATAGATTTTTACTTTAAGGCTTCGTTTGATAAAGCAAACAGGACAAGTATTGATTCCTTTAGAGGACCGGGGTTGGAGCAGGGGCTTAAAATATTGGAAAAAGTAAAGGATACATATCAGTTAAAGATTGTTACGGATATCCATGAGCCATATCAGGCGCAGCCGGTTGCAGAGGTTGCGGATATTATCCAGATTCCGGCTTTTTTATGTAGACAGACAGATTTGTTGGTTGCTGCGGCGAAGACAGGAAGGATGATTAACGTAAAGAAAGCGCAGTTCCTTGCGCCTTGGGATATGAAAAATGTGGTTCACAAATTAGAGGAGACGGGAAACAGGAATATAATGTTGTGTGAGCGGGGAACCAGCTTTGGCTACAATACATTGGTAGTCGATATGACTTCCATTGTGGAAATGAAAAAAAATGGATATCCTGTAATTTTTGACGGAACGCATAGCGTTCAAAAGCCAGGAGGAAATGGGAGCTCGACTTCGGGCAACAGGGAATATGTTCCGTATTTGGTGAAAGCAGCAGTGGCAGCAGGGGCTGATGGGGTATTTTTGGAAGCACATTTTGAACCAGATAGAGCATTATCAGATGGAGCGAATATGATAAAAATTGAAGATGTAAGACCTCTGATTGAAAAATGTTTAAATATTAGAGCATGTATTTAAAAAGGTAATCATGTATTACAGAATATATGGAATGAAGGATATGTAATGAATTCAGAATACAGAATTGATTGTGCAAAAAAAGTATTTGATGAAGAAATAAGGGCACTGACAAAAATCAGGAATCGTTTAGATAATACATTTTCAAGTATTGAGGAAAGAATTATTTCCTGTAAGGGCAAAGTGGTTTTATGCGGGATGGGGAAGTCCGGGCACATTGCAAGGAAAATAGCGGCTACTCTTTCCAGTTTGGGAACATCTTCATTTTTTTTACACCCTGCTGAAGCTGTCCATGGGGATTTAGGAATGGTATCTGATACAGATATAGTTATCTTAATTAGCCATAGTGGAGAAACAAGAGAGATTTTGCAGATACTTCCTTCGCTAAAAGCAATTGGTGCTGAACTTATCGCTATAACAGGAAATAAAGATTCAATACTGGAAAAAGAATGTAATTTATGCCAAATACTGGAAATTGAAAAGGAAGCTTGCTTTTTGAATTTAGCGCCCACTTCAAGTACAACATCGGTTTTGGTTTATGGAGATGCGTTAGCAGTGGTTGCCTCATTGGAAACAGGTTTTGGCAAATCGGATTTTAGGCTTTTTCATCCGGCAGGAACACTTGGGAAAAAGGTATTGACTAAGGTTAAGGATATTATGGTGATAGGTGAAAACATACCATTGGTGAAATGTGGAATTAAGATAACGGATGCAATTATGGAGATGAGCAAAAAGGGGTTAGGGGTGGTAGCTGTTACAGGCCAGACGGGAAAATTGGCGGGTATTTTAACAGATGGAGATTTGCGGCGTGCCATTGAGAAGAGGGCAGACCTGTATGGGGATATTGTGGATTCCATAATGACCGAAAATCCGAAATACATCTATGGGGATATATTGCTTGTAGATGCTTTGCAAAAATTGAAGGAAAGCAGGTTAAATAACTATCCGGTGGTAGATGAGAAGAAGCATGTGATTGGCATGCTTACATGGCAGATGATTGTGAGGGAAGGGATTGTCTTATAAAGATAAAGAAGTATTAGGCATAGAATCAATATAGACAAATATAAAAAAAGAGAACATTGGGAGAACTAGGATGAATGTGGCGTTTATTCCTGCCTATAGGGGCAAATCTATTCCATTAAGAAATATTAAAGAGATGGCAGGGGAACCTTTGGTCTATTGGACAGCAAAAGCAGCAAATGATTGTAATTTCATTGATAAGATATATGTGGGTACAGATAGCCTTGCTATTAAAAATGTGGTAGAAAAATTATATTTGAAAAAAGTAGTTGTTATTGAGCAAAGTGCAGGCACAGTAGCGGACAATGCATTTACTGAATCCGCTATGGTCGAGTTTGCTGGGAACTATGAATTTGATAACATTGTTTTGATACAGGCGACATCGCCGTTACTGACATCAAAAGACCTGGATAATGGATTTGAACTATATAATATGGAAGGAACGGACAGTGTTCTGTCAGTGGTAAGGCAGAAATGCTTTCAATGGGAAATAGGTCAAGATGGATATGCCAATCCGATGAACTATGATTATCAAAACAGACCAAGAAGGCAGGATTTTGGAGGATATCTTGTAGAAAATGGTGCGTTTTATATTACAAGCAGGAAGGCGCTGCTAAATACACAGAACTATCTGTCAGGACATATCCGCATTTGTGAGATGGACGAGGCAACCTATTTTGAGATTGATGAACTAAGTGATTGGGAGATTATCGAGAAACAGCTGCATGAAAGAATCAAAGGCATAAGAAATAACGAAAGAATATCGCAGATTAAGATGTTTCTGACGGACTGTGATGGATGCCTGACGGACGGAGGTATGTACTATTCGGAAAACGGCGATGAACTAAAAAAGTTTAATACAAAAGATGGAATGGGACTGCGCCTACTTCGTGAAAATGGAATTATCACAGGAATTATCACAGGAGAAGACCGCCGTTTAAATCAAAAAAGGGCTGAAAAACTTAATGTGGACGAAATTTTCCAAAATGTAAAGGATAAAGTCGCGGTTATTAAACAGTTGTGCGATAAATATCATATTTTACCTGAAAATGTCGCCTATGTTGGAGATGATATAAATGATACAGAAGCTATTAGATATGTGGGATATGGATGTTGTGTAAATGATGCACACAGCACAGTAAAAAAATATGCTGATTATGTAACAGAGAAAAATGGTGGGCATGGTGCGGTGAGGGAGATAATAGATATGATACTTAATAATCAATGATAAATCCAAAATTGTAGAACAGAGGGCAGCATGAATAAAAGTGAAATACATAGAAGACAGGAACGCTTAAAAACGGAATTTAATTTTTTTAGGGAAACGATTGGAAAATATAAATATATTAGCTTATTTGGCGTAGGCCGGTGGGCGGAAAATTGGGGGTATAATTTTGTTAAAGACTGGAGCAACAACAATATTGTATGCTTTTCAGATAATAATGCCAATATGTGGGGGAAGACTATTATAGATGGATTGAAATGTGTGCCTCCTGACGAATTATTAAAATACGGTGATGATATGATAGCTGTGATACTTGTGGAAAAATGTTATCAACAAGAAGAGATATCGAAACAGTTGGAGGCAGAGAATGTAAAATCTATCGGAATAAAAATGGAATGGCTTTATACAGATGACCTGATAGAAAAATATCTCGATATTCATTTGCCTGCTGTTTGGAACGGCAGCATGGAGATGGGGAAATATAAAAGAGATATAAACAGGGATAAAAAAATTGCAGTGTATACTTGTATTATTGGCGGATACGATGACCTGATACAGCCATTAGTAGAGGACCCTAGGTGCGATTATTATTTACTTGGTTTAAATCAACCGGAAAATATGGGGGTATATAAGTGGGTAGATATTACAGGAAAAATCCCAGATTGCATCAGAGAGGATTATCACCGTATTAACCGATACTGCAAAATACATCCGCATATATTCTTTCCACAATATGATTATTCAATATATGTAGATGGAAGGGTGCAAATTCAGACAATTATCTCGCATTTGCCAGAAAAACTTAGTAAAATAGGAATTGCTTCATATGGTATAGGCGGTGTAGCTGATATATATGAACATGCGCTCTGGTTGTGGTGTAGCAATGGAAGAGGGGAACTTGATGGCAGAATTCGAATACAGAATCAGATGAAGAGATATGTTAAAGAAGGTTTTCCGCGGTTTTTCGGACTTACAGAGAATGGAATATTGGTGAGAGAACATAATAATGAGGACTGCATCCGTATAATGGATACTTGGTGGGATGAAGTGCTAAATTATTCAAGGCGAGACCAGCTGTCATTTATGTATGCAATATGGAAGAATGGATTTATACCGCAGGATATTGGATATATAGGTGATACATTTAGAAATGGCCCGGAATTTAGTCTAAGGGAACACAAGATAAATAGTAATTTCAAAATATTTAACAGGTAATAAGATTGAGAATGGAAATATTAGGGTATGAAGAATGATAACTTATATAGAATTGGAAGAACTTAAAAAGTCATGGAAAGGAAAAGTGTGCATATTTGGAGCAGGCGAATTAGGAAAACATATAGCATATGATATGTTGAGTGCGTGTGGATTTTCTATTGACTTTTATTGTGATAATTATATTCCTGAAGGCACACTTATAAGAGACGGTATAGCAATTAGAAACAATCAATATTTGTATGATAATAAGGATAGTGTGTTGGTTTTTGTATGCCTTTCCGTAAAGTTCCGGGAAACTGTTTTGATGCAATTGAAAGAACATAAAATAGGACATACTGTGACGATAGACATGAATTGTATAGCAAGTGTATTGGACAGTATTGATAAAGCAGATGATAAAGTTAAAAAAAGATATTGTGCAATATATGATGATAGGACATTTTTGTCAGATAAATTTAAGCGAATGGTAGGATATGATTTAAATATTGAAAATCCTAAAACATTTAATGAAAAGATTCAATGGTTGAAATTGTTTAATCATCAAGATATCTATACAGTGATGGTAGATAAATTTG
>Ga0137297_11969_pt1 | contig 10332 bp, 9 predicted proteins | sample RamsorincwithD2O_FD_97191 | JGI IMG/M metagenome (GOLD analysis project Ga0137297, IMG submission 97191) | Mouse cecal microbial communities from Vienna, Austria - Mucin amended with D2O | ecosystem: Host-associated > Mammals > Digestive system > Large intestine > Cecum | place: Austria: Vienna... | reverse complement strand
GGATCTCCTGCATGGTCAGGGCATTCTGACTGCACAGGATATGTCGTAATACCTGATAATAACAGCTGTATATTTCTGAGAAGAGTTCCATTTTATGTCTCCTGTATGATGCTATTTTGTTTCCTCTATCTGATACATTCGGTACATGGTCTGCAGATCCCGATAAAAGAGCTGTTCCACGGACTTATCCGTGCATGTGAGCGACAGGATTCTGCCGATAAAAGTGCGGATCCAGGGCAGCATCTCGTTGCAGTCGAAGACTTCAATCTCGTACTGATAGACGTTCTGTTCCAGTTTTGTGACCGTGCCGTGCCGGCCTTCCTGTTTCAGGCGGTTGACGATATACTGTTCGCGAGGCTCGAAAACCTGCAGTTTCATAGTCAGTTTTTCCAGATGGCGGCTGCCGCCATGAAAAGATACACCCCAGAGATGTTCTCTGTTTCGGTCAAGTATGGAGAGCAGTTCATCATATTTCGGCAACCGCTGCAGGGGTGTGACAGTCCTGATCGTGTCCAGCCGATAACAGGTAAAGCGCCTGCTGTGTTTGACATAACCGCACAGAAAACGTCTGCCGCTTCTTGTGCTGGTGAAGATCTGCAGGGGCGTACAGTCCGCAGTATTTGTAGTGCCGTGTTTGGAACTTTTCATTTCCAGATGCACTTCCTGCTTCCCGTTCATGGCGTCCAAAAGCTTCAGGAGGATCTCATCTTCCAGGGTATGTACGCAGAAACTGTGTTTAACCCGGAAGCTTTGATTACGGTGATCCAGTTTTTCGGTCAGATAATTTCCAACAACGCCGAAGCTTTCCGCCATCTGATAAAAAGAAAGCGCGTCCGCCATGTTTTCCCGGTCTCTTATCCAGGAGATCAGGGACAGGTCCAGAGAAAAGACGACAGTTTTTCCGACTTTCTTTTTCTGTAACAGGCCCTCTTTCTCGTAGGCATTGCATTTTCTCCTGACGGTCTGAACATCGAACAGCGCTTCGTATTCCGCGAGCAGATGTTCCGTGATCTCCTCGGCGGTCAGTTCTCTGCTGTCTGACAGCAGATCCAGTATCAGAAAGTGCAGCACGATATCGTTGTCGGTGAAACTCTTCGTCTTCCATACCTGAAATAGCGGGTTGGTGTCGAGGAGATTGCTGTCTATAGCAAGGGAGATATTGACTCCCTGGGAGATATTGACTCCCTGGGAAATATTGATTCCTTGGGAGATATTGACCCCCTGAGAGATATTAACTCCCTGAGAGACGTTGGCTCCCCGGGAGATGTTGGAACCCTTTGAGACATAGTCCTTTCGCACATAATCTCCGAGCCAGCTTTCCAGACGTCTGCGCTCGTTGTCGTAGGTGCGGGGGCTTTTTTCCCTGAATTCCTCTCTGGTTTTAAAACCGTAGACGAAAAAATCCCGGACGTATTCTCTTGTTTTTGGAAAACTTTTGATCAGTTCCTGAAAATCGGACATAATTTTTCCCCTTAAATGTGATGTATGGCAAATTGCCGATATCAGTTTTGCAAAATTTCGTTTGCCCTCAATATTATCTATATTTTACTACACTTCGCAACTTTTTTGAAATGATTTACCGGAAAATGTTTCCTATAATGGGTACAGATCGAGAGAAACAGGAAATGTAAGACGAAAGAAACGAAGAAAAGGAGGCGCGAACATGTTTGTAATATATAATGAAAAAACGAGATTACCGATCAAAATATGGTTGAAAGATATCAGTCAGCTGGAGGAGAGCTGTCTGGAACAGGCCTATCACCTGGCTAAACTTCCGTTTTTACATAAATGGGTGTGCCTGATGCCGGATACCCATACGGGGAAGGGGATGCCCATCGGCGGCGTGATTGCGGCGAAGGATGTGGTTATTCCCAACGCGGTGGGCGTGGATATCGGCTGCGGTATGGATTTTGTGCCGACCAATATTCGGGTGGAGGATATTAGAGAAGTCCAGACCGGGAACGGGACGTTAATCCAGGCCATTATCGGAAATATCATGCGGTCCATTCCGTTAAATACGGAGCGGTATAAGACACCGCAGGAATCCGCGGTGCTTGACCTTGCAAAACAGGAGCTGGAAAAATATGAACAGAATCCGGAGCTTCTGCCCCTGATCGATGACGGTTACTTTCAGGTGGGGAGTTTGGGGGGCGGCAATCATTTTATTGAGCTGCAGGAGGATCAGGATGGATTTTTGTGTATCATGATCCATTCCGGAAGCCGCCATCTCGGGAAGGCGATCTGCGATCACTTCCATGGGATAGCGAGAGAACTCAATCAGACATGGTACAGCGAAGTGAAGGATGAGTATCATCTGGCCTTCCTGCCTGTGCAGTCTGCGGAGGGGCAGCAGTATATCAACTGGATGAACCTGGCTTTGGATTATGCCTTTGAGAACAGAGAACGAATGCTCCATAAGACCTGCGCGACGGTAAAGGAGCTGATTGAGAAGCATACGGATCACACCGTGGAATTCGGAGAGGAGATCAACTGCCATCACAATTATGCATCGTTGGAGAATCACTATCATGAAAATGTGTGGGTGCACAGAAAAGGAGCCACAAGAGTACGCGAAGGAGAGATGGCCGTGATACCCGGGGCCATGGGTTCCTACAGCTATGTGGTGGAGGGAAAGGGAAATAAAGAATCCTTCTGCACTTCTTCCCACGGGGCGGGCAGAAGCTATTCCAGATCGGGGGCCATGAAAGCGTTCAGCATCGAGCAGGTTATGGTGGATCTGAAGGAGCAGGATGTGGTGCTGGGAAAACGGAAGAAAAACGATGTGGCCGAGGAGTGCCGGTTCGCTTACAAGGATATCGATCAGGTGATGGAACAGCAGCAGGATATGGTTACGCCTGTGAGGAAATTAAAGACTGTGGGCGTTGTGAAGGGCTAGTATGCCAAAAAGGAATTTGTCAGCAGGCAGGAGGTTGATTTTTCAGTCAGACTGGCAATTCGGTTACGGTTTCGCACTGCATCGGTAATTCGTGGCAGTGCTATGAAAGGAAGGAAATAATTTATAACGCGCGGGCATCTGGAAGGTACTTCCTGCCCGGCGGTGCCGGCGGCGTGCCGTCCGGTATGCCATAAATATTTCACCAGACTTAACGTAGGGTTAAGAAGGATTTGTGTTTTCGGGGGTTCAAATCCCTCCCGTGTAAACGGTAGCTTAGTTGGTAAAGCGCACAACAAAATGGCAAGACCTGTAAAGTCTGCGGTTCGAATCCGCGCAAATCAAATACTTTTATCCCGATTTCAGGCATAAGCGAAAGCAGATGCCAGTCCGTCTTTTGCCAGAAGGTCGGGGATACCGCAGGATGGAAGGGGAAACAGCGGTCTGTGGAGAATATTTTTGATGATCCGGCAGTTTACAGCATCCGGATAGAAACTGCGGGGCAGAGAATGTCCGGTGAGACGTACCGGGCAGAAGCTGTAGGGCAGTTTCGGGTGACGAAATCTGTCCGGCAAATACTGCTGACAGGATCTGTCAGTCAGAAGATGCCAGGCGGAGCATAAATCTGCGGGATCGGAGAAAATATCAGGACAGACGGTCCTTTCTCCCCACAACCTGCTCAACCGGTTTTCCGCAAAAGACGGATGAATGAGGGATAGAAAGTATTGTAATTGAAGAAAAAACAAAGAAAAATGATCATTAATACAGGGAGGTGTCAAGATGAAGTATATCATCAGAGATAATCAGGCAGGATTTGTATTAAAAAACGGCGTGTTTCAGAAAATGATCACGGCGGGGACCTATCATTTTCCTCAGATAGCAGGTTATACGGTGCAGATCGAGGAGATGTCGGGCGAGATGAACTATCTGGGTCTGCCCTGCCAGATACTGGAAAGAGATCCCGCCTTTCGGGAGGACACGGTACATATGGAAATACCGGACGGTTCGCTGGGGTTTATCTATATGAACGGGAAGCTCACTTCCTTTGCGACGAGGAAAGAGTATGTTTTCTGGAACGTGTTTGACAAGTACGGGATGAAAATTGTCTCCATGGAGGAGACACTGATCGGCGCAGAGGTCACGAAACAGATGCTCTCCATGGTTCCGATGAAGTACTACACGGAAGTACGGGTGGGCGAGGGCGAGGTGGGCCTTGTCTACTACGACAATGTCATGCAGGAGCCGCTCTCTAAGGGTGTGTACCGGTTCTGGAATTACAACCACATCGTGACCTGTACCGTCATCGATATGAAGCAGAAGGAGTTAGATATCCTGGGACAGGAGATCCTGACAAAGGATAAGATCGGCATTCGGATGAACGTGGCATGCATGTACAAAGTGCGGGATGCGGTGGAGTTTGTGGAGACGGTCTCTGATCTGAAAGCCCAGCTTTACCCTGCGGTGCAGCTGGCCATCCGGGAGATTGTGGGTAACTACAAGCTGGATGAGATACTGGAGGCGAAGGACCGGATCTCCAAAGAGATCTTTGGGGCGCTTAAGGAACGGGAGAACATGTTCTGCGTGAATTTCGTGTCCGCCGGCATCAGGGATATCATACTGCCCGGGGAGATCAGGGAGATCATGAACAAAGTCCTTGTAGCGGAGAAGACGGCGCAGGCAAACGTTATCTCCAGAAGGGAGGAGGTGGCTTCCACCAGATCGCTCCTCAATACAGCGAAACTCATGGAGGAGAACCAGACGCTCTACAAGCTGAAAGAACTGGAGTATCTGGAGCGGATCTGTGAAAAGGTCGGCGAGATCTCCGTGAACGGCAGCGCCGGCATCGTGGAACAGCTGGGGAAGATGATGGGGACGGGACGGTAAAAGGATTATCTGTGGACAAAAGGTAAGCCCGGGCCTGCCGTCTAAAACAGAATGGATATTTCTTCCCACGGGACAGAGAGGGTTCGGGTTTACATTTACGCTGGATGCAAGAAAAAAATATTGCAGAGGATTTTCCATCAGGTAATGATAGAGCCGCCTGTAGGCGGTGGGGGATAAGCTGATCAAAAAAGTGGAAGAGCAGTTCAGACGCTACCAGACTACGGAATTTGAGGTTCAGTTTTATCAGACAGAGTTAGGGGCGGACTCCGGGCTGACAGGAGCCGTAGAGTTATTGTTTTAATATCAGAAGAAGTTATAGACAGGTGCGAAAAGCCGTTAAAAAAGTTGGAGTTTTTTCGGAAATATGTTTAAAAAAGCTGACAATTTCAGAAAAGTCTTTCTCAGGTGATACATTATGCCTGGGAAAGATGCATTGCTGACATATAAGAATTATGGTATCTGACATCCTGAGTCACATCCTCCAAAAACCAGTCCGGCATCTGGAAGGCGTTTGCAGCTTCCTCGGTGGGAAATTCTATCTCCGCCAGAAGAAGCGGCGCAAAAGGGGGCGCAAACTCATCCAGTTCTATGATGAGAGCAGTGTCACCCAAAAGTGACAGGCATTCCGGGTTGATTTCTTCGGATGACAAAGGAATCAGATACCTTTTTTTAGATATGACATTGCCGTCAGATTTTGGCAGCAGATGTTCATAGGCCTCTTTTGTCAAAGGCAGATTATATTCTTCCCTGCTCATCATGCCGCTTCCCTTGTAAGTCAAATAATACTCGTCGTCCTGTCTGCGGATTCGGATAACAGGTGTTATGCATAAATAGGCCTGTTCAATCAGATGGTATGAATAACTGTCCAGGTTTTCCGGTATCTTTCTTAATAAAAATTTGCGTTCGATTTCCATGGAGGAGCTCCTTTTTAACTGATGTGGTAAATGGTATATATTTTCTATGATAAACGTTATGTCTGTCAAATGGCGCAGGTATATGTTACTTACCATTCTACTATATAGAAAAAGGAGTTTTTTTGCAATGGCTGTCTGTCAGAAATTATTTACAAAATTTTCACATCAAATCCATTGGATAAAATCGAAGAAAATGGTACACTGAATATATACCTGTTATGTGGCAGGACAAGATTCAGAAGAAAGACGGAGGAAAGAGCAATGAACGATATCTGCGTATTTTTCGGGGAAGGTTACGAGGAGATAGAAGCGCTCACTGCGGTGGATATTTTAAGACGGGCATCGATTCCTGTTAAAATGGTTTCCATTACACAAGAGAGGGAAGTCACCGGCTCCCATCAGATTACGGTGAAGATGGACGCGGTGCTGTCGGAAGTGGATTTTGACCAGGTGGAGATGATCGTGCTGCCGGGCGGTATGCCGGGGACCAAAAATCTGGAGGCCTGCGAGGCATTGATGGAACAGGTGGATGCGTTCGTAAAAGCGGACAGACCGGTCAGCGCGATCTGCGCGGCGCCCAGTATCCTGGGACACAGAGGCCATTTAAAGGGAAAGAAGGCCTGCTGTTTCCCTTCCTTTGAGGAGCATCTGGAGGGAGCGGAGGTGCTATCGGAGCCCAGCGTTATCTCCGGTAATATCACGACCGGCCGCGGAATGGGAGCGGCGATTCCGTTTGCCCTTTCTATTTTAGAGCGGTATCAGGGAAAAGAAGCGGCGAAAGCGATGGCGGAGAAGATCGTATATTAAGATACAGAGGTAAGGTCGGACAGCAGGATGAATTTTTATTTGCATAAAATTTGTGGCCGTAAATATGACGAAAGAAGAATAAAGAATTTGAACAGGATAAGAATAAATTATGAATATTTTGTTTTTTTTAAAGCCTAAGGCGGAATGTATTTATGTCTATGAGGATGATTCCCTCAGACAGGTGTTAGAAGTGATGGAAAAGCACAGGTATGCGTCGATTCCGATGATCTCCAGGACAACAGGCGCCTACAAGGGGACGATCACCGAGGGCGATCTGCTCTGGGACATCAAAAACCGCCACAATTTAAATATACGTAATGCCGAGGATATCCGTATCAAGGAGATAAAGCGCCATCGGGATAACCAACCGGTGAGTGTGGGGGCGAAAATGGAGGATCTGATCTCCAAAGTTGTGCAGCAGAATTTTGTGCCAGTGATCGACGGGCAGAAATGCTTCATTGGTATTATCACAAGAAAAAATGTGATCGAATATTTATGTGAAAAGAAGGAGAGGGAATAAGATCTGATAATACCATTCATTACCAACATATTTTTCAGAAGGCGGTCAATAATAACTACAGGATAAGTCGCAGGGACTTATCTGCAAACTGAAAAACAGTATGAAAAATATGGAGGTATGAAAAAATGGCTAATAGCAAAAATTCTTCTACTATGGCAGTACCTGAAGCAAAGGCTGCTATGGATCGTTTCAAAACTGAGGTTGCATCTGAAATGGGTATCAACCTGAAAGAGGGATATAACGGCGACTTAACTTCTCGTGAAGCTGGTTCCATCGGTGGCGAAATGGTTAAGAGAATGGTAAAGAACTACGAGCAGAACCTGAAATAAGTGACTGGCGTAGCTGAAAAATGAACAGAAAGGGGGCTGTCTCACAGTGTGGGGCGGTCCTTTTTCTTGGTGCGACTGCCGCAGGATGGAACGGATATCACTTTGTGTAACAGTTCAGCCCAGGACTTTGCACTTGCTGCAAAGTCCGTAAGAATGCGTAAATTCAGCTAAAGAATCCGGCTCTTTGCTGAAAGCAAACTCTAAATGGGCCGGATTCCATGACAGTGAAGCCGAAGGCTGAACTGTTATCACTTTGCGGGAAAGAATCGTCCGAAGACTTGAAAAAAGGTGCCGATATATGGTATTTTGGTAGTATGCAATCAGATGGAGGTAACAGTATGAACTATAAACGTATTTTTGTAATTGTGATCGATTCACTGGGGGTGGGACAGATGCCGGATGGTCCGAAGTTTGGGGATATCGGCGTCAATACGCTGGGGCATATCTCGGAGGCTGTGGATCATTTTGAGATTCCGAATCTGCAGAAGCTTGGGATCGCAAACCTGACGCCTTTAAAGCAGGTGGCGGCGCTGGAAAATCCTCTCGGCTATCAGGCGATCCTTCGGGAGGCCAGCAACGGAAAGGACACCATGACCGGACACTGGGAGATGATGGGCGTGGAGACGAAGACGCCGTTCCAGACCTTTACGGAAACCGGTTTTCCGAAAGAGCTGATCGACGAACTGGAGCGGCGCACGGGACATAAGGTGATCGGCAACAGAAGCGCCAGCGGTACGGAGATCATCGATGAGCTGGGCGAGGAGGAGATCGCCACAGGGCATATGATCGTCTATACGTCGGCGGATTCCGTGCTGCAGATCTGCGGACAGGAGGAGACTTTTGATTTAAAAGAACTGTATCGCTGCTGTGAGATCGCGAGAGAACTGACACTGGAAGAAAAGTGGAAGGTGGGGCGCGTCATTGCAAGACCGTATATCGGAAAGAAAAAGGGCGAGTTTGAACGCACCAGCAACCGTCACGACTATGCGCTGAAACCGCCTCATGATACGGCGTTGAATGCGCTGAAAGATCATGGCTTTGATGTGATCTCCGTGGGCAAGATCGTGGACATTTTTGACGGGGAGGGCATTACCGAGGCCCATAAGTCCAAATCTTCGGTGCATGGCATGGAGCAGACCATTGAACTGGCGGACAAGGATTTTACAGGATTGTGTTTTGTAAATCTGGTGGATTTCGACGCCAAGTGGGGACACAGAAGGAATCCGGAAGGGTATCGGGACGAGTTAGAGCGGTTTGATGAAAAACTGGGAATCCTGTTAGAAAAACTGCGGGAGGATGATCTGGTGGTTATCTCCGCAGACCACGGCACGGATCCGACTTATACGGGATCGGATCACACAAGGGAGAAAGTACCATTTCTTGCATATGCGAAGTGTATGAAAGGAAACGGCAGACTGCCGGAGCAGAGTACCTTTGCGGTAATCGGCGCTACGGTTGCTGATAATTTTGGCGTGCCGATGCCGAAGGAGGCGATCGGGGAATCGATGCTCCATTATCTGGTATAGCGGGGCGTGTAGCTGGAAAGTGCGCATGATAAATGTAATAGCTGCTCGAAAGTGCGTATAAAAAATGTTTTTGAGATGGAATACAATGTCGGACGGATTTTCCCCCATTTAATATAGTGAGCCATACCACAAAATGAAAGTGTGGCTCACTTTCTGTAACTCTAAAAGTAATTTTCTGTATCTATGGAAAATTCTCTGTTGTTTAAGCTCTTTATCGTGATTGGCAGCATTTTGTAACGTGAATCATTATCTATGCGGCTGTAGGCATCCACAATATATGTGTAATGCAGAGCCTTTCTGACAAATTGGATTAGTTTTCCGGGATATAAAAGTATAAAGAATGGAACGGGATTCCATGATGCGGTAAAAGAGCTTTTATTGTATGGGGAGTGAGTAACTAAATTGTAACGTTTTTCTGGTATAATAAAAATAAAAAACAGGTGGTTACCCAAAATGGTCGAATTGTTTTATGCTGAGGATGACGCTCATATTGCAGATGTTGTAAAAAAATATCTGGAACAGAAAAACTTTAAGGTAGTGATATATCATACGATTTCAGAGGTCAGACGAGCTTTGGAAATTCATGTGCCAACGATTATTTTGTTGGATTGGAATATGCCGGATGGCCGTGGGGATAGTCTTTGTCAATGGATACGCGGCAGATGGAAGGAACTGCCGATTATTTTCCTTACGGTCCGGGATGATTCCCAGGATATTGTTTCAGGTTTTCAAAATGGTGCGGATGATTATGTAGTAAAGCCTTTTGAATTAAGCGTATTGTATTCAAGGATTCAGGCGGTACTTCGGAGAACGGGCAATGTGGCGGTGCAGTACCTGTCCTGTGATGGGATCAGGATAGATTTAAACCGCAGGACAGTTACTTGTGGCACGGAAGAAATAGATTTAAGCGTATCAGAGTATGGGCTGCTTTTGTATCTTTTGCAGAATAAAGGAAAGACTGTTACCAGGGAAAAAATCTTAGAACAGGTATGGGATGTAAATGGAAACTACGTGAATGATCATACATTGACAGTTACTATGAAACGGCTGCGGGACAAACTGCACCAACCGTCCTGTCTGAAAACAATTAGAAGTGTGGGATACCGTATGGAGGATACCATATGAGCGGGCGAAAAAATTTAGTGGTTCTCTTTGGATTTGTGGCAGCTGTCAGCCTGATTTCTTCTGCTGTTACGGCAATGCTGCTTTCCTGCCATTACGGCAGGCTTCAATTTGATTTGGTAAATGTGATCTGTGGCGAAGTGCTGGAACAAGAGCCGGAAATGAAGCATATCGTTTCTGCTGCATTGAAAGAATATACAGGTGGAAATGCCGATGGTGTGGCAGTGGGGGATGTATTGTCCGTTTTGGGATATGATATATCTGATTTTTCTGATTCTTCTGTTACATATGATATTATATTTGCAATAACAGGGTTTTTAGCAGGAGTCGTTCTCTT
>Ga0137297_11963_pt1 | contig 10370 bp, 10 predicted proteins | sample RamsorincwithD2O_FD_97191 | JGI IMG/M metagenome (GOLD analysis project Ga0137297, IMG submission 97191) | Mouse cecal microbial communities from Vienna, Austria - Mucin amended with D2O | ecosystem: Host-associated > Mammals > Digestive system > Large intestine > Cecum | place: Austria: Vienna... | reverse complement strand
AAGCGTATTGCTTATGAGGTCTCTGTGAGTAAGCTGGACTATGATGAAAACTAAAAGATTTGCAATTCTCCTGTAATTAGTGTATGATAGATACATTATTACACCATGACGTCTGATGCCCCTGCCTTTTATCAGGGAGCAGGAAAGGAGTGCAGGGATGGAGAAGGGACAGATTATGATTATCTGCGGCGAGGGAAAGGGTAAGACCTCAGCGGCCATTGGGCGGGGAATTACTGGTGCCGGCAATGGTAAGTCTGTGATTATCATCCGCTTCCTTAAGGGAAAGGTAAAGGAGAAGGATGAGTTTATCAAGCGACTGGAGCCGGAGATTAAGGTGTTTTCCTTTGAAAAATGGGATGTGGAGTATGAATCCCTGTCACCGGAGCAGCAGGAGGAGGAAGCCGTGAATATCCGGAACGGCATGAATTTTGCCAGAAAGGTCATGACAACAGACGGCTGTGATATTCTTATTCTGGATGAGGTGCTGGGCCTGGTGGACAGAGGCATTATCACAGAGGCTGAGCTCACAGCTCTGGTGGAAGCCAAGGACGAGAGCATGGAGCTGGTTCTGACGGGAATCAATATGTGCGAATCCCTGTATCCCTATGCGGATGATGTGGTGAAGATTGACACTTTGAAATAAATTTTTAGAAACCTTGGATGAAAAGGAAATTTCGTTGACAATCATATGGCCGTGTGGTACAGTAAGGCTGATATGGATAATTTAAGAGGAATATGATAGAGGTTGCGTTCTCCAAGAGTACCTTTTCGGATATGGCAGACATAGAGGAAGGAGAGGAAAAGGGGCGGACGCCGAAAGAGGCAGCTTTCTGCAGGCTGTTTCTTGGGCATATGCCAAAGAGGTATATGACTGTCATCAGACACTGATGGGGCGCTATCGAGAGAATTCACAGCAAAAGAGCGATTCTTTAGGGGCGGACTTCGTGAGGGTCGGCCTCTTTTAATTTACGGAACTGGAATAGGAGGAGAGGATATGTCTATTTTTAAGGGAGCGGCAGTAGCCATTGTTACACCATTTACGGAGAACAGGGAGATCAATTTTCCGAAGCTTGCGGAGCTTTTGGATTATCAGATTGCCAATCACACGGATGCCATTGTAATTTGCGGCACTACGGGAGAATCTTCCACATTGACTCACGAGGAGCATTTGGAAGCGATCAAATTTACCATCGATCACGTGGCAGGCCGGGTTCCGGTGATTGCAGGAACTGGGTCTAATTGCACGGAGACAGCCATTTACCTGTCAACAGAGGCAGAAAAATACGGCGCTGATGCTTTGTTGATTGTAACGCCCTATTATAACAAGGCAACGCAGAAAGGGTTGATTGCCCACTATACGGCCATTGCAAACTCCGTAAAGCTTCCAATCATTATGTATAATGTACCCAGCCGGACAGGCTGCAACATTCAGCCTCAGACGGCCGTGGAGCTGGTAAAGAATGTGGAAAATATTGTGGGCATCAAGGAGGCCAGCGGCAATATTTCACAGGTGGCAAAGCTCATGGAGCTGGCAGACGGATGCATTGAGCTGTATTCGGGAAATGATGATCAGGTGGTTCCGCTGTTATCCTTAGGCGGTCTGGGTGTGATCTCCGTGCTTTCCAATGTGGCACCTAGAGAGACTCACGATATGGTGGCAAAGTTCCTGGAGGGTGATATTGCAGGCAGCCGGGAGATTCAGCTTCGGGCAATTCCTCTGGTGGATCAGCTGTTCTGTGAGGTGAATCCCATTCCGGTGAAGGCGGCCCTCAACATGATGGGGATGGAGGCCGGACCTCTTCGGATGCCTCTCACAGAGATGGAGCCGGAGCACAAGGAAAATCTGAAAAAGGCAATGATTGATTTTGGAATCGAGGTTAAATAGGATGATTAGAGTACTGATGCACGGCTGTAACGGCCGGATGGGACAGATGATTGCGGGCTTGCTTCGGGAGGATGCGGAGGCGGAAATCGTGGCAGGTGTGGATACCTTTGATGGTGTATCCAATCCATTTCCTGTATTTGCAAGGATTGAGGATTGTGATGTAGAGGCAGATGTGGCGATTGATTTTTCCAACGCAGGTGCTGTGGATGGGCTGCTTGACTACTGCACAGCCAAGAAGCTGCCGGTGGTTTTGTGTACCACAGGGCTTTCCGGTGAGCAGCTTGAGAAGGTAGAGAGGGCGGCTAAGGAGACTGCGGTTCTTAAATCTGCCAATATGTCCCTGGGAATCAATCTTCTGCTGAAGCTGCTTAAGGAGGCGGCACCGGTTCTGTCGGAGGCTGGCTTTGATATTGAGATTGTGGAAAAGCACCACAATCAAAAGCTGGATGCGCCCAGCGGTACGGCTGTTGCTCTGGCAGATGCCATCAATGAGGCAGAGGACGGAGCTTACACCTATGTGTATGACAGAAGCCAGGTAAGGCAGAAGAGAGGGGCAAAGGAGCTTGGAATCTCGGCAGTCCGGGGAGGAACCATTGTGGGGGATCACGATGTGATCTTTGCGGGAACGGACGAGGTGCTGACCTTTGAGCATCGGGCCTATTCCAGGGCGGTCTTTGGCAAAGGCGCTGTGCAGGCAGCCAAGTTCTTGGCAGGAAAGCCTGCCGGCCGGTATGATATGAGTGATGTGATCGGGTAAGCTCAATGTATTGTTTGCCTAGGAATTAGACAGTGCACCATTGAATGGGAAGTGAAATAAAACCTTGCCAATTTTCGGGAGTAGTCCTGAGAGTTGGTGAGGTTTTTTTATGAAAGCCCCCAAATTCCAGCGAAAATTCTTAAAATTGTTTTAAGAATCAGAAAAAGGTAAAAATCAGCAAGCTCTATGAGTTTGATGGTTTGAATAAGGTGGATGTAACCGAAGCAGGCATTGGCTCCATCGTAGCCATTTCCGGTATTGCGGACATTCATATCGGCGATACCCTCTGCTCTCCTGAGCATCCGGTGCCCATCCCCTTCCAGAAAATCTCAGAGCCCACCATTGCCATGCATTTTCTGGTAAATGACAGTCCCCTTGCCGGGAAGGAGGGAAAATATGTCACCTCCCGTCATCTAAGAGACCGTCTGTTCCGCGAGCTCAATACGGATGTCAGTCTTCGGGTGGAGGAAACAGAGACCACAGAATGTTTCAAGGTATCCGGACGAGGTGAGCTCCATCTATCTGTCTTAATAGAAAATATGCGTCGTGAGGGCTATGAATTCGCCGTGAGCAAGGCTGAGGTTCTCTACCGAACAGACGAGAAGGGCCATAAGCTGGAGCCCATGGAGCGGGCCTACATTGATGTGGATGACGAGTATTCCGGCAATGTGATCCAGAAGCTTGGAGAGCGCAAGGGAGAGCTTCTGAATATGAGCAGCAACGGCAGTGGCTCCACACGGCTGGAATTCCTGATTCCCGCCCGCGGCCTTATCGGATACCGGGGAGAATTTCTCACGGACACCAAGGGTACTGGTGTGTTAAATACCATTTTTGAAGGCTACGGCCCCTACAAGGGAGATATTCAATATCGCAAGCAAGGATCTCTGATTGCCTTTGAGGCGGGGGAAGCCATCACCTACGGCCTCTTTAATGCCCAGGAGAGGGGTGCCCTCTTTATTGGCCCCGGTGAAAAGGTGTATGCCGGCATGGTCATTGGACAAAACGGCAAGGCCGAGGATATTGAGCTCAATGTCTGCAAGACGAAAAAGCTCACCAACACCCGTTCCTCCAGTGCAGATGAAGCCTTGAAGCTTACGCCCCCCAGAATTCTCAGTCTGGAGCAATGTCTGGAATTCATTGATGCAGACGAGCTCTTGGAGATCACACCCAAGTCCCTGCGCATCCGCAAGAAGATCTTAGATCCTACTCTGCGGAAGCGGGCCGCTATGAACCATAAATAGTTTTCTTTTTTCTGTTTTTGTGGTAGAATAGGGGGCATAGGAGGTTGATCTATGAAAAACCAGAGACATAAACGTAAAGAAATCTATTCCGTTCTTATGGTCTCCAACACAGATGGAAAAAGCAAACAGTTCCAGGTATCCGCTTTTACGCTTCGCTTTTGTGCTGTTCTTTTGGCTGTTCTCTGCCTTGTGATAGGCTGGCTCATTTACCAGGCTTCCGTGGCCGACGGGGTGCGTCAGGTTCTCCGCCAGGAGGTAGCCTCCCTAAAGGAACAGCTTGAGACCCTGGAAGCAGAAAGAGAAGCCTTGACAAAAGATAAATTGACACTTGCGGCACAAAATGAAGCCCTGCTTCGCCAGAACGAAACCGCATCCACCCCACAGGAAACGCCCCAGGAGGAGGAACCAAAGGAAGAAGCAGATCCTGCTCTTCCCAGCCTGTACCCCTCCGATGGTGCCGGTATTCTGAAAGCATCCTATTCTGAGGAGCATCCCTACATTGCCATCAGTGCTTATACCGATGGTCACATTGTTGCCGCCGGAAACGGAACCGTAACCGCCGTTAGCTCTGATGATACCTATGCCCATATTGTTGAGGTGGAGCATGAGGGGGGATACAAGACCCGTTACCTTCTTCACCAGGATTGTGAGGTAAACACAGAGGAGGGTGCCCAGGTAGACGCAGGGGATACGTTAATGACCATTACATCCGATGACTGTCAGCTGGATTATCAGGTTCTTTTGAATGAGGAACCCATCGATCCGCTTTCCGTTATTGATGCAAAAGGATAAACAGCTGCACACAGCTGCACATAAGTTAAGGAGGATTTTAACATGTTAGGAAAAAGTAAACCAACCACCTCTACCTCCACGGTAGAGACTCAGACAGCCAAGATTGGCACCATCATCGGTCCGGGAGCCGTATTTAAGGGCGATATCGTTGCACCGGAAGCTATCCGTATCGACGGAACCCTCACCGGCAACTGCGAGTGCAAGGGCAACCTGATTCTGGGAACCGAAGGACAGATCAAGGGAAATATCAAGGCTCAAAATGTAATTCTTTCTGGCAAGGTTGTCGGGGATGTAGATTCCTCCGGAAAGCTGGAGCTGCTCTCCACCGGAAAGCTGTCAGGCAACATTACAGCACGCTCCCTTGTGATTGATGAGGATGCATTTTTTGACGGCAGATGCGCTATGGTAACCAACCACGCAGCCGCTCTGGAGATCGAGGAGGAAGAGCCTGAGGAGGACCAGAAGGATACCAAATCCAGTGCGGATAAATACTAAGCACAGGTCTCCATTGATTTCTACATAGATCCAAAAGGGTCTGTCAGAAAAATAAGCCATCACATATGAAAATGACTGATGACTTATTTTGTGACAGACCTTTTCTTATACCTCAAACAACAGATCCCCGTAGGAGGGCATAGGCCACATGTCCTTAGCTACCAGCATTTCCAGCTTATCCACCGGCTGACGCAAGGCCTCCATAGCCGGAACCACCACATTCTGAAAATAATTGGCCCGGTCTCTCCCCTCCTTCTTTCCCTGGGAGGCATCCGTTACCTCCGTAAGCTTTCGAAGGGCTGCCTTAGTAGCCGCCAGCAGAGAGGAGCACTCCTTTAAGAGATCAATCTGCACACTGATATTGGCCTCCCCGCAGGCCTCCCGGATCTGGTTTACGGAGGTTGCAAGGGCCGTGGTGTACTGCAGGACTGCAGGAATAATATGCTTGCTGGCAATGTCAATCATAGATCTGGCCTCAATATTAATCGCCTTAGCATAAGTCTCATACTGGATCTCCGCTCTGGATTCCAGCTCCGCCCTGGTAAATACCCCAAAGGCTTCAAAAAGCTCCACCGTCTTAGCCTCCGTCAAAACCGGAATGGCATCTACCATAGTCTTAATATTCGGAAGTCCCCTGCGACGGGCCTCCTCCACCCACTCCTCCGAGTAGCCGTTCCCATTAAAGACAATCCGCTGATGCTCCGAGGCATACTTTTTAATGAGATCATGGACAGCCATGTCAAAGTCCTTGGCCTGCTCCAGATAATCACAGGCTTCTGAAAATGCCTGAGCCACAATGGTATTAAGCACCACATTGGGAGCCGCGATGGAATCCCTTGCCCCCACCATACGGAATTCAAACTTATTGCCAGTAAAGGCAAAGGGAGAGGTGCGGTTCCGATCCGTGGCATCCTTGGCAAAATCGGGCAGTGTCCGCACACCTGTATGCAGGTGGCCGCCCCGCAGACTGTGGGTAGCCTCTCCCGTACTGATAAGCTGAGAAAGTACGTCCTCCAGCTGCTCCCCCAGATAGACGGAGATAATTGCCGGTGGCGCCTCACTGGCTCCAAGACGGTGGTCATTGCCCACATCAGCGGCAGATTCTCTGAGAAGGGCCGCATGATCATCCACAGCCTTTAAAATACAATTTAAGATGAGAAGAAATTGTATATTCTCATGGGGGGTCTTTCCCGGATCTAACAGGTTGATCCCATCATCCGTGATCAAAGACCAATTATTGTGCTTTCCGGATCCATTCACACCGGCAAAGGGCTTTTCATGGAGCAGGCACTGCAGGCCATGCTGATAGGCCACCTTTTTTAAGGTCTCCATCACCAGCTGATTGTGGTCCACCGCCACATTGCACTCCGCATAGATAGGAGCAAGCTCATGCTGTCCCGGAGCCACCTCGTTATGCTGTGTTTTGGCTGACACCCCCAGCTTCCACAGCTCCCGGTTCACATCCTCCATAAAGTCCGCTATCCGCTCCCGGATAACTCCAAAATAGTGATCATCCAGCTCCTGACCCTTGGGAGGCATGGCACCAAACAGGGTTCGGCCTGTGAACACCAAGTCCTTGCGCTTTAAGTATTTCTCTCGATCCACCAGAAAGTACTCCTGCTCCGCACCCACAGAGGGCGTTACCTTGTGAGAGGTCTCATTTCCAAAAAGCCGAAGCAGACGGAGGGCCTGCTTATTAATTGCCTCCATGGAGCGAAGAAGCGGTGTCTTCTGATCCAGAGCCTCCCCCTTATAGGAGCAGAATGCGGTGGGGATATACAGAATAGCCCTTGAGCCATCGGCGTCCTTTTTTACGAAGGCCGGTGAGGTACAGTCCCATGCTGTATAGCCCCTCGCCTCAAAGGTAGCTCTCAGGCCGCCGGAGGGGAAGGAGGAAGCGTCCGGCTCTCCCTTTACCAGCTCCTTTCCGGAAAACTCCATGAGAACTCTTCCGTCTGTCCTGGGAGCCGAAAGAAACGCATCATGCTTCTCCGCCGTAGCTCCGGTCAAGGGCTGGAACCAGTGGGAATAGTGGGTAGCTCCCTGCTCGATGGCCCACTCCTTCATCTCATGGGCTACCACATCCGCGACTGCCAGATCCAGCTCCTTTCCCTCCTGTATGGTAAGCTTTAGCTCCCGGTAAATCTTTTTGGGCAGGCGTTCCTGCATCACCGTATCATTAAATACATTTTCTCCAAATATTTTTGATATATTTGTCTTCTCTGCCATCTCTATCTTCCTCACAGCTTCTCCTTCGAAATACTTTTTCTGCACTCCTCGGTCACGCGAATCTCCACAGCCCTTGGATTATTTGAGATCACCACGGACCTGTGCTCTCCCCCAAACTCTCCGTCCAGTGTCCAGGGAATGGGCTCCTCCGCCTCCACCTCAATCCGGGCACTCCGGAAGGAATACATATATTTGCTGTCAATCTCCTTCACCAAAAGGGCCGCCAGGATCTCCTGAAGCTCTATGGCATTTTTCGGCCTCCGGATAAAGGTTACCTCGTACACTCCGTCATCAAAGACCACATTTTTGCCCACAATTCCCTTAAATCCCCCTACGGACTTGGAATTGGTCACCATGCCAAATAGGAAGTCTCCCTCAAAGCACATTTCTGCACTGGTGACCTTGAGCTGATAGGACTTTACATTGTAGATGCTTTTCATGCCCTCCAGAATATAAGCCATCTGTCCCAGAACATTCTTAATCTCCTGCTTTGTGGTGTAGGATACATCCGTAAAAATGCCAAAGCCCGCGATATAGATAAAATTGTTATCATTAAAGGAGCCCACATCACAGGGGAAATTTTGACCCTCCACAGCAATCCTGGCCGCCTCCGCCATATTTGCGGGGATCTTTATGGAGCGGGCAAAATCATTGCAGGTGCCTGCGGGAATATAGCCAATGGGCACCTTATGCTTTCGCCGCATCATCCCGGTGACCACCTCGTCCAGTGTGCCGTCACCGCCGCTGCACACCACCAGATCGTAGTCCTCCGGAAGCTGCTCCATCTGCTCCATGGCATCCTGAGCCCCCCTTGTGGGATAGACCGTAAGCTCATAACCGGCATCAGCCATTACCTCAAGAATCCCGTAAAGCTTTCCCTTAATATGCTCCTTCCCTGCATGGGGATTGTAAATAAAATATAATTTTTTCTTCGGCCGCTCCACAGCCTTCACCTCTCCTTTAAAATCTGTTTAACCAACAATGGAACCTAGGATAGTATACGATAAAATCGTCATAATAAATGCCGCAAGAAGTACTCCCAGGATCACTGCCGGAAATGCCTTCCGAAAGCGGATGCCAAGCAGTGCCGCAATCAATGAACCTGTCCAGGCGCCTGTTCCCGGCAGAGGAATTCCCACAAAGAGCAGCAGCCCCCAGAATTCATACCTTTCAATCTGATCCTTCTTATTCATGGCCCGGCTTTCCAGCTTTTCCACCATAGGACGGAACAGCCTTGTCTTTTTCAGCCAGTTAAAGATCGCTGTGATAAACAGCAAGATAAAGGGAACCGGAATTAAATTGCCCACAATACAGATGGGAATGGCTCTCCACATTTCCACATCCAGAAAGGCCGGCCCTGCTGCCAGAAGCCCTCCCCTAAGCTCCAAAATGGGAATCATGGAAATAATAAAAATAATCAGCTCCTTGGCCGCACTTCCTCCCAGGTTTTCCACAAACCATTGTACCAATGTCTCTGTCATAGTTTCTTATCCTTTCTCGCTGGTAATTTCCTTAAGCGCTTTTAACAGTGTATCCATCTGTTCATCCGTCCCTATGGTAATCCTCAGATAATCCCGAAGCCGAGGGGCATCGAAATAGCGCACATAGATCCTCCGCTCCCGAAGAGCCTCAAAAATCTCCTTTGCCGGACAGCTTTCGTGGGAAGCAAAAATAAAATTCGCTCCTGAATCCGGGAACCGGAAGCCTAAGGCCCTAAGCTCCTTCTTCGTCCGCTCCCTGGTGGCTACCAGCCTCTTTACCTTGTCCTGGAAATACGCCTCATCCCTCACCGCCGCTGCCCCAAGCTCCAGGGCTGCCTGGCTCATGGTGTAGGAGTTGAAGGAGTACTTTACATCATTTAAATACTTGATAAGACAAGGATTGCCTACGGCGAAGCCAATGCGCATTCCGGCCATGGACCGGGATTTGGAAAAGGTCTGAACCACCAGAAGATTCTCATATCGATCCACCAGCTCCAAAGCCGAGGGACCTGCAAAGTCTACATAGGCCTCATCTACAATCACAACCACATCCGGATTGTTCCCAAGGATCTCCTCCACATCCTCAAGCTCCATATAAAGTCCTGTGGGCGCATTGGGATTGGGAAAAATGATTCCTCCGTTTTCCCGTACATAGTCCTCCTTCACAATCCAAAATTCCTCATCAAGAGCCGGTCTCTCATAGGGAATCCCAAACAGCTCGGCCCACACGGGGTAAAAGGAATAGGTAATGTCCGGAAATAAAATCGGCCTTCCGGAATTGAAAAAGGTCAAAAAGGCCATGGCCAGCACGTCGTCTGAGCCCACTCCCACAAAAAACTGCTCCCTGGGTCTTTGATAACGCTCTGACAGAGCCTCTATCAGCGAAGAGCAGGCAGGGTCCGGATAAAGCCGGAAGCCTTCTTCCTCCATTTCCTGAAGGGCCCGCCGGACGCCAGGGGCCGGTGGGTAGGGATTTTCATTGGTATTCAGCTTAATCATCCCCGGTACCTTCGGCTGCTCTCCCGGTGTGTAGGGCACAACCCTCCGTATGTTTTCTTCCCATTTTTTCATATGCATAGACTCCTCTTTTGTTAGTGCCAATTTATTTCCTGTGTTTTCCATTTCTTTACTATTTTACAGGAGACTGCGCTTTCTTACAACCCCTTTTTCAATCAGAAAAACGGGCTTATAGGACATTTTTGCCTGCCGTAAGCCCTCCTCGCCCATATCCTCCTCACGATTGAGGTAGGTGAATCCCTCCCCCTCGTGCTCAGCAAACTGCTGATTAATCATGGTATAGGCCCCCTGAATATCCGAAAAGGCCTTCTCAATATGCACCACCAGAGTGTCCTTCCCAACAGGCTCTCCAATGGTAAATGCCACAATTTTGCCATTGACCCGAAGGGCACCTCCGCGCATTTCCAGCTCTTCAAAAAGGCGCAGAAAATTCAAGGTCACGCAGATCTCCGCATGCTTCTCCTCATCTTCCT
>Ga0137297_11960_pt1 | contig 10377 bp, 3 predicted proteins | sample RamsorincwithD2O_FD_97191 | JGI IMG/M metagenome (GOLD analysis project Ga0137297, IMG submission 97191) | Mouse cecal microbial communities from Vienna, Austria - Mucin amended with D2O | ecosystem: Host-associated > Mammals > Digestive system > Large intestine > Cecum | place: Austria: Vienna... | reverse complement strand
GCGTGGTTCATCTGTATGTTCCTGTGAGTCCGGACTCTTATTATCAGGAATTAGGGAGAGGAGGCCGTGACGGACTTCCGTCTCTGAGCATCATGTGTATTGAAAAAGATGATGTGTCAAAAGCTTGGAACCATGTGAGCAAAGTCCTGACAACTCAAAAGCTATGGGGACGTTGGTGGAGCATGTACAGGCATCCTGACAATATGTGGAAAGGTGGGGAAATTGCGATTTTTGCGTCAACCAAACCTAATTACAGCCGGATTAACTATTTTGAAGAAGGGAACGAGAGTGATGAGAAATGGAACATCAATGCTCTGCTGCTTCTGAGCAGATACGATATGATCAGCATCTCATCAATTGAACTGGATAGCGATAATAAGTATATTTTTACCATACAAATATTGAATGAAGCGATAACAGTGGATTCTGAGAGCACGTATGCTCTGTTTGATTCAATAAGGGAAAAAGAAGCGTCTAAATCTCTGTCGGCGTTCTCACTAATGAGAAATTCGATCGAGAGAGAATACCAGTACTGTTGGTCTTCTATGTTTTATGACACGTATCCGCTTGTCTCAGAGTATTGTCCCGGGTGCGGGCAGCACGAAGAGGTAATCTGCGATGAAATTGACAGGTTTCCTTTGCTGGTTGAGGTGAAAGGTTCTGAAAAAAATTTGTCTTCGGACATGGCTGTTTTTTTTTCGGATACAAAAGAAGCATTGTTTATCACAAAGGATGAGTTGAAAACCCTTATAGATCATTACAAACCCAATATTATCGTAAGTGAAAGCGCAGCCGGATATGAGGAAGAGATTAATCCATGCCTGATCTATGTTAATTACAGGGAATTACGGACACTGCTTAAATATGACAGGGGATTTTTTGTTACCGGGCTGATCATGGCAATATACAGCGATGACCCGGAAAAAGCCATGGAGGAGTACCATACAATCCAAAGGTGTGTGAAAAAAGGAAATGCTGTGATACACGTTGCGAACGAGGATTTCATCATATCAAAATCAACAGAGAAAACAATTTCCCTTGATATAGACGGGAAGGTAATCAGGTAGGAAAAACGGGAAGGAATTAAGCTATGTTTATTGGAAATATGGTGACAGAGGCTATACCCGCTAGGGTATTTGCACTGTATAAGATTGTGGATTCTAAGAAGGATATTTCCCGAAGCGAATTACAGGGGTTCATGGAGCCAAAGGGAATATATGAGGGAACATCGTATTTTTCTTCGATATTTAAGGCTGCGGAGGAACTGAAGATCATCGAAAATAAAGATAATGTAATCAGTATACCAAAGGACAGGGAAAGGCTGAAAACGATAGAGGATTTCAGGAAATACATAAATTCAATCTTGCAGGATCTGGCGGAAGGCCAGTTTTGGAAATGTACAAATGTCATTGTCAACATGAACGAAAAGATATATGAATATAGTGCCATTTCTGATTCGAATATGCTTAACTGTCTGTCAAATCAACTGGGAGAAACGATAAAAGCGCCAATGATCAGAGGATGGCGATTCTGGTCACAGTTTTTGGGATTCGGGGTTATGAATGACATGGCATTTTTGCCAAATGCTTATGTATATGTCAAGGATGTGCTTTGCCTGATGAATCTGGAAAAGAAGCAGGAATATACAATGTCTGATTTTATGGCCAGGTTTAGGCAGTATGGACAGGTGCTGCTTTCACCATCGACATCTGAGAAGAATCTGAATATCGCCATGTCCAGTGCATTAAGACAACTGCATGATAATGGTGAGATCGTTCTGAAGTCCGGAAGCGATCAGGAGATGAAATGGATCTTATATCCGTCAAAAGAATTATTTAATCAGCCGGTATCATCAGTCTTGTATAAGGGAGTAAAGTCATGAATCTAGATATAGCGCGAAAAAGATATATGGATGTGCTCCGGCCTGATGTCATGCATAACTCTCAGGGAGATTTCCTTGCGACACATGTTCAGATGAAGAAGCTTTATGTAACTGAGTACCTGACTGATCATGCCGAGGTGCCGGAGCAGGATAAAAAACATCCGAAAACAGAAGAAGATGTGTACAGGCAGTTTATGGGTGAAAAGGAAGAGGATCAGTTTGTCTTGGTGATCGGTGGCAGCGGAGCCGGAAAGTCTCACCTGATCAGGTGGATCAATTCCGTACTTGAGATCAAAAAATCGGAGAATGAAATTGTTCTGCCAATCAGAAGGGCGGACAACACGCTCAAAGGAACAATCAGACAGCTGATTGAACTTCCGGAAGTCAGGGATCTTCCCAACAGGGAATTGTACAAAAAGCTTGCGTCCGCAGCGAATACGGTTCCGGAAAAAGAACTGAAAGAAACCATCTATTATCAGTTTATTATTCAGATCACCAATGATGACGGGAAAGCCGGAGAGGAAGAAGGAGAGAGGAAAATCAGTAATGTTGACAGAAGACATCTTATCGCCTTGCTGCAGAACTCGTTATTTAAAACAAGACTTATGGGTGATGACGGACCGATCGATCGCATATACGGGAAGTTTGCCGAAAATAAAACAAGTGAAGTCAATGACAAAGCGCCTGAGTTCGCTAGGGAAGATTTTGAGATAGATGCAGAATTTCGTAACCAGCTGTTTTCAGGCGCAGATGATAAAGCGCGGAAGATTGCGGATAAGCTGCTTGGTAAACCGGATTTTGTGGACTCTGTAAAAGAGTATATGAACCTTTTTGTGGATAAGGTTATTCAGCGCTGTGCAGGATTAGAACCGGGAGATCTGACCAACGTGATCGAAGAAATAAGGCAGGAGCTGTTCAGGCAGGGAAAGACCTTAACAATACTGATTGAAGATATCACTGCCGCATCCGGGGTTGACGATTCGTTGCTTGACGCTTTGCTGACGGATAAAATCGAGTATCCTGATAAAAATTTGTGTAGGCTCAACGCAGTAGTGGGAACAACAGATGGTTACTACAGGGAAAAATTCAGGAGTAATACCAAAGGAAGGATACACAATTTTGTATATGTTCCGGATGATCTTTTTGGGGGAAATCAGAACGGATTGATTGAGTTTTTCGCAAAATACCTGAATACGATCTCCCTGTATGCTGAAGATATAATCAAATGGGTCGAAATTGACAAAGCGCATGGGGATGCCTACCCGATCCATACGGATACCATCGGCAAAGGATGGGGAGAATTTAGATATAACGGTCAGGCCATAAACCTGTTTCCGTTTACGAAAAATGCCATCTTATTTTTGTATGAAAAGCAGGATGCTAACAAGAGAAATCCCAGAGCATTGATGAGGGAAATCATTGAGCCTTATATCAGGGACGCAATGGAGCATCTGGATGAATTCCCGCTGAGAAGGCCTTCTTTTCAGGCGGAAAATACGCAATTACAGAATGCCATATATAATAACAATTTTTTAGATGATGCTACGAAGATCAGATTGTCCTTTTTCATGTATATATGGGGAGACGGAACCCTGCGGTCATCACAAAGGAATGGAGAAAGGATTGTAGCGGGTATTCCTTCAGGCGTTTATGAGCAATTAGGTCTGCCGATCATTGACGGGATACAGATTGACAATGACAGTGCTTATCAGGAACAGGCAGGAGAACAGAGTGTTAGTCAAACCAAAGGACAGGACGAAAAGAAACCAACAGTAGAAGAAATGCCTGAAAAAGAAAACGAGCAGGTTCTGATTGCCCTGGCTGAAGTAGACCGCTGGATTGAGCAAAAGGATTATAAGCTTAGCATAGGCGCAACAACAAAAAATGTGCGTGCTCTTAACGATGCCAGAAGAAATATCAACACTTATCTTTTTAATACCATCGACTGGCTTTCGGAAGGCATCTCTGTTGATGCCATGTTGAAAATCAGAGATACAGGTAATAAGCTTCTTGTGGCATTTGAGCGTCAGACTATGAAGAGCGACGCTGTGATCACGCTGCCTGCTTCGATTGAGTCTAGAAAGATCATAGAAGCCTTTGTGCGTTGGAGTGAAGTGGGAAAGAAATCCTGGAATTTTAAGGGGTCTACAGATTACCTGTACCGGGTGCAGAGGTGGAGTGAGAGCATAAAGACTTCCATTGTAAATGCGATCATTCGTTATGCAGATAAAGAATCTGAGTACTTTACTTACGCGGCTGCGGCGGAATACTACAGGCTGATCCTCAACGGATACTGTAAGAATTATCAGAATCCGCAGAATTTTACGGCAGAGATGCTGCTTGATAAAAATCCGGCAAACCAAGAAGAGAACAGCCATACAAAAAACTGGAACGATTTATTAAAGATCCTGAATGGCTCTGATGGAATGGAAGCGCATAATTGTGTTCTGCAGTACTATAATCTTCCGCAAGGCAATGCACTTAACTCAACGAACTTTGAGTATGACTACGTTTCGTATAACAAAGCAGTTCGTAAGGTCATAAGAACTGGTTTGCATTTTACGGAAAAAGAACTTCAGCTGGATGATCCGGTCAGGAAAAGAAGGATGTACAGTGAGCATTTAAAGAAGATTCTTGAACGGGTTGATACAGTGGTGGAAGGTGAAAAAGACGCATTATTGTCACAGCTCCAGGTATTATCAGGGATGATAGACCTGAATGAACTTGAGGTGCCGGGTGATATAGAAGACATAGTAAAGAAGATCGGACAGTTTTATTCCCAGGCACATACCAGCCACGTGAGTATCGCAGTACATTATGACCCTGGGAAAATTAATGCCTGTAAGAAGAATGCATCGCAGATCCTCAGTGCGATAAAGATAATCCTTCCACTTTTCGGCTTCATAAGGGGCATTCACATATAAGATCATGGGCTTTGGCATCACGTCAACAAAGTTTAATACCTTCTTTTCCTTATCCTTATACCCATCTGCCATGACCATAATAAAGTGTGGTTCTTTTCTTAACGAATCGCATCTGAGCTCTATCCACTTGCCATCTGCCGAGAATATCTTCTTTAAAGTTTTAACCGTATCATCTTTAAAGGTGGCGGACAGCAGAAATGTTCTGATCTCCGGATTAACCCTCATCAGTTCCTTTCTCCACGGACCAAGGCACTGATAATCAACTCTGAAGAAATCTCCCCATGCTACTACAATATGCGCCTCATCTATAATGATATTTTTAAGATATCTGCTTGCATTCGCTTCATTGACCAATTCCTGGAATTTTTCATTTTTTATCAATGCTTCCGGTGAAATAAACAACAATCTGGCTGTCTGATTCTTTATGGCTTTCGTTATTTCACCAAGCTTTTTACATCCGCTGTAGTAATAGAAAATCTCGTTATCGGTTGATGATTTAATATTCTTCCCTGCAACCCTCTTTTGGTCTATTGCGAGAGAGACTGTAGGAACGATCACGATTGACAGACCGTTTTCTTTGTAGCTGACTGCCTGTGTTACAAGGCTTTTTCCTCCGCCAGTGGGCATAGACACCAAAGTCGTATAACCTGCAGAAGTATTCAGTGCGCCATAGACACAAAGCTTTTGCTCCATGGACTTAAAATGCTTAAAGCCTGTTAATTCATCAATATATCTGTTGGTAGACAGGCAGTACGGCGAACTGCTCCCCGGCATAACCGTGTTCCTGTTGATGAATGTATTTTCAACAAAACTCTTATGCCTAATATAATCTGGAATCTCATATGTCGCATAGTATTTCTGCACAGCCGGATTAAAATGGATCCCCGCGTAATTATGATCAAGAATTCCATGGTCATCTACACGCAGTTCAGTTTGAAAAGAAATCATAAAATTTCTCAGCGTACTGATATAATCAGACCGGCCTGCTTCTCCTGCCCGGTATTTTTTTAAAGTATTAACCAGCCTGACAGCCACGTTTTCCATTGCACTTTCAACTACATTGGCATCACTGTCATGACCGGGAATATAGTCATCTGTTTCACCATTGATAAACTTTTCAATATTTTCTACAACCAGTTCTTTATCTATCATTTTTTCACCAGCCACATAAAGCCTGCAGATTCCATTCTTATAATAGGCTTACACAAACTATTGTATATTATTTCATATTGCTTTTTCAGAAGATTCATAGGCTCCTTCGCTTTCATGCCGTAATAATCAGCCCTTGCCTGGTGTGTTGAAAGGATCTGTTCTATCATTTCTTTTGCCCCTGATAGGTTCGACTCACCCTTAAACTTCTCAAAAGCTTTTTTTCTTGCGATCCTGCCGCCCTGAACGGCAAACTTTTCCCAGCGTTCTTCCGGATAGCACAACTTAAACCAGTCAAGATTGGAACACTTATTTCTTTTAGGAATCCCCAGAAATCCATTTCCAAAGCCCCTTCTCCCCAAATGATCAATCGTATCATTCTGATTAAAATACCCTGCCTGCGCAATTCTTCTGTGCTCACTCAAAACAATTTTTTCTGAAACCTCAGCATACGATGGAAGCGGAACCGGGATAACCTGTATTGAAGTTGCAAGGTATTGTCTAAATAGTCCCAGCGCATAAAGAGAAATCCCCTCATCCAACAACATTCTTTCATTCGCCCTGGCAGAGAAGGTAAAAATAAATCCTTTCCATTCAACAGAGGATAATGCTGCAAACGCTGTAGCCATCCCTTTATAAGAGTGCATAGCGTTTTCGGCAATGCAGTCAAAAATCTCGTCCCCGGGTGCGTAAAAGTGTATGTAATCATTCTTGATGGCTACATCTCTGTCAAAAGAACCTTTGATTATCCTGTTATTCTTAAAAATATTTCTCTCTTTTTCTTCTTCAAGTCCCCTCTGTACCCTAACCCGGATTTCATTTTGCTTTTTATTCAGGTAATTATCCCAACTTGGGGGTATCAAGAAAGAATTTTGAGCCGATCTGATCGAGAAATTATTCTCATCAAACGCCACCAGTTTGCTATCTCTATTTTGGCATACCGAACCAAAACCTGCCAAAGATGCCCAACTCATCATAGTTTGCGCAAACAATGCATTTTCATTAAATCGATAGTTGGATAACAGTCGCTCAAGTTGGTTATACAAGGGTCTGTATCTCAAAGCGGCAGTATCAAAGATCTGTTCTCTTTGAACCGTTTCTCTCATCTGTCTGGCTTCCTCTACCAATTCCGGTACAAGCCTGTATAAACCAAACTCAAAGTCTGTGCGGATCGATTCGATAATCTTATGATTTATGTCATTCATTATGATCTCAAGCCCGCTCAAAGACTGGCCAAAAACATTCAGCCCCTGATTCCAAAAATGAAACAGCTGATCCTCGTAACTTTCTGTAGTATGTATGACCACAGATGTTATCGGAACCTGAACATTCCTTCCCATACGGTCAAGCCTTCCTATCCGCTGTTCGATCGTATTAATATTCCAGGGTAAATCTATATGTATCACATAATGAGCGATCTGAAGGTTTCTTCCTTCGCCTCCTGATTTATCACAGAGTAATATTTTACATTTTGAGTCAGACTGGAAACGATAGATGTTAATTTCAGCTTCGTCCCTGTCCATTTTTGCAGAAAAAGCCGCAACTTCTTCTCCAAAGGTCTCATAAAGCGCCTTATGGTAAATATCAAATGTTTCTATATGATCTGTAAAAACAACAGCTTTTTTATCCAATAGCTCTGTTTCAATATAACTAACCACTTTCACAAGACGAGACGGATGTATTTCTACATCATCCAGAATTTCCTTCATATTCTGTAATATTTCATTCTCATCCTCTACCCAGCGGTCTGCACTTTTCCACACATTTTCTGGAACGGATGGATTGTTTCCGTAGATCTCCTTTAATTTTGCATGATATGCCCAAGGCGAACTGAAAAACGCCTCCAGCAGTGGTTGGATCTCTTTCTCAATCTGCGCTGTATCTATATTGCTCTGATTTTGTACAATCCATTCTTTTAATGTTCTATAGGCCTCATATTCATAATAATTGACATTATCTCCAATTTCGTAGGTAACTTCCTCTAAGCGTCTCTCGGCAAATTCCCCGTCTTCATTTTGGGGAAATACTCCGAGAATCGCTCTTCTCCCTCTTATAATACTTCTTTCAATTTGGTAATTATCGCAAACATAAGATATAACCACCTGCATATCATACAGCCCAAAATCCTCCTTACCTGTATCAATGCCGGTTATCATCTTTTCAAGTATGTCATCTCCGATCAAAGCTGAGAGGTCATCCAGCGTTTCCTCCAATTCCTCCAACTGTTCCTGCACGTCTTCATTCTCGTGAGGATCGTCCTCCTCCACTTCGGGAAGCAGTTCGTTTTTCAAGCTGTCAATATCATCAAGAAGCGAGTGTGTCAGCCGGGCAATTTGATTCTGCTTATCAACCAGCCCCGTAAATTCCTCTATATCAATTTTGTCATAAGTAGTCGGTTGTATCAACCTCAATAGTCTGAGATACTCTTCCTTGCGCTGCTGTATAGGCGTCGCGCTCAATAATATGATATTATCTGCATTTTTGCTCAATGTATGAATCTTTTCATATTCCGCAGGCTCTCTAATGCAATTATGTACCTCGTCCACGATCACGAAATCCCATTTGGTATTACAGTCTGCGTCTTCTAACTCTTCTATCGTTTCTATTGAAAGAAAATGATCATTTTCATTCTCTCCCTCCAAAATTCCGAATTTAAATAACAACTCTGTTTTCCACTGAGCAGCCAACGCTCCCGGAACAACTATTAATATATTTTTATCGGCCTTATTACTCAGGAAAATCTTTAATACGGAACAGGCTTCTATTGTCTTTCCCAGACCAACTTCATCTGCCAACATATATCTGCATTTTTCAGCCTGTAGACACCTCATGATCGTGTTGACCTGAAATGCCTTTAAATATATTTTACAACCTGCCAGTTCCTTAAAGCCGAAGATGGAATTATCAAGGATATTCATCGTATCCTTGACTATCTGCCTGCCCAAGTACCAGCATGGGTTCTGAAATTCATATTTAGCAAGCTGATGAACAGGATTCGCCGCTCCTGAAAAAAAGGATGCCGTAAGTTTTTCCTCATTCACGCATAGATATTCCTTGCTGTCATTATCCTGAATATAATAGTCAAAACCCCCGTCGTCTCTGACCTTATATTCAACTACAACGGCAGAACTGTGTTTATATTTGACCTGTGACCCCTTAAACAGATGGCAGTGATCCAATACCGCTAAATGGGCTTCCCTCACTGCCTCAGGGATATACTCAAAAAATTTTTTATATCCGAATGGATCAGCAAATGTAATATGAGCCGTCTCATTAAACTCATTTACACTGACCACCTTACCTGTTGCAAATATCCTGGGTTCCTGTGGGTGTTCACGGTCGATCGGACATCTTACAAAGACTCCTTCTTTTATCATTATAAGGCCTCGCTGCTTATTTCTTTATTGTTCTGAATACTTCAAGACAAATATCTTTATCAGCACATTTTTCGCACAACATATTACGAGTTCTATGATATTTATCGTGATCCAGATTCTCTTCACTCAGTATACTATCCACTTCCGCTTGTGTTGCGCTTTTAAACACATCTCTCATAGCTGCATCTGCCGTCTTGCTATTTGGAAGAGAAAGGAAATTCTCACGTTTAACCATATAGTCAACTTCCCTTGCTTTAATATCTGCAAACCTCCCACGAAAGACAGCATGCCCCTCTATGTAATCTTCAGCCATGTTTATTGCGTCTATTTTTTCGGATCGATTAATGAATGGAAAATCATGTGACAACTCATCCATCTGCTCAACCAGATAGTTTCTCACCATACTCTTTACATAAGTCTTACCGGAAAACTCTCGTCTTGTCCTATGTTCTAACAAAACTGTCAAATAAAGTCTTAAAAGGAACTCATCTTTATAGACGGACTTTTCTTCCATAATGGTTTCCAGCAGGAAGCGATAACTGCATAACCTGTATTTCATCAGATCATATTGCGAAAACTCCCTGTAGATCGGATTCTGTATTCCAATATAACTGTCATTTCTCTTTAATTCATTCGGTTTGTCTAAATGATAAGGTTTTGGACTTGCATTTAGCACTCTGAGCAAATAATACAACTCGTTTTCATGATCAGGCGCATTCTTTATGTAACTCAGTTTTATTCTGCATTTGCTGAAAGCAAGTCCATACACCAGGGCATATCTTCTGAAGTTTTTATACTCCATGCGTGATGTGACGTATACCTGATATTTCCAGTCTACCGGTGCCTGGGCCACTTCAAAAAAGTCCAGATCCAACGGCCAAGGGAACTCATCTCTGTGAGTAATACTCATGTCCTGATCTGATAAACACGCAAAATGATAAACCATGTTCTGGTTCTTATAATTCTTTCTTAAAACATCTCCGTCAATCTGCTCAAAATTCCTGGCAATCCATCGCGCACCTTTTCCCTCCCTGGGAACCTGCTG
>Ga0137297_11959_pt1 | contig 10393 bp, 9 predicted proteins | sample RamsorincwithD2O_FD_97191 | JGI IMG/M metagenome (GOLD analysis project Ga0137297, IMG submission 97191) | Mouse cecal microbial communities from Vienna, Austria - Mucin amended with D2O | ecosystem: Host-associated > Mammals > Digestive system > Large intestine > Cecum | place: Austria: Vienna... | reverse complement strand
AACTATCCGCATGGGAAACGGAACGGAATACACTGGCAGCGAAGGTCAACTGGCATTTTAGAACCAGCGATGCCAGAACGAAGCTTAGCTCGTTGTATCCCACATTTACTACTGCCTCTTAACGAGGTGGTAGTATTGCTAAATATCAACAGGTCGGTGCACTAGGTGCGATACAGCGAATATGAATGGAAAGAATCAAAAGAAGGGAAACTATACCTTACTCCGACAAAAACGGCACAGCCGAGCATCTATGATCCTCTGACTGAATATGAACGGATTATCCTTGATGCCATCAATATCGGTCGCATGGGGATGAGCAAGAAACCGAATGCGGAAATTCAAAAAGCCATCCCGCAATTTGCCATCAAATACGGACTATTCGGTCTAATGACTGCGCTGCCAACGACAGCAACTTTTATGGACTATGAAGCGGTGTATCTGTTGAAAAATCATTTCATCAAAGAAGAATCCAGGTCCACAGAAGATTATCTGGCTCTGTTCTTTCCCTTTGATAAGCTGGATGTGATCAAGCGCGGCGTGGAATCCATGTGGAACGTCGATAACGACCGCATTATGATAGCGCTTGCCATGACGATGAGCGATAAGCCGTTGGCAGTCAATATGAGCTTTCAGCGGGAGTATGCCGAGCCATATGAATGGATGAAACAGCAGTTCATTGATTGGGCGTTTACCTATGTCAACAGTATGCTCTATTATGAGGACTACGACACGCTGAACGATGATACCCGCCGTTTTATGCAACAGAGTATGGCGGCGTTTGGCGGGAATGCGCCGACCTATCATATTGCTCTGTTAGATCAACCGACAATTATCTGGGATTTTCATTCGCTGCTACTGGGGATTCAGATGATGTTCAGCTTCATGCTGACGGACAGTGAAAATCCAATCCGTCTGTGTAAACATTGTACGAAAGCCTTCGTTGCCAGCCGACCGAGTGCTGTATTTTGCAGTCCCCAGTGCAAGAACAGACACAATGTTTATAAGAGCCGGGGAAAAATAAGGATAAAGAAGGTGGAGTAAATGCCTGAGAACCAAAACGTTGAATGGAAAAGCAAATGGAAAGATGAATATTTAGAGTGGATTTGCGGCTATGCCAATGCACAGGGCGGCAAAATCTATATAGGCTATGACGACGACGGAAATATCATCGGTCTGTCAAATGCCCACAAGCTGCTTGAGGATATTCCCAACAAAATCAGAGATGCTATGGGCATTATTGTCGGTGTCAATCTTTATGAAGAAAATGGGAAGGAATACATTGAAATTGATGTCCCTGCATATCCGATTGGTATTTCCTGCAAGGGCGTTTATTATTATCGCAGCGGAAGTACGCGCCAGATATTGACTGGTCCTGCATTGGAAGCCTTTTTGATGCGCAAGCGTGGTGCAACTTGGGATAATCTTCCTTTGCCTGCTTTTTCGCTGAACGATGTGGATGATGCGGCTGTTGAACATTTCAAAAAATGGGCTTCTAAAAAGGGACGTATTGACAAAAGTGTTTTAGACGAGCAGAAAGATGTTCTTATAGAGAAACTGCATTTGATGAATGGTTCATATCTGACCAATGCTGCTATGCTTCTGTTTTCCAAAGCCCCGGAGAAATGGCAGCTTGGAGCATTTGTGAAAATCGGCTTTTTTGAAACGGATGCCGATTTGCTGTATCAAGACGAGATACATGGCTCTATTCTGGAGCAGATTGATAAAATAGTAGAACTGGTTTATCTGAAATACATGAAAGCAAAAATCACCTACGAGGGGATGCAACGTATTGAACGGTATTTCGTGCCAGAAGATGCTCTGCGTGAAGCCTTGTTAAATGCGCTCTGTCACAAGCAGTATCAATCTGGTGTGCCTATTCAAATCAGCGTATATGAGGATAAACTGTATATTGCAAACTGCGGTTGCCTGCCGGAAAATTGGACTTTGGACAATTTGATGCGAAAACACGCTTCAAGTCCTTACAATCCCAATATTGCTCATGTATTCTACTTAGCCGGATTCATTGAGAGTTGGGGACGAGGCATTGAAAAAATTTGCTCCGCGTGTAAAAATGATGGTGTACCACAGCCTGTTTACACAATCAATCCCGGTGACATTATGATTGAATTTACCGCGCCGGAAGATCGGGTAATTCGATCTGTTACCCGCAAGGTGACAGATCGGGTGACAGAAAAGGTGACAGATACTTTAGATGAAAAGTCTGTTCGGATTTTGGAGCTTATTTCCGAAGATCCTGCATACACCTCCACAGCAATAGCAGAAAAATTATCATTGAGCAGAAAAACTGTATCACAACGATTGAAAGAATTAAAGGAAAAAGGTATTATCGAACGCATTGGATCGGATCGAAAGGGTTATTGGAAGATTACCAACTGAAAAGTAACCGTTGAACCACAAAAAGTGGTAATTAGTGTAGTAAAGATACCGTTTATTATAAAAATTGCTAATTACTCAGTGCGTTTGTAAAACTTTATGCCCGCTATCAGTCCTCGAACCGATAACGGGCATTTTATCAAGCATATACAAGTTCAGTCAAAACGATTTCCTCTGCTCGGTCGTGAATGCTGTTTTTTCGCCGTACCCATTCCATCGGGTTAGCAGCTTTCAACGCTTCGGTGACACCTTCTTGTTTTGCCATAGTTGACTCGATGTTTTCCATACGCCTGTTACAGGCTTGGTCGATTTAAGTAAGGTGTTCAAACAATATGCTGCTTACAGTCAGCTTGGTATAAAGCATTTTCTGATGCTCTTTCAAATACCTGCGGCGCATACGCCCATACTTACCAAGCTAATAATCCGATGCAGAGGGTAATTCGAGATTAGGAATAAAACAATCACCTTCTTTGCGATATGTATCGCCCATTTCCTCAAATAGTGATTTCGTAGGCAAAGCTCCTTTCTGTGTTGAATTTGTAGCAATTATAAGACTTTTCTGCTCCTTTCCTACAACTGCTTTTCGATTCACCACAAATGGGCCGCAGTCATATGTATTAGATGGCAGAAACCACCCTTTACATATTAACTCTTGGTTGCTGATGGAATTGCTCTCACCTTGGAGTTCATCGTCTGACGACCAGACGAATAGACGTAGAGGAAAACGCCGAGAAAAACAGGGAAAATGCCCGATTATCTGTCAAAACTCCGACAAAAATGTAGAAAAAGTGGCCTACTCTGGCACACACCACGAAAAAACCGAATATCGAAACCACAAGCCGCACAGTAACTGACGACCAATCAGCTACTGCGCGGCTTTTTTGTTATACATCGCCTTGCCCCGGTGACGCAGATCGCCGGGGCATTTTCATTTAGACAGGAGGCTTTGAAAATGCCGGAAACTTTGAATCTGAATTACTACTACGGGAATGAAGCCGACCAGTACAGCTTCTACCGCATCCCGAAAATCCTTTTGACCGACCGCCGCTACAAAGGCATATCGCTGGAAGCAAAGGTTCTGTACGGCCTGCTGCTTGACCGCATGGGGCTGTCTGCCCGGAATGGCTGGCTGGACGATAACGGGCGCGTGTTCCTCTACTTCACCCAGGAGGAAGTCATGACCATGCTGGACTGCGGCAAGGACAAGGCGACGAAGCTGTTCCGCGAATTGGAGGGCATCGGCCTTGTGGAACGGAAAAAGCAGGGCCAGGGACACCCCGCCCGGATTTACGTTAAGAACTTCATTCTGGAGCCGGAACACTCTGCGCCGGTTCAGACTGCGGAAAACCAGCAGTCAAGACTGCTGAAAAACCGCAGTCTGCACCCCTGAAAATCAGCGGTCAAGAGTGCGGAATTTCCGCCCCTAATAATACTGAGATAAATAAAACTGAAAAAAGCGATACTGATCTATCCATCACACCCCCTGCCCCCTCAGCGGTTTCTTCCCCTGCTGGTAAACGCGCTCCGCGCAGGATGGGATTGGATGAGATGGAAAGCTACCGCGAACTGATTTTAGAAAATATCGACTATGACATTCTTCTGGAACGGAACCCCTGGGACAAGGACTTGCTGGACGGCTATGTGGAGTTAATGCTTGAAATCTGCTGCTCCACACGGGAATCTGTCCGTATCTGCGGGCAGGAAGTCCCCACCGAGGCTGTCAAAAGCCGGTTCCTGAAGCTGAACAGCGAACATATTGGCTACGTCATGGACAGCCTGAAAAGCAATACTGCCAAGATTGGCAATATCAAGGCATACACGCTGGCGGCGCTCTACAACGCCCCCGTCACGATGGGGCAGTATTACACATCCCTTGTCAGCCACGATATGGCGCACGGGCTGCTGGACGGTTAAGCCGCCCGGCGCTTTACAATACATCAATCAAACCAAAGGAGGACTTTTGCATGGAACATGAAATCAACATTCTGGTGGTGGAACCGGGCAGACCGCCCAGACCAGCGCGGGTGGACAACTCGCTGGAAACTTTTTCACAGCTTGTCGGCGGTGAGCTGGCAATGGGCTGTTTCCTGCCCCAGCGGGCCATGCTGCTCTACAACGAGGACGCCAGCCGCCAGGGACTGCCGCTGAGCCGCTGCAATCCCTTTGTGAACGAGTGCATCAGCGGTACATTCCTGCTGTGCGGGCTTTCAGACGGGGAGGGCTTCTGCTCCCTTTCCCCTGCCCGGCAAGCCGAGTTTCAGCGCCTTTTTGCCAGCCCCGGCGAGTTTATGATGCTGGGGGCAGACCACATCTGCGCTTCGTTCACCGAGTTTTCTGAAACCGCCGGCAGGCTTTGGTGCAGCATGGCAAACGGCGAATCCGTGGTGCTGACCAAGTGGGGCGGCACGGAAAGTGGGGCGTAAAAATGGCAAAACAAAATACCAATACTGACCGTCGCAGTTTGCAGGACTGCGGCGGTTTTTCATCGGCAGAATACCATTCGGTTGGACTGAGCGGCGGCAAGGATTCGTCTGCTTTATTGCTGCTGATGCTGGAAAAAGGGATGCCGATTGACAACGTGATATTTGCGGATACCGGCATGGACTTCCCCGAAATGGCGGCGCATATCGCCAAGCTGGACGCGCTTTTGTACCATGAACGGGGCATCCACATCACCACCCTGCGACATTCGCATGGATTTGAGTGGATGATGTTTGACGCACCCATGAAACAGCCCCGTGCGATTGCCCGCCGTGCCGCCCAGGGACAGCCAGCAACCGGCTATGGCTGGCCGGGAATTAAGGTTCGCTGGTGTACCGGCCAGCTTAAAACACACCTGATCGCCAAAGAGGTCAACCGGCTGAAAAAAGAAAAGAACGCCCTGCACTATATCGGTATTGCCGCAGACGAAGCCAAAAGGTGCAAAGATGATCCCAGCCACCGCTACCCGCTGGTGGAATGGGGCATCACCGAAGCACAGGCTTTACAAATCTGCTATGACCGGGGCTTTGATTTTGGCGGTCTTTATAAAATCTATCACCGCGCTTCCTGCTGGTGCTGTCCCTTACAGCGGATCGGTGAACTCCGAAAGCTGCGCCAGCACCACCCTGAACTGTGGGCGCGGCTGTGGGATATGGACAACCGGGCGCGGGCACAGTTTGGCGCAGACCCTCTTGGACAGTTTAAGGAGCGTTGGAGCATCGAACAGTTAGACGCCCGGTTTGCCCGTGAGGAAATGGAGGACGGCGCATGAAATACCTGCTTCACCGCCTGCTGGTTCCGCCTTAGCGTTTCCAGCAGCCTTTGAAGAAAAATCCCAAATGAAAAGAGGTGAGAACAATCGAAGTTGAAGCTAAACAACAGCTTATGGAAAAGCTGGACAAAAACTTGCTGGATCATGCCGTGAAACTGACAGACGGGAACGGCCCGCAGATTGTGGATGTGTACCAACTGCAAGGGCTGGCAGAGGTTCACTGCTACCTGAAAACAGCTCACCAGTTTGACCCCGCCGAGGTGGATGCCCTGCTGCAATTTGCCGACCCGCTGGAAGCAGCCCGCTACTGTTGGGAAATGAATGAGCATGAATACAGTTTCCCGATCTGCGACCTGCTGCGGGAAACCAGGGCGCGGGAAATCTTTGAACTGGCAAAGCCGGAACCGCCGGCAAAACTGTCCGTGCGGGAGCAGCTCCGCGCCGCCATGAAAGAAGCCCGCCAGCATCCCGCCCCGGAAGAACGGGCGAAAGGCGGCGAGGCCCGATGAAACAGCCTGCCGCTTGCAGGAAGGAGGTAACGCATCATGCAGGATGAAGTACGCGAAAAATCGGTGGCTCTCACCATCAAGGTCGGCAAAGCAGGCGGCAGGCTGACCGCCGGCCTGCTGAAATGGGCCATTCGGAAGTATCTGGCGCAAGCCCAAAACCCCAAAATCCACCACGGCAAGCAGACCGTAAAGCAGCTTGTAAGCCAGGGCGCAGGTGTTCAAAACATCGAGATTACCGACAAGAATATCAAGTCCTTTGAGCGTGTGGCGCGGAAATACGGGGTGGACTTTGCGCTGAAAAAAGACCCGGCGCAGGGCAAATACCTTGTCTTTTTCAAGGCACGGGACGCGGACGCGCTGAACGCCGCCTTTGCCGAGTATGCCGGGAAAAGCCTGAACCGCTCCGCGCAGAAGAAGCCGTCACTGTTAGGCCAGATTTCCCACTTCAAGGAGATTGCAAAGAACCTGACGCGGGATACCGCCAAAAACCAGGAGAAAAGGGGCGTTGAACTGTGAAACTGGATGTAAAGAAAATCCTGAGTCTTTCCAAAGTTAGTTGATTTTGCGTTTTGATTCAAGCCGCAACAGTTTCCCTTTCAGCAGCTCAAAACTGTTGCGGCCATACATGATCCTTTTGACAACTTTCAGCTTGTTCACGCTTCCTTCTGCCAGCCCATTATTGTAATCAAGGCGAATGGCGTTTTTTACTGCGGTACTATCCCTTTTGATTCCGTTTATAAAACCCTTTAGTTCATCTATCTCAAGAGCTTCGGTTTCTTCTGCCCATTTATCAAGCTCGGCCTCTTTTTTGCCAAACAGTGCCCCTTTGAATCCTGTCACAGCATCATAAACACGCCCTATGATGGGATATTCTTCTATGATCCTGTCCAGTTGTTCCTGGCTGAGGGAACTAACCTCATCAACAGGGTGGTACAAAAGACTGATCAGCCACTTCCGTTCGATCTTTTCTCCGGTTCCTCCCTGTGCAGCCGCTTCCTTCATGAGCCTCCGTTCCCTTGTGGCAAACATACGGATCGTTCCATCCGCGCCATCATATCCCTTTTCCCGAATCACCGCGCTGATCTGCTTGAACGTTTTCCCCTCACTGAGCATATTTCTTATTTCCTGAGAATAAGGCTTTATTTTACTGGGGATCGTCGTATTGTAATAAGCGCTGGAAGGGTTAAAATCATCCTTCAGGTATTTTGCAACGGTCGCCCTGTTTATTCCGACAATCCTTGCAATCTCACTTTTGTTAAATCCCTGTTTCCCTAATTCCCGTACGCGTTCCACTGTCTTCATTTTCTTCTTAACATTTGCGTTGTGCTCAGCGGCAGGTGCGTCTTCTTTGACAGGTTTATCCCAGTAATCCCCCGTAGGTTTTCCGTTATAATGGGATGCTTCCGTTGGGAGAAGGAAATTTGCCGCCAGAAAACGTGACAAAAATTTCTTTGCCGCGTCCGTAAGCCCCTTCAGCAGGTGAAAACGGTCACTGACCTGCTGCAGATGATTTCCAGCCTGTTCAATGGCGCTTTTATAGGAAACAGATCCATCCCTGGATACAACTTCAAGATTCGGATAGCTTTTCAGCCATTCCGCCACATCCGCAGCTTCCCGGGACGCCAGCAGGTCAATGATCCGGTGTGTGTCAATGTCTACCATGATAGTTCCATAGGTTTTTCTTTTCCGAAATGCGAAATCGTCAATGCAGACCTTTGTAACGGCCTCTTTCTCAGGAACTGGCATATCTTTTTTTTAAGAGACTGCAGATGGTGCTTTTGCCAACATCCGCGATCCCGTTTTTCAGCGTCCTTGAAGCAGTAGTGGAGCTTGTATTCAGGGAAACATCCACGATTTTTTCAATCAGGCGTTTTGTCTTTTTTCCTTTCTGTGCCAGGAAATCAAAACGCTCTGCAAAGGTAGTGAATCCGCAGTTTGGATTGTCGCAGAAGAATTTTCTGTTTTCAATAACGACTTTTGTTTTTTTGCCCATGATTGGAAGATCCTGAAAACTTTTTTCGTAACGGCTATGTATTCGCGCCGATTCAGAGCCGCAATAAGGGCATCTGCATATTTTTCTGTTTGAGGCTGCATAAATAATGACTTCATTCCCTATTATTTTATGCTCCAGATAATCCAGATTTGGATCAAGTTCCTTGATAAATTCATCCATGGTATAACTCCCGCAAACGCTTTAAAATCCATGCTTATTATACCATGTTTTCCCATTTGATAAAAGCTTTATTTCAACTAACTTTGGAAAGACTCGACTTTTTAATCATATTCACAGAAAATTTACAATTCAGGTCAAAAAAAGAGTTGGGAACCTTTTTTTAGATTCCCAACCCATTGTTAGTTTTTAAAAAACGCTTTCATTTCTTCTCAAAGTATTTTAATAATTCATCACTTTTCTCTATGTCAGATGATTGCACAGAATATGATTTTATATATTTACAGGCTTCTGTAATTCTACGTTCACTCATTGTATTTTTCCCTACTGGTAACTCCAAATTTAAATATGTAGGGTAACGATGAAAATACTCCGAAAACACAGCTTCATATGCTAAATATACACTTTCCACATAATAACCCAATTTTTCTTTTCCCTGCTTATATTCAGCAATCGCACATGAAATTAAAGCAGTGGTAAGCGCTGCCTTTGTAGATAGCGCATCATCACCATCTATATAAGCTTTTTTTGCATAAGTATAAGCCTCTTCATAATTCTCAAGTCCATTTTGCGTTCTATATATACTCTTTGCACGTTGCAGCCAATAATGCAAATCATTTTCAAGTAATGATTGCAGATTTTCATAAATAGTATAAATAACTTAACAGTTAAAAGTTTGCTCAACTAACAAGCCGGTCAAAATCCTCTTGTTTAACTGGGATTTGCCTGCTGAAAATTATTTTTGTTATGGTTAATCCATCCTGCTGCGCCATAAAACGAAATAAATTCCTGCCCAGATACTTTATCATGCTGGCTTCTGCCATTACTTGTTGGGAAGATGTCCGAAGATACCGGAAACTGGATACTGATAGTTTATCTCCATAATTCAGACACAGCATCTGGATAATTCCCATAGCAATGCTGGCTAACAGCACATAACCTTCCGTTGCTTTTAATGTCCGGATAATCCGTGCCCTTTCCTCGGTGTCCTTCACCAGGGAAAGCGGATCTGGACTGTTTTTCCTGCGGTAACGGTCAAGTTTCGGGACAGCTTTTGTCCAAAAGTGGTAAAACAGGCCGCCGAACTGCTGCTTAAACTCGCGGAACATGGTTTCGATCTTAAACCGGCAGGCATAGGCTATGATGATATCTTCGGCAGACATTGTTAAATCTGTGCTTACCAGGATAACCTGCTTTGCTTCATATTCCACCAGGACAAACCGCAGGGGCTGGTAAAGTTTCTGTCCCCACAGATAAATCCATGACTGGTAACGTGCTTCCTTATTGCCCCCATACATGGGAAGTTCTGCAGAGGCAAAAGATGCACCAGCCGAATGAAACAGTTCATGGACATGGACAGCTTTTCCCTTAACCGGGCGGCGTCCCCTGCCCTTATATTCCTCTGGCTGTTCATAGGCGGTGCAGTTCTTCTTTGCCCTTGTGATGACATGGATAAGATCTGGGTGCTGTTTTGATTCGTTCTGCCATTCCTCCAGCATGGGAACCGTGAGGAAATACCGATCCAGTACAAACAGGCAGCGGCCAAAATAACGGGCAGCCCGGAAGCCGTCACGCAGCATCTGCACCACATGGGAAACCGATTCATCTCCTTCCCAGCCGCAAATTGCTTTATCTCCATCATGAATCTGGATAGAAAGCGGCATACAGAAGATTTTGGTCAGGTTTCCAATCAATAGACCAACAGCGCCAAAGAACTGGCCATGGATAAACTCCTGTTTTGAAACACTTTCGGATTCCTGGGCCATCTTTTTGGTGCAGGGCATATATTTTCCATCCACGGCTCTTTTTGTACCATCCCCGATCAGCACAGCCCTGCCGGAAATCCGATGAAGCGGGGCATGGCGGGCAGTGGTTTTTAACCATTGGTAAAAAATCGTGTCCCATTCCCAGGAAGACGCATGAAAAAAGTGTATCAGGCATGGATAAACCTTCGGGTTCAGGGCAAGGTCGCGAATGACGGAAGTTACTCCCAGAGAATCCGAACGAACCATGAAACCAGTAACAAGGATCACAAAGTACTCAAAGGCAGCGGTTCTGGAAAAGCAG
>Ga0137297_11954_pt1 | contig 10409 bp, 14 predicted proteins | sample RamsorincwithD2O_FD_97191 | JGI IMG/M metagenome (GOLD analysis project Ga0137297, IMG submission 97191) | Mouse cecal microbial communities from Vienna, Austria - Mucin amended with D2O | ecosystem: Host-associated > Mammals > Digestive system > Large intestine > Cecum | place: Austria: Vienna... | reverse complement strand
GTAACAAGCCGTCACCCACGGCAAGCAAACCTGAAAGAATGATTTTATATCTCCGACCGGACACGTCCTGCCGGAGATATAAAACCATACTTTCTACACAGTAGTTTGCCCGGTTCCACGCTTCCGGCTATCTCCCTTTTTCTTTTGTGGACTTCTTTTTTACGGATTTCTCTTTTGAAGTTTTCTGTCTAATCTGCCTCCACTTCCGTTTACCTCCATTTCCGCGCCTTTCAGTGGGCCGCATCAGGCAGTCATTTCCGTTCTGGGCGCAAAGGTAATTCCGGGATTGGACGGGAAAGCAAGGTCAAGCCTCCTGTTTTCGGGAAAAATCTCCAGCCCTATGAACTGAACCCAAAAAGTTGGACATGATTTATATCAGTTCATTATAGTATTTATTTTTATATTCCATGGGAGACAATCCGTTGAATCTCACCTTAATCCGGTCATTGTTATAATACAGGATGTATCTCTTCAATTCCCGAATGAAGTCCTCCCAAGAACAAAATTCATGCAAATATAGCAATTCTGACTTGAGATGTCCGAAGAAATTCTCCATAACTGCGTTGTCAAGGCAATTTCCCTTTCGCGACATACTCTGCAAAATACCCCTTGCGGATAGCATCCTACGATAATTTGCGTGCTGGTAATGCCATCCCTGATCCGAATGTAACATCAGTCCTTTAAGGTCTTTCACTGTGGAAAAAGCTTTCTTCAGCATGGTTGTGACAAGTTTAAGCGAGCATGATGATGATATTGTATATGCGACTATCTCCTGATTGAAAAGATCCATCACTGTCGAAAGGTAGCATCTTTGTCCCAACAACGTAAACTGGGTAATATCTGTCACCCATTTGCGGTTAGGAGCCTCCGCACTGAAGTCCCTTCTCATTATATTGGGTGCGATACGCCCGACATCACCTTTGTATGAGCGGAACTTTTTGGGCCTGACCTTTGACTTTAGTCCGCATACCCCCATGAGACGGAGAACCGTCTTGCCGTTCAAGTTGTATCCTTTGCGCTTGAGTTCAAGTCTGATACGCCGGTATCCATACCGTCCCTTGTGTAGATGGTATATCTCCGATATGAGCTTTATCACAGCCGCATATTTATCGTCTTTTCCATATGTGGCAGCACCATAATAGAACGTACTGCGGGCCATCCCTGCGGCCTTCAGTAAAAACGAAAGCCGGAACTTTGGCCTTAGTAGCCGGATGGCGGTCACCCTTTCCCTGTTGGTCGGGCATTCCTTTCCCTTACTAAGGCCTGCAATTTTTTTAGGTATGCATTCTCAGCCCGCAGATACTCCACTTCCTTTCTTAAAGAGGCGAGTTCTGCGACGTTGCCAATTTTATTCCTGTCTTTTTTCTTTTCGGACATGTCTGGTTTACGTACAGATGACGGCTTCACGATATAAGCGGCATCTCCATATTTATGGTATCGTTCCTTCCATGTGCGAACGGCTGAAGCGCATGGAAGCCCGTACTTCAGGGCCGCCTGCTGCAAAGTTAACGAATTTCGGACGATATCAGAAACTACCTTTCGCTTAAAATCAGCCGAGTAGGAACCATGTTTTCGCGCCGGACGCAGATTACCGTACTTTTCATATGTGGAAAGCCAGAAACTCACCTGCCTGTGATTGGCATTAATCAATCTGGCAGCCGCCCGTATTGACCATCCATCTTCAAGCACCTTCTTTATTGCCATGACTCGTTCTTCATGGTCATGCTTGACATACTTTCTTTTTACTTTGTCGGACATTTTTCAGACTCTGTTTTGTCCAACTTTTTGGGTTCAGTTCACGCTGAGGTAGTATTTTTACGTCTTGCCACGAACATTCCTTTTTGTCGCCATACGTCTTTGGGGTGTCGCCTTGTTGAGATTTGACACGGAATTGAGAACCACGCTGTCATTGCCGTCATTATAGCCAAGTCTTTCCGCTGAAAGAAAGTCTATGAAGCCTTCAAACACATTGCACCGAGGGTTGCCGTTGGCGATATGCGTGATGTTTTTCGGCGGATATGCTCCCTTGAAAAACGGGTTGCGCAACTCATATCCGTGGGCATTGTTCTCAAAGCCGATGGCATAGTACCTCTTGCCATGAAGCGTGTAGTCAACCTGCACACAGTATCGTTGGGCGATGTCACGGGGTATGCCACGGTCAGCGAGATAGTTCAGCAGTATCGGCGACTCCAGACGTGAAATCTCGACATTCTCAAATGTCGGTTGCTCAACGAATGGCACGGGTTTATAAGGCTTCTCAACAGGCAACTGCATCTTTTGGGCGATGAACTCAGCACGCTTAATGAAGTCTGTTTCGCCTGTCAACTCCCCGGCAAGATTGAAAATGTCGCCACCTGCGCCGCTCCCAAAATCGAACCATAGATTTTTGCTTGGATTGACATGGAACGACGGCTTTTGCTCATTGCGGTATGGAGAGTAAAACCATAATCCTTTGCTGTCACGACCTGTCGGCTGATAGCCGATGTGGTTGAGAAAATCCACCAACGGGATTTGTCTGATAGCGTCGATGTTCATAGGCGCATACCACGTTTGCGTTGCGGCAGTTCCTGTTTCTTTTCCGGCTCGTTTGCCGTGACATGATACATTTTCACATCACGCACCTTTTTCATTTCCGAAGCGATGAACAGGTTTAGTTCCGACTTATTGGCACTGCCGATTATCTCATAGGCGAGGTCGTATATGCCGCCATACATCTTTTGGGGTTGCGCCTTATCGTACCAACCGTTGGCATCTGTATCCACAACGATATTGCCATTTGCGGAATATGGCGACTCGTAGGTCAGGAGATTATTGTTCCGGTCTATCGGCTCAAAGCCCATCGCCTTCATAAAATCTTCGAGAGGAAGATTTTTTATGTCGAGATCAATTACTGTCATTACCATAAGTTAAAATCTGATTTTTCGTTTTGGTTTCGCCGATTCCGGCTTCTGCTGTTCCGGAATTTTCCCTTTCAGCGTATTTCTCTTGTGGAATTCGGCCATAATGCCGGAGATATATGACGAAATTTCGTCAGTCCTGTATTTTTTTGCCATCTTGCTCGCCAGTTCATAGATGTCTCCGGCATTGCCGGTTCTCACGTCATGCCAGCGGTTGGTTTCGGTGTTGACCACCAGCGCCGGACCGTTGTCTCGGGAATAAGGCGCGTTATACACCCGTAAGTATCCTTTGGAGAATACAGGCTCCAAGCCTGCGGCTGCCATGAAATCGGTGAGGCGGATTTTGGATATATCTTCCGGAGAATGTGGAGCATTGCGAGAGACAGCACTCTTCACACAACCCGGATTATTCATCACATTCAAAATGTAATCCATAGGATTCATTGTCTTGGGGTACGGCATCACCATCAGCGCCAACTCGCGTATTCCACCCGATTCGCCTGCGATGTAGTCGTGCCAAAGGTTTGCTCTTGTATCAACGGCGAGCACCGGCACCGCATCGCCTCTGTAGGGAGCATAATACAGGGCATATCCTTCTCCCACACCTTTTGGCTTGTAGCCCAGTGCAGCCATGAACTCAGTCAGCGGTATCCGGTCGATGTCTATATCAGTGTATTCCATAGTCAGAAAATATATTTGAGTTGCATACCGTAGCCGAAGCGGAAATGTCCCGTATTATTACCGAAGATGAATCGCTCTTTAAGATTGACACCAAGAGCGAAATTGTCGGTCAGATAAAAATCGGCAGCAAGAGAGAGTGCACCGCCATATATGAAGGCATCGCCGTTGTGGAGCGTGGATCCGTCGGACAACACCGACTTACCCCAGTTTACCGTTTCATATCCGCCGAGGGCCGACACGCCTCCATAGAGATGGAAAGTCTGCGAGTAGTCGCTCAAGAGGTGAAGATTATAGCCGACCTCGCCTGTAAACTCCACAACGGGGATACGACCTTTTTCGCCGTATGGCTTGTAGGTCTGGAGATACTCGCCGCCGAAAGTCCATGTGTTGGCGTTGCCTTTGAATACGGAGTAGTACACACCGAAAGAATAGCCGCAGTTGCGGGAGTTGCCGGTATAGAAACCGTCTGCCATATTCGCCTTGATTTCCACGGCTGACATTCCGGGGAGGCATCGCTGGGCCATTGCCTGCCCTGCGAAAAGGGCAAGCATGGCAGCGAAAATCATTATCGCTTTTTTCATCGTTTACTGTATGCTTAATTCGTCAATTACGTTAGCTCTCACAATGTCCTCGTTATCGACCACAAAGGACTGATGGCGGCCACCTTCCTTTTCGGCGACCTCGATAATGAGCTGCTTGTCGTCGGGGATAGTGAATTTCTCCAAGGCGAATACGGTATGCTCTGTTGACTTGCCGTGTACCACGGTCACATAGTTTTGGGCGCGGAGCGGTTCAAGCACCTGTTCCTGCATGGCGGTTCGTTTGATAACTTTCTTATCCACAATCTTGAACATCACATAGTCAATGTCGAAAGCGATATTTGAAGTGTTCTTCAATTCCGTATGGAAATAGAGTAACCCATTGTTGGTGTAGATTGATTTCAGAAGGAATTGCACTCCGAAACGCTTTGAGCCGATATGCTTTATCTCGCGCTTGTTCTGCTTGTAGATACTCTTCATAATCAGCTTTACAAGCATCGGACTTTCGCTTCCGAGTTTTTCCAGATAGATCTCCTGAGCATTGTTGGGGCGGTTCACGGCTTCGCCGTCATGGAGGAAGTCGGTCATTTCGATACTGAGCAACAGCGGTTCTTTGGCGAATTTGACGTTAAATGTGTAGTAGCTACCATCTTCAGTAATGACCGAAAGATTGGTTTCCTGCTTGAACGACTTGAAAGCCGATTTGACGCGCAGCACATTCTTCGCACCGTCGGCGAGTCCGGCAACGAGATTCTCATTGCCCAAGTCCACATAGGTGATCTCAGCCGGGAAGATGATGTGCGTGGTCTTGTTGTAGCAAACTTCCAGTGCGTGAGGGGGGATCATTCGGTCAAAACCGACTTTGCGGGTAAGTCCGTCGAATTTGTCGCCGTCGGTGTAGTTTGCGCCGTACACGTTCATGTCGTGTTCGGTGACCGTTTCAATGTCAGACGACACGTTATTACCGGTGTTTTTGACATCTTTTGCATTGGCGGATACAGCCATACCGAATACGGCTACCGCTGACAGAAATATGGTTTTGATATAATTTTTCATCGTCATTACAGTTTTTTGTTGATTATTCTTCGGGCTGGTGGAGCATTACCTTATACCCGGCTTTGAGGTGTACTTTGACGGTTCGCATCTTTTTTGTGAGATACTGTGACACGCCGTTAATCAGACCTCTGCCCACATCCGAGGCAATCTGCGCCCCGGCATTGGTGGAAATGTTGATTGAACTGCCCATAGTGCTTCCCATGTTCGCTCCTATCTCATGCAGGGCATCACTCTCCATTGAGTTGGGTATATTGATGCCTTCCTGTCCGTCGGAATCATAAACCATCAGTTCCACCTCATAGACAGAGCCTTCACACTCTACCGAAGTAACGGCAATCTCCAATCTCTCGCCTTGAAGCCTTGCGGCCCCCACAATTACAGTGTTCCGGGGTATCAGCCTGTTGCCAACCCACATAGGCTCGACCGTGCGAAGTTTGACTGCCTGACCGTCGGTCACACTCTGGTTTCCCGACACCACTGCGGCTATGGTGTTTTTCTGTTTAACCGTCCTCATGCCAACCGAGGTGTTGAACCTACGGTCGGAGGAAGATCCGAGCGTTGACACCACATTGTGGCTGACCTGTGCCACCGGCAGCACATTCCGTTTCCCTTTTTCTTCCGGCTGGACAGGCGGCTGATATGCGTTGCCGTTTCCATTGCCCATATATTGTGCGGCAAGCTGATAGGAACGTTCAAGCATCTCCATCTGGTCAGGCTGCCCAGTCTGTTGCTGTGCCAATGCGTTCTGAGCTTCCAGTTCATCAATCCTCGCCTGTAACTCTGCCATCCGCACAGCATCGGTGTTCTCCGGGATATAAAACTCATTGAGAGAAGCCTGCACCTCCTGATAGGTCTGTGCTGACTGTTCAATCGGAGAAGCACCGCTGTCAGCAACACCGGTATCAGCCGCAATGCTGTCCGAGGGTTGGATAGAGGCACGGAGCACACTGTCCTGCCGCTCCTTTTCCTCTTGGCTGGCTCTCTCGGCGAGAGCCTTCAACTTATTGCCCTGAAGTTCATTGCTGTCCCCTTCAGGTAGTTCCATATTCGCTTTGCCGGAGGTCGTTTTTTCATCGGTCATATATGAGCCGAATATGAGCCACATCGACCCAAGAAAAATCAGCACCGTTCCGGGTAGGACAAGCAGATATTTTTTCATTTTCTGCCTCTCGGCGGCAGGTTTTGACTGATACCAGTCATTGATTTTCTTTTTCAGTTTCTGAAAATCCATTGTCGGTGATTTTGCATCCCACCATCAGCGATCCGCTGTCATCGGGAGCGGGCAACGCCACTCCCTCAATATGGCTTACCTCAATTCTTCCGGCAGCCGCCTGACCTCGCCCGATACGGTAACAGGCATTGCCGAACACAAAGAAAGCTGTAAGCACAAATAATGTCAATAATACCGTCACCACGGTAAGCCTCCGGTTTTCCGGAATGCGGTCGCATCCGCGCCGCAGGCAAGAGCCGATATAACTTTTCGGCTTCCGCAACACATAATTATATATGGTGTCGCACATGGAGCTGAACTTCTTCATTCCGAATTATCGTTTTACGGTTGATCTGTCCTTGTTTTCAAGGATGTTGAATCCCTCGATGATGAATCCGTTGGGATTGTCGTCGGAGCGTGACGAGTTTGTGAGGCGGCATTCCGTTATAAGGCTACGCTCCGTGACATTGCTCTGGCGGATGATCATCTGCCGGGCATAGGTCTTGGCGGTGTAGGGATAGTTGTTGAAATCGCACACCACGCTGTCCACCTGACACACCTGATTGATATTGCCTGAAATTATGCGGTTGTAGTATCCCTTTTCAGAGTAGTCCGAATAATAGTTGTAGGCACTGCGGTCGGACAGTATGAGAGCGCGGTTGATGTTGTGCTCTATCGCCGACTTGTCGGGTGACAGAGTGAAAAACAGCTCATGGAAACGTCTGACGTGTTCACGAGCCTCCGCCGGACGGTTCTGGCTCATGTCCTGCGACAAGGCAAGCATAAGCGATTTGCCATTGTCAAGCACATAGATTTTCTCACGCTGCTTTTCGGCAAAGCTGAACACCGTCACCAGAGCCACTGACACCACCACTGCGCACATCGCAACGAACACAATGCCGAACAGACGTATCTGACGGAAAGATGTCTCGATATTTTTCAGTGATTTGAACTCCATTAAGGTAAGTTTATGTTTTTATAAATTGCAAAATATGCTTTATGACATCGACCGTCCAGCCGTTGCCCAGCATCTGGCACATTCGGCTTTCGCTGCATATCCATTCATACCACTCCGGTACTGTCTGGAGCCGGCAGTTCTCAGCCGGGGTAAGACGCCTGACTTTCATTCCGTCTCCGTCAATGAACACGCACACGTTCTGACCGCATCCGCCCATTTTGGCGCTCGCAAGGAGACAGCCGGCTTTTCCGCACTTGACGGGACGTATCCCTCCGCCGAACTTCTTGGAAACTATCGTGCCTGATATTATCTCCGGGCCATCGCGTATCCTCGACGCGCATTGCGACAGTACCATGCCGGCATCCCATTCGGCGAGGAACTGGTCATCAAACAGGCTGTCCTCCGCCTCAGGGCAGTTGTCGTCCCCGCTGTCGGCGGCTTCCTCCAGCTTGCGGATCTGTTCTTCAGTGAGGAAATAGCATGGATCAACATCCTTATCAAGAATATCCTTCAGAAATATTCCGCGGTCAGGAGGCTGAGGTATATCGGTATAGACCGTGGAACCGAACAAGTTTGGCTCCGAGCGCGTCCGGATATTCGTCCAATAGAGCCTCGCTCTGTTCTGGGCTGACACCAGCCCGGAGTTTATCATCACGGGGAACAGTCCCAGATGGCGGCTTATCACATTCTCGTATTCCTTCTTCATCGCCACGTTCTCCAACAGAAACTTCACACCGGGATTGTAGGCCTGAATCTCCCTGAGTATGCGGACATACTCGAAAAAAAGGGCGCTTCTCGGATCCTTGAAATTCATCTGCTTCCCGGCTATGCTGAATCCCTGGCATGGAGAGCCGCCGATAAGAAGGTCAATCGGCGGGAGGTCGGATGCACTTACGTCAGATACATTGCCGAGCTGAACGGTGTCGGGGAAATTGTGTATGGTCTGCATTATCGCATGACGGTCAATCTCGGACGCATAGTAGCGGGATACCTGTATGCCAGCCTCGCGCAGAGCTATGGCTCCGCATGACATGCCATCAAAGAGCGACAGCACTGTCAGCCCATCGGGGCGCATGACTTTCCTTTATTTCAGCAGCTTGCCGACGCGCCCGGCCACATTGCCGGCGGCGGCTCCGCTCACGCTCCCTACGACCGAACCGGCCTGCATAGCGGTATTATTCACCGCGCGTCCATAACTGCCCATACCTCCGGCCTGAATAATCCATCCGGCAACCGTCGGGATTGTGAAGTATCCGATAATGCCGATTATCATAAACAGCAGATATGCTGTGTTGCTGCCGTCAAGATCGGCGTTTGGATTATTCGTCAGTTCCGATATGTCGTTCTGCAACATCAGCACCTGTATCTTGGCAAGTATTGTGCTGAAAAGGTCTGCGACCGGAAGCCAAAGGTATGTCTGAATATAGCGGCATATCCATTGCACAAGAGTGTTCTGGAAACCGTCCCACACAGATATTGCAAAGCTTATCGGGCCGAGTATGGCCAGCACTATCAGAAAGAATGTCCTTATCGTGTCTATCGTCAGCGAGGCTGCCTGAAACAGCAGTTCGAGCAATTCACGGAAGAAGTTCTGAATCGCCTTCTTCACCTTATACATACCACGCTCGATGTACATACCGGCGGCCGTGCCTACCTCCGTCACGCCCAATTCATCAATCTGGCGGTCAAATTCCGCATCATCAACGAGATAGGCGGTTGACGGGTCACGCATCATCTGTTCATATTCAAGACGGTCTTTTTCCTCCCGGTAATGCTGCATATCGAGTGTCTGGCCGTCGAGCATGGAGGCCGTGCCTTGGACAATAGGCTGCATTACCGAATTGATAGTGCCGAGAACGACTGTCGGGAAGAACATGATGCAGAAGCCTATCACGAAAGGACGGAGCAACGGGAACACATCAATGGGTTCGGCTCTTGCCAGAGCCTGCCACACTCTGTAAGCGACATAGAACAATGCCCCCAATCCGGCGATACCCTGTGCAACTCCCGCCATGTCGGAACATAGCGGCATCATCTCGTCATAGAGGGAGCGCAGTATGGTGTGTAGATTTGTGAAATCAATAGCGCACAGCATAATCACCAGTATCTTTCGGCTCCTTTGCCGTAAAGGTTAATCACCCGCTGGGTATCAGCTTTCTTTTTTGCCCGGAGATATGACACCGATATGTTCTTGTTTGTGAAGTAGGACGTAAGGTTGCGGTATCGGCTCATCTCCTTGTAACAGCGGTCAACAATATCCATCCTGTCCTTGTCGGTCATTGACATTGTTGTGATGTTCACTACATTCTTCAGTTCTCCGAGCACGCCGTTGGCTTCCTCCAGCAGCCGGGTGTAGCCGGTGGCGATGGCCGACAGTTCAGATGATGTGAAATTGGGATCGGAGAGCATCTTCCGGAAATTCGTGACATAAGTCTCGCTTATGTCGCCGAGCATCAGGACGGTCTGCTGAACCTTGCGGGCATCACGGACAAGATTGTTCACCGACTTCAAGGCATCGTAATACTTCTTGCCCTGCTCGTAGATTTTCACGGTCTCCTGAAAATTCCGCACCATATTCTGGGCGGTGGTGGTGGATTGAGTCAGCTCCTTGGTGCTGTTGACAATGCTCTGTGCAATGTTCGACGGATCTATCACCGTCCATTGGGCGGAGGCTTCGCCGACCCCGAACATAAGACAGAGCGCGAGCAATGAAAATATATGTTTCAGTCTTATCATTTTATTTTTTTGTTTCAGTTGATACGGGAGGCCATTCCTCCTATGATTCTTACTCCGTATCCTAACAGGGACAGCAATCCTCTCATCAGGAGAGCGGCAGCGATGGCAACCGCCGTGAGTATTATGAGCATTATTCTCAGTATGGTTTTCATACATTTCTATTTTCGCTTGCCAAGTATTTTATGGCGGCTTCCATGTCGCCGCCAAATTTCTGTGCCGTGTCCAGCACCTTGACCTTCTCCGTTTCCTCAGTGGTGTAGCACAGATATTCCTCTTTGCTTACCTCCGTGGCATAGACCGCAGATTGTGTTCCGCCGAGTCCGATCCATACC
>Ga0137297_11953_pt1 | contig 10411 bp, 9 predicted proteins | sample RamsorincwithD2O_FD_97191 | JGI IMG/M metagenome (GOLD analysis project Ga0137297, IMG submission 97191) | Mouse cecal microbial communities from Vienna, Austria - Mucin amended with D2O | ecosystem: Host-associated > Mammals > Digestive system > Large intestine > Cecum | place: Austria: Vienna... | reverse complement strand
GAAATCAAATTAAGATGGAAAAAAGATCAAAATAATTTAGGATTAAAAGTAAATACAGCAGAAATTAGCAAAGATGAAAATGAATATGGAACACCTGATATTGACTCAACACCAGATAACAACGTTGATGGTGAAGATGATCAAGATACAGCACCAGTTATTTTATCAATTATCACAGGTTCTGCACCAACATATATTGTATTAACAATAACAGTTATGACAATATTAGCAACAGGATTCTATACAATAAAGAAATATGTTTTATAATAAAAAATAAAAAAAGGGCTAAATAGAAATATTTAGCTCTTTTTTTGTTCTAAATATAGGAGGGATTAAAATATTAACAATAATAAAAAGTATAAGTTTAATAGGTCTAAATGGATATAAAATTGACGTTCAGGTGGATGTAAGTAATAACATGCCAAAATGGGAAATAATAGGATTGCCAGATAACAGTATAAGAGAATCTAAAGAAAGAGTAAAAGCAGCAATAAAAAATAGTGGATATGAACTACGAAGTAAAAAAATATTAATAAATTTAGCACCAGCTGAAATAAAAAAGGAAGGTTCGGCTTTTGATTTAGCAATCGCAATAGGAATATTAAATAATATTGGCTACATACAAAATGAAAAAATAGAAGAATATGCAATATTAGGAGAACTATCGCTGAATGGAAAAATAAATGAAATAAGCGGAATATTACCAATGTGCATAGAACTTAAAAGATTAGGAATAAATAAAGTGATTTTACCAAAAGGAAATATAAAAGAAGCATCAATATTAAAAGATTTAGAAATATATGGAATTGAAAATTTAAAAGAAGCAGTTGAGTTTCTAAATGGAGAACTAAAAATAGAAAAGAATGTAGTAATAGAAGAAAAAAATCAAGATACTAATACAATAGACTTTAATGAAGTGAAAGGACAAGAAAACGTAAAAAGAGCTTTAGAAATAGCAGCTGCTGGAGGACACAACTGCCTAATGATAGGAAGCCCAGGTTCAGGGAAAACAATGCTTGCACAAAGAATATCAACAATACTGCCAGATATGAATTTTGAAGAAAGTCTAGAAGTGACAAAAATACACAGTATAGCAGGCATGACAAAAAATAATCAAATAATAACTAAAAGACCTTTCAGAAGTCCACATCATACAGCAAGCAAAATATCGTTAGTAGGCGGAGGAAAAGAATCAAAACCAGGAGAAATTAGTTTAGCACATAGAGGAATACTATTTTTAGATGAATTGCCCGAATTCAATAAGAATACATTAGAAGTATTAAGAGTACCATTAGAGGATAGGAAAGTATTAATATCAAGAGCAAATAAAAATCATGAATATCCAGCCAATTTTATGCTAATAGCTAGTATGAATCCGTGCCCATGTGGGTATTATGGATCAAATGAAAAAGAATGTACTTGCTCATCAAATGAAATTAACAAATATTTAAGAAAAATTAGTGGACCATTACTAGACAGGATAGACTTACAAGTAGAAGTTTCAAGTATAGATTATACTAAAATAGCCAATAAGTCCAAAGAAGAATCTTCGAAAGAAATAAAGTTTAGAGTGAATAAAGCAAGAAAAATTCAAGAAAAAAGATACAAGGAGTATAACATATATTCAAATTCAGAATTAACACCCAATTTGATAGAAAAATATTGCCACTTAGATGAAGCAAGTAAAAGCATGTTAGAAAAAGCTTTTGAAAAGTTAAACTTAAGTTCAAGAGCATATTCAAGAATATTAAAAGTAGCAAGAACAATTGCAGATTTAAATGGCAAAGAAAACATAACAATAAATGAAATAGCAGAAGCAATTCAGTATAGAAGTCTAGATAAAAAATATTTCTAAAAAAGGAGAGAAAATCAATAAAAATAATAAAAAAAACAGATAAAATTTTCCCACAAAAGTTAAAACTATTAGAACCCAAAATAGAAAAAATATATGTAGAAGGAAACTATAAAATATTAAATAATTTTGGAATAGCAGTAATAGGTTCTAGAAATTCATCAAAAGATGGAGAAAAAATTACAAAAGAAATAGTAGAAGAACTATCAAAATATAATATCAATATAATAAGTGGACTAGCACTAGGAATAGATTCATACGCACATAGATCCTGCTTAAATGCTAGAGGAAAGACTATAGCTATTATTCGGAAGCGGATTTAATCACATATATCCAAAAGAAAATGAAAAATTATTTAAAGAAATAATTCAAAATGATGGAGCTATTGTAAGCGAATATACACCAGATGAAGAAGTTTCATCTAAAAATTTTCCAAAACGAAATAGAATAGTTAGCGCATTATCAGACGGAATACTCGTAATAGAAGGAAAATACGGCAGTGGAACATCGATAACAGCTAGGATTGGAATAAAACATAATAAGCCATTACTTTGCATACCACACAGTGTATACAATTCTTATGGAACAGTGCCAAATGAATTAATAAAAAAAGGAGCTCATTTAATAACAAATAGTAAAGATATTATAGAATTTTATAAAGATAAAAATATAGAACTAAAAAAAGTAGAAAAAAATCGAGAATACAGCAACAAAATACTACAACTTTTATCTAAAGAAAGTCTTACTAAAGAACAAATAGCCCATAAATTAGATAAAAATATTGCACAAATAAATCAAGAATTAACCATACTCGAACTAAAAGGCTATATAAAAGAAAATATGAAAAAGGAGTATAACATTATTGAATAACAAAATATTAGGAAATTTAGGAGAAAGAATAGCTAAAATCTACATGCAAATGAATGGATATCAAATAATAAAATGTAACTTTAGAAGCAGATTCGGAGAAATAGATATTATAGCTAAAAAAGATGAATATATACACTTTATAGAAGTTAAAACAAGAACAAAAAATATAATTGAAGCAAGAGAAGCAATAAATAAAGAAAAAGAAAAACATATATGGAAGACAGCAGAGTATTTTCTATATAAAAATAGGTTAGAAGATATAGGTGTTGAATTTGATGCAATAGAAGTGTACATAGAAAAAAATCAATGGATTATTAACTACATTCCTAAAAATATTGAAAAATAAGGCATTTTATAGTAGAATAAATATTATTAAAATAAAGGGGTATACAAAAAATGAAACAGAAAAAAGGAATTAGCAAATGGTTATATTACTTTTTATTAGGAACAGCACTAATCTTAGTATATAAATTTGTAAGTGATTTTTCAACTTTATGCGAAATAGTAAAAAGAGTTATATCAGTAATTATGCCATTTATAATGGCAATCATATTAGCATATCTATTTTATAAACCAGTAGCATTTTTTGAAAGAAACTTTAAGAAGAACAGAATTTTATCTAAAATAGCAAGACCACTAAGTGTATTCTTAACTTATAGTATTGCAATATTATTAATAGTATTACTAATAAATTGGGTAATACCACCTATAAAAAATAGTACAACAGAATTAATTAACAACTTACCAACATATTTAGAAAATACACAAAAAACAATAGAAAATGCCGAAGAAGATTCTATATTGAAGAAATTAGATATAAAAGCTATAAAAGATAGTATAACAAATATTGACGTAAAATCATTTATAAGTACAGAGAGAATATTAGACTATGCAGGAAAAGTAATTGGAGTATTTGGAGTAGTATTTAATATATTCGTAACAATAGTAGTTTCAATTTATTTATTATTACAAAGAGGAGCAATTAAAGAATTTTTAAAAAAATGTGCAAAGGCAATGTTTGATTCGCCAACATATGCAAGAGTGAATAAATACTTCGATAAATCAAATCATATATTACTAGATTTTATATATTGTCAAATAATTGATGGAATAATAGTTGGTGTATTAGTATCTATAGCAATGAGTATAATAGGCGTAAAATATGGAATATTATTAGGAACGTTCATAGGCCTGTTCAATATAATTCCTTACTTTGGAGCAATTATCGCAATAGTAATTTCAGTATTTATAACATTATTTACAGGTGGAATAAATCAAGCTTTAATAATGGCAGTAACAGTAATAATATTACAACAAATTGATTCTAATATCATTAATCCCAAAATTTTAGGAGATGGATTAAAGATTAGCCCAGTACTAGTTATATTTGCAGTAACAGTTGGTGGAGAATTCTTTGGAATAATAGGAATGTTCTTATCAGTACCAATTGTAGCAATAATAAAAGTTTTAATAATGGACTTTATAGAAATACGAATAAAGATTAAATCATATAGAAAAAAATTAGAAGAAAATAGCAAAATAGAAATAGAATAATTATAAAATAAAAGATAAAAAACAGCTAAATTTCAAGGAAATTGGCTGTTTTTTTATTGCATTTATATTTGAAATTATATAACTGAAACAACTGCTCCTGTTGCAAATAAAACTATAAAACCTGCTACAGCAACTCCAAGGGCAAGAGGAGGAAAAGCTTTCTTTAAAGGTAAATCTAGAAAGTTTGCTACTAGAGAACCAACCCATGCACCAGTAGTAGGCAATGGAATTGCCACAAAAATAAATAAAGCAAATCCAACAGCAGTTTGCAATTTTGGATTTTCTTTTATTTTTCTAGTTGCTTTATCAGAAGCCCAATCGATAATTTTTTTAAATATTTTCCATCTTCCAAAAAAATCAAATAACGGTCTAATATATTTAACAATAAAAAATATAGGAATAATATTTCCAATAAAACTACATATATAAGCAGGCCAATAATCTAAGCCCATAGCCACACCTAAAGGTATAGCACCTCTAATCTCTATAATTGGAGCCATTCCAACTATACAAGTTAATAAATATTTACAAATAAGAGGAATACCCCTTAAAGTAGCAAAAAATGATACCATAATACCTCCTAATTTAATTTCAAAGAATTTATAATTTCACTAATATGAGAAGACATATCATTTACTTCAGTGTCAATATTGAAATCTATAGTATAAAAAAATGAGTCTTTTAAAATCCAATAAACATCTACATATATAGTATCCTTATATTTAAAATGATAATTATATGTATCAAGTCCATTAATCTTCTTTTGTTCAATATTAGATACCTCACTAATGTTAGAAAATTTAGAAATATAATCATTTTTATCATATTCGATAAACTTATTTTTATCTCTAATATTTTTAGTAGAAACTTTTGAAAAATATATAGATGACCTAGAAATATCAGATTTTAAAACAAGTTCATAAGTACCCTTTTCAGATGGTGAAAATTTATATTCACCAGGAAGAACTATACTTATATCACCAGATTTAGACATAAACGTAGTATTAGTAGCTTTTGATACAACAGAATTTTGATGCACAAAAAGTGCAAATAAAAGCGAAGCAACAACAACTAAAACTAGAACTATTATTATAAGAATAATATGTTTTTTTGTTAAAAATTTATGATTTACAATAAAATTTTCCACAAAACTAAATCTCCCTTAAAATTACAAAACGAATTATATATCAACAAAATAAAAAAAACAAGTATAAGGCAATAATATAAAATATGGGAAAAATGGCAAAAAGTACAATTGAAGCTGAAAACTAAATCTGATAACATAGATTATATAAAACATGTAACTAAAAAGGAGAGAGAATATGCAAAACATTATAAAGAAGATAAAGAAAATGGATAAAAAAATAGTAAAGATGATTAATATTGGACAATGGATATTCTTTTTAATTAGTTTAATGGGAGTGGCTATACTACTTATTCACTACAAACTATACATATCAGCAGAATTATATTATGTAGGAATAGAAGTATTTAAATTAGGAATAATTGGAGTCGTATCAGTTATTGCCTGTAGTTGTACGCTATGGTTAATAAAAGAAAAAAATAGAACTTAGACTTATCTAAGCTCTATTTTTTTTATTTCATTTCATTCAATTTTTTTGCTAAGTTTGATTTTTTTCTAGATGCTGTATTTTTTTTGATAACACCTTTGCTGCAAGCTTGATCTATTTTTTTAACAGCAGCTGTGAAATTTGCTGTAGCTTCTTCTTTATTTCCAGCTTCTACAGATGCTTCAAACTTTTTAACAGCTGTTCTGTATCCAGTTTTAATCATATTATTTTGAAGAGTTTTCTTTTCAATAACACTAACTCTTTTTATTGCTGATTTAATGTTTGGCATATCTATTGCACCTCCTCTTGCGATATAAGTAAATTTTACTTTTAATATTTTAACACGCAAAACCTAAAATAGCAAGACTTTTTATAAAAAAAATAATTAACAAAGGAAGATTGTGAAAATACTATATAAATTTTTATCAAAAATCAATTTAACTTGATAATTTTTTTAAAATGTAATAGACTAATTTTAAAATATATACTAGACTACAAATATTAAAAAAAGTTAATCCAAAGGAGAAGAAATATGCAGATCTTAATAATTGTAATTTTAATATTATTAAATGCTTTTTTTGCATCAGCAGAAATAGCTTTCATATCATTAAACGACGCCAAAATTGATAAACAAGCTAAAGAAGGAAACAAAAAAGCTAAAAAAATAAAAGATATGCTAGTAAACCCAAGCAAATTTCTAGCAACAATACAAATAGGAATAACATTAGCAGGATTTTTATCTAGTGCTTTTGCAGCAGAAACATTTGCAAGCGAATTAGCACCAATATTAAATGATAAAATTCCACAAATAGGTTTAGCAGCGTGGAATAATATATCAATTATATTAATAACAATTATACTTTCATACTTTACCTTAATTTTTGGAGAATTAGTACCAAAAAGACTAGCTATGAAAAACTGTGAAAAAATAGCATTTGCATCAATAGGAATTATAAAAACCATATCAGTAGTTACAGCACCATTTGTAAAATTTTTAACATTTTCAACTAATATAGTTTCAAAATTATTTGGAGTTTCTGAAAATGAAGAGGAAACAGTAACAGAAGAAGAAATAAGGATGATGGTAGACGTAGGAGAAGAAAAAGGAACTATAGATAAATCAGAAAAAAATATGATTAATAGAGTATTTGAGTTTAATGACAAAGTAGTTTCAGAAATAATGATACCAAGAACAGATATATTTGCTTTAGATATGAATATGTCAATATCAGAAGTAATTGAAGAATTATCAGAAGATTTAAGATATAGTAGAGTACCAGTATATGAAGAAAATGTAGATAATATAAAAGGAATTGTATATATAAAAGACATACTATTATCAAAAAAAGACAAAAAAACAAGAATAAGAAATCTTATGAAAGAAGCATATTTTGTACCAGAAACAAAAAGAATAAATGAACTATTTGACGAATTAAGAAAACATAGAAGACAAATTGCTATCGTAGTAGATGAATATGGAGGAACATCTGGAATAGTAACAATAGAAGATATATTAGAAGAAATAGTTGGAGAAATCTATGACGAATATGATGAAGTAGAGAAAACAGTAGAAAAAATAGATGAAACAACATACCTGCTAAATGGAAATATAGCAATTTATGAAGTAGAAGATTATTTAAATATAAGCATAGAAGAAGGAGAATATGATACTCTTTCTGGTTATTTAGTAGAAAAATTAGGAAGAATCCCAAATGAAAAAGATAAAGGAAAACTAATAGAAACAGAAAAAGTTATCTACAAGCTTGAAAAAATTGAGGATAAACATATTGAAAAAGTTAAAGCTTGTATAATAGAAAAACCAGAGGAAGAAGAAATTTCAGAAGAATAATTTGTATTTAATAGCAATTTATAAAATCGTAATGCTCTTATCTTGCATTACGATTTTTAATATATTTTGAAAAACACAAAAAAACACAAATTATTTCCTGAAAAACTGTTGACCCTTAGGGAAAGCTATGATATACTAATTGGGACAAAAAATAATATAAAAAGGAAAGAGGAATTAAATTTCAGAGAAACTATTTTTAAAATGTTTTTTTAGCAGGGAACATATTTTGAAAATAACAACCTGTTATTTAAGAAGGACTTTCTTTAAAATATATCACATTACCTGCTGTAATTTAAAAGTTTGTATTAACCAACAAACAAGAAAATAGGGGTGATTTTTTTTGGTTAAAGTTAAAGACATTAAACATGAGAAATGTACAAGAAAAACCTTTTCAAAAATAGGTGACAGCATAGAAATGCCTAACCTTATAAAGGTTCAAAAAGATTCTTATGAATGGTTCATTAAAGAAGGTCTAGGAGAAGTATTAAAAGATATTTCACCAATAATAGATTATTCTGGAAACCTAGTATTAGAATTTTTTGACTACTACATGGAAGAAAAAACAAAATATACACTAGAAGAAGCAAAAGAAAGAGATGCTACATATTCAACAAGATTACACGTTAAAGTAAGACTTATAAACAGAGAAACAGGAGAAATTAAAGAACAAGAAATCTATCTAGGAGATTTCCCACTTATGACAGATAGTGCTACATTCGTAATAAATGGAGCTGAAAGAGTTGTTGTAAGCCAATTAGTTCGTTCTCCAGGATGTTATTATGATTCGACATATGACAAAACAGGAAAGAAAATATATACATCAACAGTTATGCCAATAAGAGGTGCATGGTTAGAATATGAAACAGATAGTAATGATGTATTCTGGGTTAGAATAGACAGAACTAGAAAATTACCAGTAACATCACTATTAAGAGCAATAGGACTATTAACTGATGACCAAATAATAGACTTCTTTGGTGAAGAAGAAAAATTAATTGCAACAATAGCAAAAGATTCTATAAAAACACAAGAAGATGCATTAATAGAAATCTATAAAAAACTAAGACCAGGAGAATTACCTACAGTAGATGCTGCTAGAAACTTATTTAACGGATTATTCTTTGATGATAGAAGATATGACTTAGCTAGAGTAGGTAGATACAAATATAATAAAAAATTAAGTTTAGCTACAAGAATTACAAATAGAGTTTCATATGATGATATTATAAACCAAGAAACAGGAGAACTTTTCGTAGGAAAAGATGAAGTAATATCTAAAGAAGTAGCGGAAGAAATACAAAATTCAGGAATAAATGTTGTAGATGTTAAAGTAGAAGATAAAAAAGTAAGAATTATTGGTAACGGAACAGTTGACATTAGAGCATTTGTTACAGAAAAAATCCTAAAAGATGTTAAAGTTAAAGAATTAGTTAATTATGAAGTATTGAAAAATATATTAGACAATACTGAAGAAAAAGATTTAGCAAAAGTTCTTAACGAAAGAATGGATGAATTAGTTCCAAAACATGTTACAACTGAAGATATATTAGGATCAATAAGTTATCTATTAAACTTAGACCATGGATTAGGAAAAATAGATGATATCGACCACTTAGGAAACAGACGTATTAGATGTGTTGGTGAATTATTACAAAATCAATTTAGAATTGGTTTAACAAGACTTGAAAGAGTTGTTCGTGAAAGAATGACAATACAAGACTTAGACGTTGTAACACCACAAACATTAATAAACACAAAACCAATAACATCATCAATTAGAGAGTTCTTTGGAAGTTCACAATTATCACAATTTATGGATCAATCAAACCCACTATCAGAATTAACACATAAAAGAAGAATTTCTGCATTAGGACCTGGTGGATTATCTAGAGAAAGAGCCGGATTCGAAGTACGTGATGTTCACTATACTCACTATGGTAGATTATGTCCAATAGAATCTCCAGAAGGACCAAACATTGGTCTTATATCAGCTCTTACTACATTTGCTATAATAAACGAATATGGATTTGTTGAAACACCATATAGAAAAGTTGATAAAGCAACAGGAAAATTAACAGATGAAGTAGAATATATGACAGCAGATGAAGAAGACAATTATATAGTAGCCCAAGCATCTGAACCATTAGACGAAGAAAATAGATTTGTAAATGACAGAATTAGAGTTAGATACTTAAATGAAATCATAGAAGTTGAAAAAGAAAAGGTTGACTATGTTGACGTATCACCAAAACAATTAGTTTCTGTTGCAGCCGCAATGATACCTTTCTTAGAACACGATGATGCTAACCGTGCTTTAATGGGTGCAAACATGCAACGTCAAGCAGTACCATTAATGATTACAGATTCACCTAGAGTTGGAACAGGAATTGAATATAGAGCTGCAAAAGACTCAGGAGTAGTTGTAGTAGCTGAAGATGATGGAGAAGTTACAAGAGTTGTAGCTGATGAAATCAAGATAAAAAATAAAAAAGGTGAAGAAAAAGTATATCACCTACGCAAATTCAAAAGAACAAATGGTGCAACATGTATAAACCAAAGACCAATTGTAAAAACAGGTGAGAAAGTTAAAAAAGGAGACATTATCGCTGACGGACCTGCTACAGATAAAGGTGAAATGGCTCTTGGTAAAAACTTACTTATCGCATTTACAACTTGGGAAGGTTATAACTATGAGGACGCTATTTTATTAAATGA
>Ga0137297_11951_pt1 | contig 10414 bp, 10 predicted proteins | sample RamsorincwithD2O_FD_97191 | JGI IMG/M metagenome (GOLD analysis project Ga0137297, IMG submission 97191) | Mouse cecal microbial communities from Vienna, Austria - Mucin amended with D2O | ecosystem: Host-associated > Mammals > Digestive system > Large intestine > Cecum | place: Austria: Vienna... | reverse complement strand
TGCAATATATGACAGGACTTGGGGAAATGAAATCCCTGATTTGATAGCGCAGGACGATATGTATGAGGTTTTTGAAGCAGAACTCAAACGGTTATTGCGAGAGGCTCTTGTATCCCACCCATACATCAAGGATGTTACAAATATTGAAGTACAACAAACAAGCGGCGCCGTCTATGCCTCTTTTCTTGTAGAAGCGTCAAACGGCATTATTTTCCCATATAAGAAGGAGGTGGCATAGTGTGCAAGCATTAGAACTTATTGAGCAAATAAAAAACGGCGAGGTAGATATACAAAGCTTTATCGGCGAGCAAGACAAAGCGGCAGTTCAAAAACGCTTAATGGAATGTGTTTCTGATGAGTACGACAAAACTCAGGGCAGTTTTATGTATGATACCATAATGCCTACTACGCTTGAATTTTTGCTAATGTATATTACGCTGACACAGGTATTAAGGGTTATAAATCCTAATACAACATACGGCGAATTCCTGAAAGGATATGCAAGCTCTCTTGGTGTTGATAAAAAAGAGGCAGGATACGCAAGCGGAGAATTGATTGCTACAGGTGAAGAAAATACAATTATTCCAAAAGGGTATTTATTTTCAACGGAAGTTCCCGCAAACCGTTCTATTTCGCCGAAATATTATGTTTCGAGGCGTGAGGTTGTCATTCCGCAATCAGGAACGGCAGTTATACCTATAATTGCCGAAAAGGCAGGAGCAAGTCAAAACGTCCGAGCGAACGAGATTGTTGTTGTGTGTAAGACGATAACAGGCCTCACAAGCGTTACAAACCCTGAAAGCATAACTAACGGTACCGATGAGGAAACGGACAGCGAACTCCTTGCACGTTTCAGGGAACGAGCACAAAATCCTCCGAGTTCGGGAAATGTGCGTGATTATATACGCTGGGCGAAAGAAATATCAGGCGTTGACGAGGTGCTTCCTGAGCCATTATGGGCGGGACCGGGTACGGTAAAACTTACGATTATATGCAACGGCGAAGCAGCCGACCAAAGCATTATTGATGAGGTTAAGCAGTACATAGACCCTTATCCCGAGGGAACGGGCGCAGGAAAAGCTCCTATTGGCGCAATAGTAACGGTTGGTACGGTGGTAATGTCAAATACCAACGTAAAAATACCGAACATTCGTTACAAGGAAGGCGCAGACATCGAAAATACAAAAGCGGAGATTTTATCCTCTATTTTGTCATATTTGAAAACAATACCTCTTGGCGGCATTATCAGAATTGTCAAGATAGAGGCGGCGATAGGCTCCGTCAGCGATGTAATCGGCTTTGATGATGTTTTGATTGCAATAGACGGAAGCGACGATTATAAAAACGAGGATATTCAGCTTGATATGGCAAAAAAGACCTCTCTTGGCGAGGTGATGTATGTATGAGCAAGTCTGCAGAGGAAATGCTGAGGTGGGTACCGCCATATTATTCCGAAAGTAAGATATACAAGGAACAGAACAACGCAAAAGGCAGAGAGATTGATATTCTCAGATATATCGTGGACGATTTGAAGTATCAATTTATCCCGAAATATGCAACTTGGGGGTTGATATTTTGGGAAAACCTTTGTGGTATTGCTCCTGTTGCTTCCGAAACGCTTGATGAACGCAGAAAACGAGTATTAACAATGTTAAGCACTATCGCACCGCTTACACCTACCGAATTTGTAAATCAGGTCAAGATAGCAACAGGCGAAAACGTCAAAATATATTATACTGATTGGCAAGTTGAGGATAAGGACGGTCCATACGGAAAAATTGAAAATGTGCATTTGAGAAAAGGTGATCCTGAAAAGAAAGGTGATTATATTGTCGATATTGTCATTGACTTACCGACAGAACTTTTCAACTTGATTACATTCAAAAAAACCGTATATGAGATAATTCCTTGTCATTTGATGATAAAGTGTTCAGCAATCGTCAATCACGATATACTGAAACGCTATACTCATAATGAGTTAAAAAGATACACGCACAATCAGCTTAAAAATTGCATTCCATTGGAGGAGGTGGTATAAATGGCAAGAAAAACAAAAAACTATGCGCTCACTCTCCCGGACGGTGATGAATTCTACGATGTTGACGTATTCACAAGTACATCATCAGCAGTAAATTCACAACTTATATCATCTACAAGCATTTTTAACGGCTCTACTGATTTTATAGTAGCAAGCCTCATACCTTGATAACCCACAGCACCTTTGCCTCGTTTTTGCACCGTTTTCAAAATCCTCGCTGCGTCATTTACCATAATTTCATCACCTACTTTGTATCTTTCGGAGGCTCGTATTCAAGCGAAGCGACTTCATCTGTCCAAGATAGTTTCAGCGTAGCGGTATGATGTCCGCCGCCGACTTTATGGTCGTCGCTCTCTACATAAAAGCCTCCAACAAGTCCCGTTTCCTCATCAATCACATAAACGGCGTCACCTGTTTCTATATCATCAAGACCAACAGCAACAATACTTCCGCTTTGTTTTAATACAGATAACTCTTTTAACTTCTGAGCGGCAATAGCATTTAATTCGGCAGTAGTGCATTCCTCACTTTGAGAAATATATTCCTGCATAACGCCATAGGAGGCTTGCGCCTCCTCGTTGACCGCCACCGTTGAAATTGCTTTGCCGTTTTTATCCTTACCTGTAACATATACCTGCGTATACATACTTTCCATACTGTCCTCAAACGTACTTTCAATAAGGTTGACGCCTTGCTCTATGACGATTTTTTTGATTTGAGTTTTTTTCTCAACCAATATCAGCTTGCCGTTTTTAACCTTTGTAGCATACTTAATTCCTGATTGCTTCGTTGTTTCGGTCAAAGCCATTAGCACGGTATCCCATAGAGTTTTATTGATTATATGAATAGAACTCAGCCGTACCGAAGTGTCAACCATTTCGTTCTCGTTATATGGAATTCCGTATGATTTACATATATCAATAATTATCTCTGTCGCTGTCATATTGCGATATATTTTATCGTGCTTAGAGCGTGTTAAATACCATCGGCAATCATAAGCGGAGTAGGTGATTGTATGACCTGCAGACTTTTTACCTCTGCCGATAACAAACCCTCTGAACACCTCACGCTCACCGTCAACCAAACTGTGAAGCACACAAACTTTTCCGGGCGAAAAATCATTTTTACCCTCAAAGTTCTTACAACTCGGCTTGAAATACCGAGCGGCAGTATTTATACTGCCGCCCCAAGAAATAGAGTCCACCGTATCCTCAATACAAACAACTTTATCGTTGACAATAATTCCAACCGTATATACAAATTCTTTATTAAATAAATCTATCACGGTATCACCAACCATTGTCCCGGATGGATTGTTTCCATTGTCAGCATTTGTCCAGCGTTAGCCAAATCTATTGTATTCCGATTTGCGTCGTAAATATCGCCCCATCTGCCACCGTCGCCGTAAAACCTTTCAGCCAAAAGCCAAAGGTAATCGCCAGCCTGTACTTGATATGTAATAGGATTTACTGACAAATCAGTTCTCGAAGTGCTGTCCAACATTACAATCTCATCACCATTTTGTTCGACTTCGCGAATTCTTATAAACTCATATTCTTTGAAAGCAATATCAAAATAAATATCGCCCGGCTCTCCGCCTCGTTCCTCGTATTCAAATTTGCGTATAGTAACAGCCATATTAACACCCAAATCCGTTATGATTAAGCGCACAGGCCATTTAGTTTTTCGCCAACGCTGAATTGTGTTAAGAGCGTCATATGGATGTGGTATATCCACATATTCACACAAAAACGGGTCATAATGGCGAGGGAAAAAGGAGGAAAAAGAAATCTCTCTCATTTTTATATCGCCAATAGTCGTACGTTCGCCGCCTTTTACAACGGCGAAATCGTGAAATTCCGTACCTCCGCCATAAACTCTGAATTTTGGCGGGTTTACAGGAAATACAAGTTTTTCGGCGAAATTGTTATATGATAGTTGAAAAATCATTCAAAAACCTCCTCTCCCATATTGTTGTCTGCCTCATCAATTTCATCAGCAAGTGTTCTTATTATTTTGTCCACAAGCCTATCCTCATCTGCTTCATCTCTTACGGTAACGCTTCCTATAAGGTTTTGAATTATTACACGCTTTGTAGAAGTTTCAGAGTATGAATTGCTTGTATTCGTGTTGTTTGTCGTGTCGCCTTGATTAACAGGAGCAGCGGCAAGCAAGCCGCCATAGCCGCTCGGCTTTTTCGGAGTAGCGTCAGGTGTTGGTTTATCATCAAACGGATCCGCTTTGATTGACAAATCCTTAGCCGCCGATATAGCACTGCCGATATTCGCTTTTATACCATCCGCAAAATTACCCGAAACATTTGCACCAATACTGAGCGAAGTGTTTCGGATATTTTTTATCTGATCCGATAAACCAAGTTCAAATCCTCCGAATGTAAAAGCACCAAGCTTTCTCATTACCCTTGACGGTGAATGTATATCAAAAACCTTTTTAATGCCATTGGTTACTACGCTTCCGATTTCTCGGATTTTTGCACTTACGGCACCGATTTTACTCGCTATACCATTTATCAAGCCTTGAATAATATCTCTGCCTTTTGCGGCCATTTGACTTGGTAAACCGCCAAGATACCCCAAAATCTCTGAGAACTTACTGCTTATTCGGTTATATATCTCAGAAACCTTGCTTGCTACAGCTTCGACAATGGCGCTTAATATACTTGAAATGGTAGACCATATGCTATTCCAAATTGCGCTGATTGTACTCCAAATAGCAGAACATATAGAGGTTATTGTGGACCATATCGCATTCCAGATATTACTTACGGTATCCCATATAGATTGTAATATCGGAGCGATGAAAGCGACAATGTTATTCCATACGCTTGTAATTGTATTCCAAATACTATCTGCCGCACTTTGAATTACAGACCATATGCCTTGCGCAAGAACTGAAACGATAGAGAATATCGTTTCAAATACCGCCGAGAATAGGTCTTGTATCGCCAAAACAACAGGTGATATGGTTTCCTATATTCCCGCAAATACGGATTTTATCGACTCCCACAAATTCGTGAAAAACGATTTTACCGCATTTACTGTATTGTCAACAACATTTCTAAACCCATCGAAATGTTGATACAGATACGAGAATACCCCTGCAAACGGATTAAGAATAAACGCCGCAATCGAAGCGAAGTTTTCCTTTATGCTATCCACAAATGAGCCGAACACATTTCCGTTTGATGAGAATAGACCTTTTATACTATCCCATATGCTTGTAAACATCGCTTGCGCTCCGCTTACTATTCCGACAAATATGCCCTTTATGATTTGCCAACCAACATCAAGCCAATTTGTAGTAAGTATGGTTTCAATAATGGCGAATATTAGTTGAGGTATTGCGGCAATAAGCTGTGGTATCGCTTGAATTAACCCTGTTATTATAGCAAATACAATTTGGATAGCTGCCTGTATAATCTGACCTAAATTGTTGAGTATATACTGAACAAGGCTTGTGATTATCTGAATGGCCGCCTGTATCAACCGAGGAATAGCCGCTACAATCGCATTTACAAGGTTAGATATGATAACAGGCGCTTGCTCTATAAACAGCGGTAAAGCCTGCAAAATGCCATCGACAAGCGCAAGAATAATATCTATAGCCGCCGTAACCAATGTCGGTAAATTTGTCGCAATTCCCGAGCAGAACGATAATATCGCTTGCATTGCGGCAGGAATAAGCGTTGGCAACGCCTCAGAAACGCCTTGTGCCAATGCGAGCACCAACTGTACCGCTACCTCAATAAGCTGAGGGTACATTCCGTACAAACTTTGAAGTGCCTGATTTAGTCCGGCAACAAGCGTTGTTATTAACTGCGGTCCGCTCTCGCTAAGAACACTCAGCAATCCGCTTATAACATCTGTAATGCCTTGTAATACACTCGGCAAGAGGGTTGAAATCAGTCCCGGTAATGCAGTTGCTAAACCACCAACGATTGAAGTAGTCGCACTTATAAGAGAGGGAATTACAGATGTTAAAACATCAGGTAACTCCTTTGCTATCATAGGAGCGAGTTCTTCAATCAGTTTTCCAACGCCCGATAATGCGCTTTTTATTGCCGGCATAATGTTATTGCCGAATATTTTTACGGACGAAACGAGGTTTTGAATGCAATCGTCCAAGTTGTCGCCGCCCGTAGTCAGGCTGACAAGCATATTGCTCCAAGCTGATTTCATTGAAGCAAGCGAGCCGCTTATAGTATGCTCTGCTTCTAATGCGGTCGTTCCCGCAATACCCATACTTTCTTGTACTGTATGGATAGCTTGCACTATGTCAGCATAGGAAGATATGTCAAATTTTTGTCCTGAAAGTTTTTCAGCATCCGAAAGTAAGCGTTGCATTTCTTCTTTCGTGCCGCCGTAACCCAATTTCAGGTTATCCAACATAGTATAATTCTGCTTGGCAAACCCCTGATAGGCGTTCTGTATGCTTTCCATACCTGTGCCCATCTTATTGGCGTTGTCCGCCATATCGGTAATAGCCAAATCCGCATAACTCGCCGCTTTCGCCGTATCGCCACCTAAACTCTGCAAAAGACTTGCGGAGAAACTCGTTACAGTTTCCATATAGTCATTTGCGGATAGTCCTGCGGTTTTGTATGCGTTTTTAGCGTACTGTTCCACAGCAGGGGCGCTACTTTTGAATAGCGTTTCGACACCGCCGATAAGCTGCTCATAATCAGCATAAGCGTTGACGGATTGCATAACAAGCGCACCTACCGCCGTAGCACCTGCGCCAACAGCAACGGCTACACCTTTTGCGGCGTTCACTGCGGCACTGGCCGCCTTTGCCACACCGTTTATAATAGGCGTCGCCTTATCTTTAACCGTCATAATGGCGGAGTAGGTTTTATTCGCAAAAGATTTCAAAGCACCGCCTACATTTTTTACAACGGAGGAAGCTGCGTCCTTTAATTTAACAATAGGATACGCAACCGTCCCGGCAAGCTTAGCAAGCGGAGTTCTAATCTTATTTATGGCTGATGAAGCCATATCTTTAAGCTTTACAATAGGTGTAATGACCTTGTTAGCTATAGGCTGAATTTTATTTTTAAGCTTATCAATAGCAGCACTCGCTCTATCCTGAATGGCTGTCTTAATATTGATAACCTTGTCGTCTATATCGTAAATCTGTTGCAAAGCGTCTTTTTTGAAATCGACATACGCTCTTATTGCAACATTTGTACTGTTCATCTGTTCAAGTGCTTTTTGGAGAACATCAAGCTCGGTTTCTGCCTTAACTAAAGCGTCATACTGCAGACCGATTTCCTGCCAATTCGCCAACGCTTCTTTTGCGTGCCTTATGTCGTCAATGCTCTTTTTCGGTTTTTCTAACTCTTTTGTCAGATTGGAAATCTGAGAGTTGATTTCCTCAAAAGACAATGTATCAACATCGCCCGCCAAGCCTGCGAGATTGATTTTTCTTTGCTCAATATCCTTTTGCAATTCGGAAATGCTTGCTTTTGCAACTTCAACAGTTTCCTGAATATTTGTTGTTGCGGTGATATTCACACCTTTGCTTTTGGCTATGCTCACAATAGCGTTGTTCGCCTCATTGACCTTTGTAATCATTGAGCCTATGCTATTTGAGGCCTTTTCCATATTTGCAGATAATTTATCTCTTAAACTGAGTACAGCCGATAATTCCACTTAGCAAACCTCCTTTCCGATTAGTATTTTTTATTTAATGCCCTTTGTTACGCTTGTTTCTCTCTTTTTCCTCTGCTTCAAGAGTTATATCAAGCGAGGCATACATAAAATTCTTTACACCGCGAGGCTTGTTGTATATATCATCAGGGAATAAAGCATAATTTGACCGCACAAGCAGGTTGTGTATTATTCCTGCTTCGCCGCCTCGCAATATCAGTTTTTTATTTTCTCAATTTCATCCGAGAAACCCGATACGTCCATAATAGCTGACGAAAGCTGTGTGATTTCACCGATAAGCAAACGCTTATTGATTACTACACACGGGTCCTCGGTATTGTACTTTTTGAGAAGCTGAGGATTGCTCCAATCAGGCTTTACACAAGCCTCTTTGATAAGCAGTACCGACAATTTATCCTGATTGATTTTTTCCTCAATCTGATGTGTTCTCTTATTTTTGACAGGGTATTTACACCTGTCAACGAGTTTGTTGTATTCGTCAGATGTAATGGACTTAACCGTGAAATAAGACTTAAATCTCGGAATATACTCCTGTTTTGTCGCCGTATCCTCTACTGAAAGCAAGGCTTTGAGTAAATCATCATCAGAGGTTTCGGCAGGCTCATAATATCTATCAGCCGGTTCACTCATTCCACCTACAGCTTCCATTTCATCAAATGCTTTCTCTGCGTCCTTTTTTACTGTACTCATAGTATTTTTCCTCCTAAAAAAGATTTGAGAGGCGATGTACGCCTCTCATAATTTTAATTTTCCTCAATTCTATCAAGGAGTTCAAAGCCCTCGAAAGTAAACGGCCATTCCTCCTCAACTACGGAGCCAGCCTCCCAATTTGCCAAAGAGATTTTATCAAACGAAACATTTTTCAATCTGATACGCTCAGCGCCCCACGCTTCGGGATCATCGAGTTTTGAGATGAGTTCCGTTTTGTATTCGCCCTTTGTATCATCGCAAATCTGTCCTATACTGTCAATCAGCATAGTGGTAACCTTGTACCCCGACATAGAGCCGGTACCTTTCAAACCCGTAACTTTGCTACCTGTCCATCTGGTACCCGACTTCTTAATTTCCGACTTCGATATTTCGACCTCTGCAGACACCTTGTAGACATTGGTAAGCCACTGTCCGTTATGCAGACATTCGCCAAACGAGCCGTTTATTGTTCTTGAACTATCAAGCATAAATTAACCCTCCAATCTTATACATAAATGCTGTTGAAAATCTTTTCGATTTTGTCAACAGTGAGGCTCTGTGTTTTCAGATAAACGACATCACCCTCCGAAACAAAAGCCTCATCAACCTCTGAAAGAAAGTCGGCACTTATCGCTCCTGCCTCTACCAATGTTTCAAGATACCTCTTGAACAGCGAAATCAAAGAGGCGCGTCCGTCATCGTTATTGTCATACTCTCCGATTACGCTCTGCGCCGCCAAATAGCCGGTATCATAATCAATGGTATCAAGTGTTCTAACACACTTGATTTTTGAAAACTTTTCGCTCTCGTTCTCGCCGTAGACCGTTAAGGTATTGATACCCTGTTCCACCTTGATACTGATAGCGTAAGTTTCAGGGTCCATATCCCTTGTCATAATGAAAGAACCCGCTTTAAGCGCCTGCTTAATCTGCGTATCACTTAACAGAACGGTTACGTCTGACACGTCCTCCAACTGCTTATATGTAGTGGATTTGTTTATCGGCGTACCTGCAATCAATCCCGCCACCTGACACGCTGTTTCAGCAGAATTAAACGAGCGGGCGGCATTTTTCACGCCAACGATAACATTGACTACCGCTTTGTTGTTTGCGGCGATTGAACGACCATTGCCAACGGCAACATCTTTGTCGTCCTCGGCAGAGCCGCCCATTACAAACATAACCTCTTTTCCTGCTTCTCTCACACGAGTAACCCAACTCTTGACCGAAGCCTGAATTGAGCTATCGCTTATACCGTCAAGAACGAGTACGTTTATCAAAACAGGCTCAAAAGCGTCAAGTGCAAGAATGTAGTCGCTTGATGTTACATCTGTTCCTGAATTTCCTCCCGTAAATTCTTTTGTAGCGGTATCGGATAAAGCAGTGTCGCCGATTTTTTCAGCCTTGATAAGACCATCATCAGCATTTATGTTGTCAACGAGCGTCTTAATATCGGTCGGCTCTACTGTATAAGTAGCGAGCAACTCGCTACCCTCGTACAACTTGACATCTTTCTTTGTATCTTCAAGGATATTCTCGGATATAGAATACTTGAAGTTGTTTCCTCTTGCGCCCTTGTATTTTGCGGATAATTTCAAACTACCCTCAATCGTAGCCGAAGCTTCCGCTGCCGAAGCGCCTGCTATTCTGTAGGCAATAATCTTTTTGGGCTTATACTTCTTGCCGCCAAGCAAACATCTGTTAAGCAAATAGGTTGTGCAACCTTTGCCACTCTCTCCGAACTTCTTGATAACATCGCTTTCGCTTTCAATATCAACAAGTTCGTTAAGTGGTCCCCAATCTGCCTTTATCGGCATACCCACAATGCCCGAAGCACCTGTTTTTACTCTTGATAACGCCGTTGAAATAAATCGGTTATACAGACCGGGACGCTCTTTTTCCTCGCCGGGCGTCCAATTTCCCATAGACATATTATTTTACCTCCTTTTTCAAAAATTTCTCAATGGCGTCCTGTACCTCTTTTTTGGTATAGGAGC
>Ga0137297_11950_pt1 | contig 10416 bp, 10 predicted proteins | sample RamsorincwithD2O_FD_97191 | JGI IMG/M metagenome (GOLD analysis project Ga0137297, IMG submission 97191) | Mouse cecal microbial communities from Vienna, Austria - Mucin amended with D2O | ecosystem: Host-associated > Mammals > Digestive system > Large intestine > Cecum | place: Austria: Vienna... | reverse complement strand
TGGAAGAAAGATTTTAGCCAATTATGGCTTAGATCCAAAACTAGGAAAATATCATCGCACTTTCTGCGAAATTTGCAATAAACCAATTGAAGGAAATCCTCCAGTTAGAAGATGTCCGGACTGTGATAGTAGTAAAATTACAATGGGTGTGTTTGATCGAATTGAGGAAATTAAGGACAAACCAACTACCCAAAGTCCAAGTTTCCGTCCACCATACATTTACCAAATTCCACTTACGTTTATACCAGGAGTTGGAGGAAAAACCATTGATAAATTATTGGAAACTTTCCAAACCGAAATGAACATCTTACATAAATTATCTGAGGACGACCTAGAAGGAGTAGTTGGAGAGAAGGTAGCCCAAACGATTATTAAGGCAAGAGAAGGAAGAATAAACATCCAAGCCGGTGGCGGAGGAGTATACGGAAAACTAACCGCTTGTTAAATAATTCTTTGTCATAATTCTTATGTTTCTGAATAGACATTTGTTAAGAAATAGATGGAGGAAACAGATGAGAAAAAGAGAAAGAAGAAATCGAATAACAACTGTTATTTTGAATTATGTATTCCATAATCTTCGTGAGTTTTTACTAATTTTTATCATATTTCTAATTGGAATTACCTTAGGTGTTATCTATGTCAATCATTTAGAAGGAGAAGCACAAACGCAAATACACAACTATATTCAAAATTTCATTCGGGGTCTTACAACAAGGCACAGCACAAATTGACCAAGGAAGCCTCATTCGCCAAAATTTAATAACGAATATGAGTCTAGTGATTTTATTATGGTTTGCCGGTTCTACTGTAATTGGCATGCCGGTTGTACTAGGAATCCTACTATATAAAGGGTTCTCACTTGGCTATTCGATTGCAGCCGTGATTGCTTGCCTAGGAGTGCAAAAAGGTGCAATCTTTGCCTTTTCCTCGATTTTATTGCAAAACATCATCTTTATTCCATGCTTAATCTTTTTGGGAGTAAGTGGAATGAAACTATATAAGGCAATTCTGAAAGACCATCGAAAAGAAACGATTAAATTTGAGATTTACAAACATAGTATGATGAGCCTTATCTTAGCAGGCGTTTTTTGTATTGGTACATTTGTAGAGGTATATGGCTCGACAAATTTGTTTCGATTGACCGTCAATTTGTATTAAAAAATATTTTTCTTGAAAAAAACAAGAAAAGATATTTACTTTTCTGTCTAAATTTGATATAACATAAATGGTTAAGTTATGTAAATTGAAATGGGCTTTGTACAACCCTTAATTTTGTACAAATATATCTAAAGTAGGGGAACGATAATGGAAAAACAAATCAAACTTTTTTTAGAATTTTTGCAAAATGATAAAAAGTTATCTAACAACACATTGCAATCTTATGAGAGAGATATTTTACAATATCAAGAGTATGCAGAAGAAAATCGAATGAATTATGCAAAAGTAGATCAAAGCGACTTAAAGAGATACTTAGATCATTTGAGTGAGATTGGAAAAAAACCATCTACGATTTCTAGAAACTTAGCAACGATTCGTTCTTTTTATCAATTCTTATTAAGAAATCGTAAAGTAAAAGAAGACCCAACGATGAATTTACAAGCACCAAAAATTGAGAAAAGAGTGCCAAGCATTTTGACCTCACAAGAAGTAGAATTACTACTAGAACAACCAAAAAATGTGGACTTAAAAGGTTCAAGAGATAAAGCTATGCTAGAACTTGCTTATGCTACTGGTATGCGTGTTACAGAAATCATTAACCTAAACTGTGATGATGTTAATCTAAAAGAAGGTTTTGTAACCTGTTCAAACCAAAATAAGCAAAGAAATATTCCAATTGGAACCATCTCAGCAAAAGCATTAAAAGAATATATCGACAATGCAAGACCAATCCTAGTAAAAGACGAAAACGAAGAAGCATTGTTTGTCAATATTAACGGAAAACGTTTAACCAGACAAGGTTTCTGGAAAATTGTAAAATACTATAAAGAACAAGCACACATTTCAAAAGATATTACACCACACGTGTTAAGACATTCTTTTGCAACCCATTTATTACAAAATGGAGCAGACCTAAAAGCAATCCAAACCATGCTTGGACATTCGGATATATCTTCTACTCAAGTATATATGCAATTCCAAAATCAAGGATTGAAAAATGTATACAAAAAAGCACATCCACGTGCATAAATAAGAGAAAAAATAGATAAGGCAAGGAAACGACTCCTTGCCTTATTTTGTGGTCTTTGGGAAAGAAATAGGACAGAAAAACCGTATAGATAAGGTATGACTAGTAACAATAGTCGTGCTAATAATCCTTGCCGGAATAACGCTGAATGCGGTCATAGGAGAAAATGGAATAATTTTGCAAGCGAAGGATACGAAAAATTTAATTACCAACGAAACAACCTATGATAATGCACAACTAGCACAACTGCAAAATGAACTCAAAGATAACGGCTTGTACAGTGGTATAGGTATAATACCAGGAACAGATAATGGAGGAAGTTCGGAAGGCGGAGAAAATGGAACCATAACAAACTCTGGAGGTAATAGTGGAACAGGAAATTCACAAGGAGGTAATCAAGGAGGTTCTAATACAAATAGTAGTGGAGGAGATAACCAAAATCAGAATGCAACGGTAAGACCTAGCCAAAATCAAAATCCAGGAGGAGGAACTATCGTAGGTGGAAAGACAGACGAAGATCCATTCTTTTATGTGGTATCTGGAGAAGAAATAGCAGCGAGTTTTTATCAAAGTGATGTAACGATACAAATCTTTACGAATGATAGAACGAAGAAGATAAAATATATCTTAACAACAACAGTAACAGAAATTAGTAATGAGCTTTACCCAAGTGGACTAGTACGAGAATTAGATATAGAAAATGGAGGAACCTTAACGTTTACGAAGGATGGGGAGTACACTATCACAGCCTATGCATATGATAGTGCAGGAAATAAATCGAACCCGACCATAATGTGGTTTAAGAGACAGGTAGGAGGTTCAACCACAGGAGGAATCACGTTAACGGTAGCGAGTGGAAATGAGGGAGCGAATAAATGGTATACGAGTAACGTAACATTGCGTATATTAGGAACGGATACGGGATCATCAGAGGTTAGATACCGTATACAAGGAACAGCAACTGGAACAGGACAATTAGGAGATGTAGACATAGAAACACCAGGAAGCTATGACTCGGGAGAAGTAAAGATAGCGAATGGAACAACATTTAGAATAGCGGCAGATGGGACGTATACGATAACAGCGTATTCATATGATGCAGCGGGAGTAAGAATATCTTCAAGTGAAGTGTTAAATTTGAAGAAGGACTCGACAAGACCAACAGTAAAATCATATACAGGAGAGCAAGTACCAGGGAGTGGGTTTAAGGTAACAATAAGTGCGGAAGACAAGGGAGCGGGATTGACGAGTAATGCGTATACATATCGTCATAGATTAGCGGAAACGAACGGAGAATATACCAGTGAAGTAAGCGCAAGTAATACAAAGACATATACAGGATTAAACCAACAAAAAACATACGATATGTATGTGGTAGTAACAGACCAAGCAGGAAATATGGCGATATCTGATGTTATATCTAGACCATCTTTATGGGTAAGTAGTGGAACAGTAGGAGAAACAAAGGCAGAAGGTGGAAGAAACTATTACAGAAGTAATATATCCTTAACATTTAGAGGACAGGATAGTAATAACGTAGATATAACGAAGACGACGTATCAGATAATAGGAACAGTAACAGAGGCAGAGGCAAATGGGGGAGTAGGAAGTATGGATGGCACTTCTACACCAAATGGAACAGTATTAACGGCAAATGAAGTAGAATTACCAAATGATAAGACAACGAAGACAATTTCATTGCAAGCGAATGGAAATTGGACAGTAAAGGTAAAAAATTACAACAAAGAAGGTAAACTTGTAACGACGAATGTATATGAAGTAACGAGAGATACAATTGTGCCAGTGATAACGAGTTTTACAGCATCTTCAACTGGAGAGACCACAGCAAACGCAAGCGTGAGCGCGAACGATCCAACTAGTGGATTGGCAACCAAGAATGATGCATATACATATTATGTAGGAACAACGAGTAAAGCATCGCAAACGAGTGCAAATTTTTCTTATAGTGGATTAACCAAAACAACGAACTATACAACATTGAAAGTAATAGCAAAGGATAAAGCGGGAAATACAAGTGAAAAAACGCCAACCAGTGTAACATATCACTTAGTTGATAGAGTTTCGACAGGAGATTATGTGGCATATAATGCTGGAACTTGGCCTTCTGGAAGTAGAAGTGGATCTGGTTGGACTGCACAGCCTGGCACATATGTAGGTACCAATGCGGCATTTTCCGGATATACAGCAGGTAGAGATAAGGGGACAAATGCTGTTGCCACAGCGAATGGTGATACAAGTAACTATATAGCAAAACTTCAAGGGTGGAGAGTTTTGAATAAGAGCGGAAGTGGTTCTAGTGGAACGGTAACTCTAGTCCATGCAGGAGTGCCTTGTAATGCTTATCATAATAATAGTACAGGTTCGACATTTGTTACAGCGTTGAATAATTTCTGTAGAGATAATTTTGTGAACTCTACTTATGCATCTAGCGCTACAAGTGTTTCAGGAAATAGTGCTTCTAATGGTACAGCAGGCACCTTAAATTCGGCTGGCATGCTCGCTACGGGTACGACAAATGGTTCACATACCTCAGCGTGCTACTGGTTAGCGACCGTCTATAGCAGCGCCGACGTGTATTGCGTGGGCAACGGCGGTAGCGTGGGCTACAACTATAACCTTGCGTTTGGTGTGCGCCCATTAGTTAATCTTAAAGCAGGGGTCAAGACTAATAATGCAAAGGATACAAGTTATCTAGGACAAACATGTTGGGCAGTGAAGTGAAAAATATAGAGATGAGATAATTGCTAGAAGGCCTTAGGTCTTCTGGCAATTATATAAATAAGGAAATATATATATTCTTGAAATAGTCAGGAGTAGATATGAGTATAGTGAATATGGTGAAGACGATTAAAGATATTCACGAAAAAGATTTGGTGTTAATTCGAGTTGGTACCTTCTATATAGCCTACGGAAAGGACGCATACATTGTATCGTATTTGTTTGGGTATAAAATCAAACCAGTAGATAGTACTAATTATGCAAGTTGTGGATTTCCAGTAGGAAGTATCAACAAAATAAAGACGGCACTAGAAACAAGAAAAATAAATTATGTTTTATTAAACAAAAGTGATAATTACGAAGTCGAAGAGATAGATGACAATAAAAATTTGAATAAATATGAAGAAATATATGATAAAGCGCATAAATATATTCGATTAAAAGATAGAATTAGTGGTATTAATAATTATTTAATGGACAGTGTAAATCAAGATAATATCAAGGATATCATATATAAAATTGAGGAAATTATAGATGAAAGCCGACAAGTTTCAAGTTATTAACTTGACAAAAGAACTAATTGTATCTGTGGAAAATTATTTAACGAATTTTCCGAAAAGCGAAATTGAACTAAAGAAAAATATTCGTAATTCTTCCTATGATATGCTACTGATTGCTTATGAAGCAAATGTAACGAATGATAGCGAAATAAGAAAGCAACTAATTGATAAAATGATTGCCAAAATAAAATATGTAGATTTTCTAATCAATTTATGTTATGACAAGAAAATTATTAATGGGAAAAAATATATCCGATTTGGAGAAAAATTAGATAGTATTATTCGTTGTGTTGTAGGATGGAGAAAAATGGCAGAAGACAGGGTATAATTAAACAGGTTAGCGACCGTCTATAGCGGCAACAATGTGTATTACGTGAACAACAACGGTAACGTTGGCAACAACAATAACATTGCGTTTGGTGTGCGCCCATAGCTTCAATAAAATATGAAAAGAAGAATTAGTAATTACTAAATAATTAAACATAAGGGTATAATTGATGGGTTAGCGACCGCCAACGGCAACAACGTGTATTACGTGAACAACAACGGTAGCGTTAGCAACACCAATAACAATGCGCTTGGTGTGCGCCCATAGCTTCAGAAGAATATGAAAAAGAAAATTAGTAAATACATGATAAAAGAAATGTTTAAGGAATAATATACTTTGAGATGTTTATAGAGTGGAACAAATTAGCTAAGGGTATAATTGACAGGTTAGCGACCGCCTATAACAGCAGCAACGCCAACGTGTATTACGTGAACAACGACGGTAACGTTAGCAACAACTATAACAATGCGTTTGGTGTGCGCCCATAGCTTCAATAAACTGAGGTTATGTAATAAAAGATTATATAAGAGAAGTATTGAAACAGATTATACCCTTTAATGAGAATAATCATTATAAAGAAAAAAGAGATGTTAAAATTTGTGAGTAAATAGAGAAATTTATTGAAAAGGAGTTTTAGCTAGAACTGTTTTTGTGGTAATTGAATACTGCTTTTACAAGAGGTTATAAACGAATGAAAAGAAAAAGAGATTTATATTCAGAAACGTATCGAGTAGAGAACATCATGGCAGCATATAATGAGGTATGTAGGAATACGAAAAATAAAAGAAAAGTAAATCGATATAAAGAATATAAATGTATTTATATTTCAAGAATTTATAACCTCTTAAAAAATAAAGAATATAAAGTAGGACCACATATTGTATTTACAATCTATGAGCCAAAAGAAAGACGTATCGTAAGTCAAGGTATGACGGACAAGGTGGTCAATCACTTAATCAGCAGATATATTCTGTATCCGGCTATTTTACCTTGCTTGCTGGATACGAATGTAGCAAGTCGAAAAGGCTTGGGAACCAATGCTGGATTAAAGTTGTATTATGAATATAATCGAATTTGTAAGGTAAAATATCATACTTATTATATTTTGAAATGTGATATTAGCAAATACTTTGAGAGCATCAATCAAGAGATATTAAAAGAAAAAGTAAAAAGAAGAATAAAAGATAAAGATGCCTTAAAGATAGTCTTTGATATGATAGATAGTGAAGAAAAAGGGTTAGGAATTGGAAATATGACGAGCCAAATCCTAGCAGTGTTTTACTTAAACGATATGGACCATTATATCAAAGAAGTGTTGAAAATAAAGTACTATGTAAGATATATGGATGATTTCCTCCTATTTCATCCAGATAAAAAATATTTACAATACTGCTTAGAAGAGTTAAGGAAATTTTTAGCCAAAGAAAAACTAACGCTAAACCGAAAAACGAGATTATATAAGAATACGAACAACTTTGTATTCTTAGGAAGAAAGAAAAATGGAAGATATGCCAACTATAGAACTGTAAAAAGAAAATTCAAAAAGCGCTTGTATGATTATCGAACTGGAAGGATAAGTCTAAAAGGATTGGTTAGTTGTGCAATGTGCTATAAATCACTAGATGAAAACTACATGAAGAAATTAAGAGAAGAAAAATCACAACCACTCGTATAACGGGTAGTTGTGATTTTTTACTTTGTCCCTTCAATCATTTTTCAATCTTTGTAAGATATAGTATTTACGAAGGAGGAAGAACAATGTATGTATTCAAAAATAGTTGTTTAAGTATTTTTAGAAATAAAGGGAGAAATATTTTAATAGGTATCATTATTCTTGTGATAGCGTGTGCGTCAACAGTAACGCTTGCTATTCGCAATACCGCTGAAAATTTGGTACGAGATTATGAGGCTGCCCATGATATCATTGCTACTATCTCATTTGACCGTAGACAATTAGGCGAGCAATTTAAGGGGGGAGAAGATAGCAGAATGGAAAATATTGAGGCATTTAATAACATTGCTTCTGTTACCTTAGAAGATATGCAAAATTATGGCTCTAGTGCCTATTTGAAAGGCTACTATTATCTTTATGCTACCTCACTAAACAGCGATAGCCTTAGTAAAGCAACTGATACGTTTGAGTATGAGGTGGAAGATAAACAAACGAGTACCACCACATCAACCAAAACAACACAGTCTGGTGGCGGAAACCGTCCAAATATGCCAGGTGGGTTTGGTGGAGAACGCCGTACCATAACTAATAACATTACAACGGTTATTACCAAATCCATGGAGAAATTTGAGAGTAGTAAAAACCTAACAGGAGATTTTGAATTAGATGGCTATTCGTCCTATGAGGCAATGACAGACTTTGTATCTGGCAATTACCAAGTAACAGAAGGACAAATGATAACAGATTTTTCCGCAATGGAATGTGTCATTAGTTCCGAACTTGCTACCTTGAACGAGGTAGCAGTAGGAGATACCATTACCTTCAAAAATCCAAACACAGAAACCACCTACGATTTTGTTGTAACGGGTATCTACAAAGATAATACAGATAGTAATGACGCAGTTCGTATGTATTCACAATCTGCCAACAAGATTATTACTGGCAGTGGTGTAATTGAAACATTAGTAAGCGAAGATAGTAGCCTTGTAACCAGCATAACACCGTCTTTTGTCTTAGCAAATGAAGATGGAATAGAGGCTTTTACAGCAGAGGTAAAAGAAAAAGGATTGAACGAATACTATACCATTAACACCAATTTGGAAGAACTAAAAAATGCTACAAAATCCATTGAAAATGTCCAAACCTTTGCTACTACTTTCCTTATCATAACACTCATTATCTCGTCCATCGTCTTGTTTATTATCCATATGATAAACATTCGTGAAAGAAAGTATGAAATTGGGGTATTTCGTACGATTGGTATGAGCAAAACAAAACTAACCATACAATTTATTCTAGAACTGCTATTGGTAGCGATTGTTATGCTCATGTTAGGAGCGGTCTGTGGAGCCTTTTTATCCAAACCAATAGGAAACCGATTATTGGAAAATGAGATGGCGTCTAGCAGAGAGGCAGAACAAGAGATTTCACAAAACTTTGGCAGACAAGATATGCCAATGGAGTTTCGAGGAAATGCTGCAATGCCACAAGAGATTACTTCCATTGACGCAGTGGTAGATATTACGGTTGTTATCCAATTACTTGGTATTGGCATGCTACTAACTTTAATGAGCAGCATCGCTTCCATGATTAGTATTCAAAGGTTTAGCCCACTAACAATATTGAAAGAGAGGTCATAATATGGGAATATTGAAATTAGAAAACGTAAGTTACCGCTACAAGGATGCACCAAAAGACCAATATGTGTTTCAAAACAGGAACTACGAATTTGAACAAGGAAAAATGTATGCTATCAAAGGAAAAAGTGGAAGTGGGAAAACAACGCTCCTATCCATTATTACAGGACTTGAAAAATGCACAGAAGGAAATGTCTTCTATGAAGAGAAAAACCTAAAGAAAATGAACCTCGACCGTTTCCGCAATACCGAAATTGGTATCGTCTTCCAAAGTTACAATCTACTACCACGTTTGACAGCAATGGAAAACATTATCCTATCCATGGAAGTTAGTAAAGTAAAGGTAAAAAACAAAAAAGAAAAAGCCTTAGAACTCATGAAAAGTGTAGGACTTTCCGAAGAACATGTCAAACGAAAAATCCTCAAACTATCTGGTGGAGAACAACAGCGTATTGCCATTGCCAGAAGCCTATCTTACAATCCCAAGATAATTATTGCAGACGAACCAACTGGAAATCTGGATAAAGAAACCGAAAATGATATCTTAACCATTTTTGAAAATCTAGCCAGACAAGAAAATAAATGTATTATTATTGTAACCCACTCCCAAAATGTTTGCGATAAAATGGACGTTGTATATGAACTGAAAAAAGAAAATCCATAAATTTGCAAATTGCCCTTTTTTGCTATATAGTATAGAAAAAGGAGGGGAAACCAATGAATAAAACGATAAAAATATTACTCATTGTATGTGGAAGTATTTTTGTATTTAGCATGATTGTTGCCCTTGTTACCTTAACCATTGTATTTCATGTACTTGGAAAGGCAGCAAATGCAGATACTTACGAATTAGGAAATGAAAGTATTTCGTCCATAAAAGCTGTTGTTGCAAAAAGACAATTTGTTTCCAGTTCCAGCACAACCAAGAATGGCGTACTAAAAAAGGAGTTGGAATACAAGTCCAGTAGTGTCCAAGAAGACTTACAAAAATATGTGGAATATCTACACGAAACAGAGGATTTTTCCTTTACCAAAGATATGGACTTAATGGTTGTACCATCGACTGTTGAGATGGCTCGAAAATCCAAAACGGATGCTGAAAAAATCATAACACTAACCATTGAATATGATGCTTTTGGGTATACGTTAACTTTTCAAAAAGGAAAAGGAACACTTAACCTATTCGAGTAAGGAGAAAGAACCAGCAAATGGAAAAAGAAATTTGCCGGTTCTTTTTGCAAATATCCATTGCTAATTATTTACTTTTATGATATGGTTAATACAGCGAAAAAATA
>Ga0137297_11948_pt1 | contig 10423 bp, 9 predicted proteins | sample RamsorincwithD2O_FD_97191 | JGI IMG/M metagenome (GOLD analysis project Ga0137297, IMG submission 97191) | Mouse cecal microbial communities from Vienna, Austria - Mucin amended with D2O | ecosystem: Host-associated > Mammals > Digestive system > Large intestine > Cecum | place: Austria: Vienna... | reverse complement strand
GAATAGGAAAAGGAGAAAATTATGATGACGGTTTTATTGGAGACAGTGGTTTATTTCCTGATCGGGCTGATTATGATGATGCTGGGGTACTGGCTGATTGATCTGGTGATTCCGGTGGATTTCCCCAACGAGATAAACGAGGGAAATAAAGCTGTGGGCTGGGTGAGCGCGGGAATCTATGCAGGTCTTGGTTTTGTGATCCGTTCTGCTATCCTGTCTGACGGAGCCGGCGAAGCGGCAGAGCTTTTGCAGGGAGTGCTTGATACCGTAACTTATGCGGTAATCGGCATCGTCTCATTTATACTGGCCTATTTTCTCGTGGATATTGTCAACACAAAGTTTCATTTCGGCACTGCCCTGAAAGAAAAGAATGAAGCGGCCGGAATCATGATCTTTGGAATTTTCCTGGGAATTGCATTTATTGTCAGCGGTGTGATTCAATAAAACAGGGGGTTGTCCGGGCGAAACGAAAGGAATATCATTATGAGCAGGAAGTACAGGCTTCTCATGCTGACTACCCTGATTATATCAGGGTGTTCCATGTGTTATGAGCTTATTATCGGCGCGGTCAGCTCGTATCTTTTGGGGAACAGCACGATGCAGTACTCTATCACCATTGGGCTTTATATGGCGGCGCTGGGACTGGGTTCCTATATCTCCAAATATTTCAAAAAAAATCTGTTTGATGTTTTTGTGGCAATTGAGCTTGGAATTGGTATCGCGGGAGGCATGAGTTCCCTGCTGCTTTTCCTATCCAATATCTATATTTCCAATTATGCGGTTGTTATGTATTCGGAAACCATACTGATCGGTGTTCTGGCGGGCGCTGAAATACCGGTTATGACGAGAATCATTGAGGCGGATGAGAAGAACCTGTCCGTCACCCTGTCCTCCATATTCAGCTTTGATTATATAGGGGGGCTTGTGGGCGCTGTTGCATTTCCCCTTTTACTGCTGCCAAAACTGGGGTTCTTTTCCACTTCTTTTCTATGCGGGCTGTTAAATATCATGGCAGCCATCCTGATTTTGTACCGCTTTGGGGAGTTTGTGACCCATATCCGGATTTACCGCGCAATTTCTGTCGGGATTGCGGCAGGGATGATTGTCGGGATTGTATTTGCGGATAACATTTCTGAACGTGTGGAGGGAGGTTTATACAGGGATAAGATTATTTATATGGAACAGACGGAATATCAGAAAATTGTGCTTACAAAGCACCGGGATGACGTGAGGCTTTACATTGATGGAAATTGTCAGTTTTCCACGGCAGACGAGTACCGGTATCATGAAGCTCTGGTGCATATTCCCATGAGTGAACTGGAGAGCCGGAACCGGGTGCTGATTCTTGGAGGCGGGGACGGAATGGCGGTCCGTGAAGTCCTTAAGTATGATGAGGTGGAACAAATTGATCTGGTGGACCTGGATGCTGAGATGATACGAATCTGCTCCACCAATCCCAATATCACGTCTGTCAATCAAAACAGTCTTAATTCGGATAAGCTGGTCATCTACACGATGGATGCGTATGAATATTTGGAGAATTCCCGGGAACAGTATGACCTGATTATTGTGGATTTGCCGGACCCAAACAGTGAATCACTGAGCAAACTGTATTCCAATATTTTTTACCGTATGTGTAAGAACCACCTGAATGAGACCGGCGTGATGGTGGTCCAGTCCACAAGCCCTTATTATGCTGCCAAAGCATTCTGGTGCATCCATGAAACCATAAAGAGCGAGGAACTATATGTAAAAGCCTATCACCTGCAGGTACCCGCATTTGGGGATTGGGGGTTTAACATGGCAAGCCGGAGGGAACTGACGGAAGATCTGGACTTTGACGTGGACACCAGGTATTTGAGCAAAGAAAATGCTTCGGCACTTTTTCGGTTCGGAAAGGATGAGATTGCTGGTGATGTGGAGATTAATCGTCTGACGAAACCGGTCTTAATGGAATACTATAATCGTGCGGTGGAGCTTTGGAACTGACGATGGTTGACTGCAACCAATTCCCGGACATCCGCCCATCCATGTCCGTCCAGGGCAATACCGATGGTCTCCGGCTTATGGCGCAGGACCAGGCTGAGGAACCCTGCCTATACGGTTTAAATCTCCGTTCTGCTTTTCCTTCACAATCCATCTCCCGTGCTCATTCTATATTTTCCACATTTTTCTGGCCAGCTAATTAACCTGCATCAGGCTGCCTGGGTAAATGCAGTAGATTGAACGTGCTCTGCTGCTCGTAGATATTCATCACATGGAAGAGGATGAACATAATTCTAAATACCCTCCTTCCCTTCCCGCTCTCTCGTAACAGTTCAGATACCCCTTGAACTGTTACGGCATCTGCCCATGAGAATCGCTACGCGATGGGGCAGATGCCCTCCGGCCACTACGTTTTCGTACGGTCAGCGCAGCGAGTGCGCAGACCTATCGGAACTGTTACGCTCTCTCCGCTTGATCTCTTCCCAGGATAACTGGCTGCCCAGGTCTCCCTGGTGGTCCGGGCCGCCAAAGACACGGGGGTGGCGCCGGATCATCTTGCGGCTGATGCCGTCGATGACGTCGTCCACGGTAAAATGTCCCTGCTCCTTCTCGATCTCGCAGTGAATCATGATCTGGTAGAGCACGTCTCCCAGTTCTTCACAGAGATTATCTGTATCCTGATTGTCAATAGCCTCCAGAACCTCCCGGCACTCCTCCTCCAGATACTGCTTCATACTCTCGTGGGTCTGGGCCCGGTCCCAGGGACAGCCGTCCACAGCCCTCAGGCGGGTCATGATGTGTTTCAGATCATCCAGTGTGTACATAATCATTCCTCCTCCCTTGCAGATCCATTGATGCAAAAAAGCCGTTCTTCTATCCACATCTTAACACAAACACAGAAGAATTTGATAAATATTCTTCATTTTTAAATTTTTTTATCGGAAACAGAAGCATTCTTGCGGTATTTATGGTATAATATAAACACTTAGCGAGGTATTTTCGAGCTTAGTGTGAATATATGCCTGACCACTTAGTGAATACGAGCCATGGGCGAAGTATGAACTTAGTGGACATGGTATAATCCAGACAAACCGAAGCAGTGCCGGAGAATTACTGCACTGTAAATTCATCCTGATATAATGAAAATGGTCTCCAGGCATATCCTGCCGGGAGACTTAAACTGTTACTACACAACCTATGCCGGAGAAGAGGGAAATGATGGATCGGACAAATTTGATGAATACCCGGATCGATAAAGATATCAATACATTTTTGACGGCACTTACGCAAAAGGCAGAACCCAGCCCGAATGATTTCCAGATGCTGCTGGATGCATTGCGGACAAAATTCGATCTGGAAGCTGCATATATACTGGAGGGGCTGTCCAGCGAGGACGGCCTGCGCTACGTGTTCCTGAGTCTGCGTGAGGGGGAGTCAGTTCCTCCTGAGGGACTGGTCCTGCCCATGTCCCATGAAAATTACCGTGCCAGTGCCCTGCTGTATGATAAAGAGGGACTGGCTGAAAAGAGCTGGCAGTTCCAGTCCATACCTGATACACAAAACGTGCTGCATTACGGATTCTTCCGTGGTGATATCTATGACGGTGCCGTAGGGATCAAATCACTTTCCAAAAGGAGCTGGACCCGGGAGGAGCGGGAGGCTGTCAAGAAAGTTGGCCGGGTTCTGAAAGGCATCGTGGGAAATGCCCGCAGTATCTGGACCGAGAAGGAGATGCGCCATCAGGCCGATATCTATCAGGCACAGCTGGCCGATGTCCTCTCTACCATGGGCTGCGGCATCATCCGCTACCGGGAAAGTGACAAGACGGTTCTGATGATCAATCAGACGGCCCTGGATATCCTGGGTTATGACACCAGAGAGGAGCTGGAGCTTCTGTTCGGCTTTGAGGGGATGATCTCCTTTGTCCTTGAGAAGGACCGGCCGCTCATGCGGGAATGGAAAGAGTCTCTCCAGAAGGTGGGGGACAAGGCCGAAAGGGACTACCGGATCCTCCGCCGCAACGGGGAGCTTGTCTACATCCATGGGGAAAGCCAGCTGCTGATGAATCTGGACGGTGACCGGATCTACCAGCAGACCTTCTGGGATATCACGGAAAAAGAACTCCATGAGGAGGAGCTTCTGTGGGAGCGGGCCAAGCGGGCCATGGCTGCCGAGGAGGAAAAGGCAGAGGCCCTGGAAGTTTCCAGGGAGCACAAGGAGATCCTCATGGGGCTGAACCAGATGCTTCTGGATTCCTACTACATTGATCTGACAACAGGCGAATGCCAGACCGTAGGCGCCAACTGCACCGACCGGTTCATGGACTCGCCTACCGGCCAATATGATGATGCCCTTGTGGCTTTTGCCGAATCTTCAGTTCATGAAAAGGACCGGGAAAGCTTCCTTAAAATCTGTTCCAGAGAATATGTATGGGCGAATCTGACCCTGGAAACGCCTCTCTATTCCCTGGCCTTCCGCAAGCTCACAGAGCATGGATACTTGTGGTACCGGATGATGATGATCCTTTCCACCATGCAGGAGGACGGCCAGACGAAAAAAGCGATCCTGGCCTTTATGGATGTAGACGATGTCAAACGCAAGGAAGTCATGTACCAGCACAGACTGGAGGAAAGCAACCGGAACTTAAAGGAAGCACTGGCTCAGGAAAGCGAGTACAAGAAGGCACTGAAGGAGGCCTATGACACCGTCATGAAGGCTAACCGTGCCAAAAGTATTTTCCTCTCCAATATGAGCCATGATATGCGGACTCTGATGAACGGGATCGTGGGTATGACGGCGATTGCCATGAAGCATGCTGATAATTCCGCAAAGATCTCCCGGTGCTTAAACCGGATCGAGACTGCATCCGGCTATCTGCTCCAGCTGATCAATGATGTGCTGGACATGGGCAAGATTGAGGCCGGAAAACTGTCCATTACCCGGGAGGAGATCTCCCTGAACAATGTCCTGGAATCCGTGATTATGCTGATCTATTCCCGGATCCGGGAGCGGCGGCATACCCTTACCTTGTCTGTGACAGATGTGCGTCATGTATCTTTTATTGGTGATAAGCTCAGGCTCAACCAGATTCTCATGAACCTGCTGAACAATGCAGTCAAGTATACGCCAGAAGGCGGGAGCATCGCTCTGGAGATCGCAGAATACACGGAAAGCTCTACCCTGACGCCATGGCTGCGTTTCACTGTCCGGGACAATGGGATCGGCATGGATGAAGAGTTCCTCTCAAAGGTTTTTGAGATGTTCACCCAGGAATCCGCCGGTGCACGTACACGGTTCCAGGGGACAGGGCTTGGCCTTGCCATCGCATCCAATCTGGTAACCCTGATGGACGGCACCATCGAAGTGACCAGCAAGAAAGGCGCCGGCTCTGCCTTCACCGTCCGCCTGCCCCTCACCACCTCCGGCATGGAGCTTCCGGAAAGAGCTCCCCGCTGCTGGAGCATCTGTATCAACCAGGACACGGAAGAATGGCTTATCCCGGAGCCTGATACTTCCGCCCACTGTGATATGGAGACAAAATCCCTGTCCGGCTATCGTTTCCTGGTGGTAGAGGACAATGAGCTGAATCTTGAGATCATGACCGAGATTCTGGAGGGCCAGGGCGCTATGGTGGAGACAGCGGAGAACGGACAGATCGCAGTAGAAAAGTTCCGGGCCTCCGCGCCCAAGTACTATAATCTGGTCTTTATGGATATTAAGATGCCTATTATGAGCGGTTATCAGGCAGCACAGCAGATCCGTGCCCTGACACACCCGGATGCCAGGACCGTGCCCATCATCGCGCTGACTGCGGATGCATTTCCTGAAGATGTAGAGAAGGCCCTGAATTCCGGCATGAATGCCCATATGGCCAAGCCGTTGAATCTGGATATCCTATATGCGCAGATTGAAAAGTATGTAGTGGGAGCCCAGGATACCAGATCTTAGAGCGTGTCTGAAAATTGCTTTCTGGCAGATGTTCGTCACAGTTTGTTGGATACCGAAGGCGCCCCTTGTGGGGATTTGGGCCAAATGAAGGGCGCATAGTGGGCTATGTAACCTGCCAGCAATACCCTTCACAAAATGGCAAAATCGGGTTCCGGCTTGTCCGGGCTGGTTTTATGACAGCAATCCAATACATACAAACAGAGCAGAGTACTTTATTACAGTAACTCTGCTCTGTTTATTACCAGTGTTTCTCCCAGGATCCGCCTCATTCCGCAAACGGAAGGGTGTCCTGAATCACTCCTCGTCCCGGCTGCAGATCTGGAGCCGGTGCTGGTACTTCTCCCTGGTTGCCAGACCGCCGCGGATATGGCGCTCCGACTTGTTTACATCCAGTACGATCCTTGCCCGCGCGGCCAGTGAGGGATTGATGTTCTCAAGACGATCTGTCACATCCTTATGTACCGTCGATTTAGATATCCCGAACTTCCTGGCAGTCTGCCTCACGGTCGCGTTGTGGTCTATGATGTAATTGGCGATGGCCACTGCCCGCTCTTCGATATATTCCTTCAAGGTGGTCTCCCCTGAGAATGTTTTTTACATCTTATGACGGGAGACGGGGATTTATACCTTGTGAAAATGTCCAGTATTCTGCATAAAATCCTGACGGGGTCACCTTATTGTGGTAACAGTTCAGATACCCCCTGAACTGTTACGGCATACATAAGAATACTCATACAAACCCGCCTTTTCTTAACTCATCCTGCATAGCCGGTCTCCGGCGGTAAGCAGTCTTCCACTCTCCCGCAATCTGCTCTGCCAGCTTCTTCCCGTCCGGATATTTGCATAGCCTTTTCAGATACTTCACCAGCTCCTGATAATGGCTTCTGCTGGATGCGGATTCCGCACGCCCACGGACATAAGCAGCATAGAAATCCCGCACCTGCTCCGGAAACTTCCCGCCCAGCAGCTTTTCGTACTGGTCCATATTGAAAGCGGAATTGCTTTTAAGAACCGCTTCCAGAAGCTCATCATACATACCTTCATACGCAAGAAACCCATAGCGGGACACGTGCTCATGTTCATCCTGAAGGATTTTCTCCCGGAAACTGGCCCATTCCTCTGGAGTACAAAGCTTCTTAAGCTGTTTTACAAATTCCAGATCACTGCCCTGATAGAAGCCTGATATCTGAAAGATCAGCTCTTCCTTGTATTCCCGGTTCATTCCCAGACGCTGGTACAGACCAATCAGCTTTTTACTGTGCTGTCCCACAAGCCTGCTGTAATCCTGGTCCAGTTCCTTGCTTTCTTTCAGCAAGGCAACCCCTTCCTTAAGTCTGCCTGCCTCCAGATATTCCTCAAGCTGCATATCCCGAATGGACGGACAGGTCCAGTATTTCCTCTTCCATGCCTGGATTTCCTCCTGGGATGCCCCAAGCTCTTCCATGATCTCCAGGCGTTTTAGCACCTTGTCCGCCTGATTTCCATAAGCGCTCCATCTGCTCCTGGGAACAGGTTCATCAAAATCCCCGTCTCCCAGTTCTTCATCCAGCGCAGCCAGCTTCTGCTGCAGCAGTCCCTGGTCATGGAACTCATCATACAGGAAATTCTGGATATATTCTTCCAGATAATCAATCACAATACCTGCATTCTGGTTTTTCTCAAACCACACAAACAGCTTCTTCTTTTCTTCATCCCCACAGTTTTCCAGGATCTCCTGCCAGTACTCATAGCAGCTGTTCGCCAGAATCCCGGTCTCTCCCCCGGAATCATCAATATCCACATTTCCTACCTGGATAAATACAGCATTTACCAGCTCAAATGCCTCCATCAGGCAGCCCTTCCCGATAAGGCCTCCTACCTGCTGGTCCAGAAACCGTTCTATATCACGGACATATCCACTGGCCTGCTGCCAGCCCACAAAGCCATGACGGTCCGAATTCCGGTAGACGATATTTTCCAGTTCCTTCTTAAGGCGTGCCATCTGGCGCGGGCTGACTCCACTGGCATACTGGGTGAGAATCCGGTTTTGCAAGCCTTCATTCTCCCCCGCCAGCTCCTTCACAAGCTCCCGCAGCTCCTTTTCCGGGATGCGCCCAATGGCTGCTTCCAGCTCCTGCTCCAGGCTCCCGTGGCCATGTTTTCCCTTCCCATTGCCATCCTTCCCGGAATTTTCAGAAAGATTCCCGGAAATTTCCCCGTCCTCATCTTCCGGCTCCCCGAAGAATTCCCCGTCCTCCTCCAGCTCGTCCTCAATGGCAAGCAGGACCGCTGCCATATGCTTGCAATTATTCCCGTCAGCCGCATAGGGGCAGCTGCACCACATCGTCTCCACACCACCGTCTGCAAGATCGATCTCCACCTGGTAATCCCTGGTTCCCTCTACCCAGGCCTTGTATCCTGACTCTGTCTTCTGCAGCTTTCCCACAGCCCCCGCTTCATAATAATCTATTCCGCGCTCCAGGATGTGGGAGCTGAATGAATATTTCCAGTCATTCATTATGATGCTCCTTTTTTATTTTTCTTAAGTATAAAGGGAATTTGCTGAAAACACAAGAAAATGGAAGAAATTGTAGAATATTTCTATCTATGGCTGCTATTTATGGCAAGTTATTTTTTGAGACCGGCAGATACCAGCTCTGGAAAAAGTTTTCTTCAGAGCGTACCTGCCGGCCCCTTGAATAATAACTAACAGTTGCCCATCCCACCTACTCCTCCAGCAGCCCAATCTCCTTATAATACCGGGCCGCCCCGGGATGAAGCTCTGCACCTCCCATAGGCTTTAAGGTGTCCTCCAGCTTCATGAAGTTGCGGATCGCGGCGCAGGCCTCCCCTTCCTCCTGGATATTCTCCCAGGTTACCCGGGTCAGGCGGTAGACCAGCTCCTCATCCATATCGGACGCGATGGACATGATCGCCCAGCTGGTGGCTGTCTCGTAATCCGTATCCTGGCCCACATAAGTGCCTGCCGGGATAGAGAATTTGCTCCAGCCCGGATTAGTCTCCAGGTATTTGTCCAGATCCTCGCCAAAGCTTATGAGACGGAGCCCCGGACTGTTCTCCAGCTCCTGAAGACTGGTCTTGGGATAAGTGCCCAGGGCAAAACCCACATCAATGGTACCATCGGCCATGGCTGAGGACATCTCCGAATCTGACATATAGCTGATGGAACCTCCATTTGCAACAATACTCTCCGGGGTAATATCATACATGACCTTGAGATAATCCTCCAGGAACACATTGAGCGCGGAGCCCACCGCACCAAAGCCTACCCGCTTGTCCGCAATATCGGAAATCTGCTGTACGGAGGTATTCTTATCAGTGGAAAAGCACTGTACGGTAGCCGGGAACAGGATCATCATATAGCTGACACCGTCAAAGGTTTCCTCAAAAGGCCCCTGGGCCCGCTCTCCCCAGTAATGCATACACTGGTGGTCAAAGCCAATGGTACACTCCCCATTGGAGATGGCCTTGTAGTTGGAAAAGCTTCCGCCAGGGCCGATACTTGCCACCACATTCAGTTCTGACTCCCAGAAGGGGGCAATGGCAGCCGCCATATTGTACATATCCCCGCCGGGTGAGCTGGTATACATGCTGATAAACCGGGTGTCCTCATAGCGGAGATCCGCTTCATTCCCCCCTTCTGCTGACGATGCTCCGGCATCTTTGGCTTCATCGCCGCTTCCGGCGGATGCCACCTGGTTTTCTGCCGCAGCTGCCCCGCTGGAAGCAGCCGTCGTCGCTGTGGATGATCCAGAAGTGCAGCCGGTCAGCCCCGCCGCTGCTACACACACTGAAAGAATTGCCGCTAATGTTTTCTTCATCATGACCCTCTCCTTTTCTATTCTATTTCATTTTAAACTCATCCAGTACCACCACGATCACTACTGCCACCGCCAGCATCACAAGAATCGACGGATTCAGTTTTTTCAAAAGAAATCCCTGGCTTCCGATGATACAGCAGGTAGTACAGAAAACTGCCAGAGCAATCCACCCCCGCTTATCCTTCATGTTTCTCCATTCCTCCTTCCTGACCATGCCGCCCGCTTCCGTCCTTCCCTCCGGCCCGCCGTTTCTGCAGGATATATCCCGCCAGCACCACCGCGATCCCGGCCACATCCGTGGCCAGACCCGGAATCATCAGCAGAAGCCCGCCCAGGCCCAGCATTCCCCGCTCCAGAACATTAAGTCCGGTAGAAAACCATCCTTCAATCATAGCCGCCAGACTCCAGCAGCCAGCCAGTGAGGTCACCACGCAGAGGAGGATCTCCATGACCGTGCCATACATCAGCATAACTGGCTGGTACACAAAGATAAAGGGAACGATAAACGCCACCAGGCCGATCCGGAAGGATGTCCACCCCGTTTTCGCCGGACTGGCCCCGGAAATGCCTGCTGCCGTAAAGGAAGCCAGAGCCACCGGAGGGGTGATCACACAGATACAGCCGTAATACAGCACGAATAGGTGGGCACACAGCGGCTCGATTCCCAG
>Ga0137297_11947_pt1 | contig 10441 bp, 14 predicted proteins | sample RamsorincwithD2O_FD_97191 | JGI IMG/M metagenome (GOLD analysis project Ga0137297, IMG submission 97191) | Mouse cecal microbial communities from Vienna, Austria - Mucin amended with D2O | ecosystem: Host-associated > Mammals > Digestive system > Large intestine > Cecum | place: Austria: Vienna... | reverse complement strand
TTTTTAAAGACTTTGGGATTTGCGCGGCTTAGTTAAGAGAAACCGGGAATTCCCCTCTAAAGGGAATCCCCGGCTTTTTGAGTATATACCGGCCAGGTGTGCAGGAAAGGAAAGAGCATAATGAATATACAAAATCTATTGACACAGGTAAAAGAAGGAATCCTCTCCGTAGAGGAGGCGGCCGGGCTTTTGAATATGGGCCAGTATGAGGAGATGGGGTATGCCAAGCTTGATATCAGCAGGAAGGAGCGCACCGGCTTTGCGGAGGTGGTGTTCTGCAGCGGTAAGGCGGATCAGCATCTTCTGGCTATCTTTGAAAGGCTTTATGAGAAGGAGGGGGAGGTGTTCGGCACCAGGGCTTCCGGGGAGCAGTACCGGCTGGTGTCGGCCCGTTTCCCCCAGGTAACCTATGATCCTATCTCACGGATTCTTAAGATCGAGAAGGAGGGGAAGCAGCGAACCGGGAAGGTAGCAGTGTGCACGGCGGGAACGGCAGATATTCCCGTGGCGGAGGAAGCGGCCCAGACGGCGGAGTTCTTCGGCGCCTTCGTGGAGCGAATCTATGATGTGGGAGTCAGCGGCATCCACAGGCTGCTGTCCCGGGCAGACGTGATTCAGGAGGCCAACTGCGTGGTGGCAGTGGCAGGCATGGAGGGAGCCCTGGCCAGTGTGATCGGAGGCCTGGTAAGCCGGCCGGTCATTGCTGTTCCCACTTCCGTGGGATATGGAGCGAATCTTCACGGACTCTCTGCGCTTTTGACCATGATAAATTCCTGTGCCAACGGCATCGCGGTGGTGAATATTGACAATGGCTACGGTGCAGGGTATCTGGCCACCCAGATCAACCGCCTGGCGGAAGGAGGAAGGTAGGGTATGGGGACAGACAGAGCAGAGACAAAGACCTATGAGGCAAAGTGCAGACACCTTCACAGGATTATGGAGGAATATGGGAAGAACAATGTGGCAGTAGCATTTTCAGGGGGAGCGGATTCCAGCCTTTTACTGAAGCTGTCCGTAATGCACAGCGGGGTCAATACCCGGGTGCTGGCCATAACGGCTGCCACGGAGCTTCACCCTTCAAAGGATGAGGAGATCGCAAGAAAGGTTGCAGGGGAAGCAGGAGCGGCCCACGCAGTCTTGAGAGTACAGGAGTTAGAGAACGCGGGGATTGCCGGCAACCCTGTGGACCGGTGCTACCGCTGTAAGAAATATTTATTTGAAAAGATCAGGAAAAAAGCAGAGGAAATGGACGCGGCAGTGGTTCTGGAAGGTACCAATGCAGATGATCTGAAGGAGTACCGGCCGGGCCTTAAGGCTGTAAAAGAGCTGGGAATTAAAAGCCCTCTCATGGAGGCGGGATTTACCAAGGAGGAGGTGCGGAGGCTGGCAAAGGAGCAGGGCATCTCCGTTGCGGATCGGCCCTCTGCCCCCTGCCTGGCCACCAGATTTCCCTACGGAGAGGAATTGACCATGGAAAAATTAAAGATTGTGGAGCAGGGAGAAAACTATCTTAAGACACTGGGTCTTTACAATGTCCGGCTTCGTGTCCATGGAGGCATTGCCCGGATTGAGACAGATGGGGACAGCATGAGCCGGCTGGTGGAGAGGCGGGCGGAACTGGTTCCATATCTTAAAGGCCTGGGATACGCCTACATTACCCTGGATCTGGAGGGTTTCCGTTCCGGGAGCATGGACGAGACCCTGCCGAAGGATGTGACGGAAAAGGCTTAAGATCAAGGCTGCGGGGAGAGAGACTGACAGAGGGCTTCCAGGGTCATGGCGCCTCTGATCATCTCATATTCCCCGGCGTCATAGGCCCTGCATTCTTCCGGGGAGGCCTCCGAGCCGTTGAGATAGGAGATGCTGTAGAAGCCCATGGATCCTAGCTCCTCCTCGTCAGGGACTCCGTTTTGGTTTACATCATCAAAATTGCAGGTGTCTATCTGGGCTGTAATCTCCAAGGAATGAGAGGGGGTTATGGACATATAGGTGGTATGGAGAATGGCCCCGGCATAGTCTGTATTGTAATTTCTTATGCTGTTCTTCCCGGGGGAGTATTCATAGCCTGAATTGCCCATAGCGCCGTAGTACCAGTGGTCCATAAGGGAGTACACCCTGCCTTCACTGTAGGTATACAGGCTGACATAATAACCGTCTGCCCCGGCTGCCAGTTCCGGGATATCATCCCCATCAATATCCATGAGCCCGTACAAAATTTCGTCAGAGTCAGACATCTGACAGAGTCTGCCTACTGCCTGGTAGGCTTCTTTATAATCGGAAAATTCGCCGTTTTTCTTCCCATCCGCCAGCACCTTGCGTATCTGGGAAATGGACAGAGGCTGTATGTTTTTAGTTATGTTTTGTGACAGCTGCGTCTGGATGGAAAAATATCTTTCATAATCCTCCTCTTTGCTGTCAAAACCATAGTAGACCGCTGCGAAGGTTGTGCCGCCGTATGTTTCAATGAGTACTATATCGGTACATCCGTCATAATTCACGTCATAAAAGGATACGGCGTCCAGGCTGGTGAAAGGCTGCCCCTCCAGTTCGTCGGGAACATAGGGAACTAATTCTGTAAGAACCTGATTCTCTTGTATGATCTGTATATGGAAATCTTCCTGATCAGAAGGTGAGAAGGGAACGAAATAGACAGCCCCATCATATTCGCTGAGCTGGACTTCAAAGGTCTGCTGGGCAATACAGGACTCCCCAAACATAAGCGTCATTGGATTGGCGGCCTCGGCGGACTCCTGTGCCTGAGAGGGCTCCTTGGACTGGGAGCTTGCGGACGGCTCCTGGCTGGAAATGTGAATTACCATCTGAGATTCCCCGGTTTCGGCCTCTGAGGTCTGCTCCTGGGTCTTGGCCTGCCCGCATGCACTAAGGATTCCCAAGGCAAACAGAGGCAGAAGAAAACATGCTTTGTGATACATAGAAAAATCCCCCCTTAGAAAAATAGTATCTGAACTGCTACAACTATACATCGACTGGAGGCAGGTGTCAATGGCAGGGCAAATGAGCAGGGCACTTGACATGGATTAGGAGGTTTCCTATAATGAAAGCGGGACAAACCATTTGAATGGAAAAGAGAGGAGTAACCAAAGGATGGAATCTGGAAATAAGTTATATTTGGAGTGTTATTCTGGAATCAGCGGGGATATGACCGTTGCAGCCTTGCTTGACTTGGGCGCTGACGAAAAGGTGCTGCAGGATGTGTTGAAAAGTCTGCCGGTGTCAGGATTTCACATCGAGATTAATAGAGTGATAAAATCAGGAATTGATGCCTGCGATTTTCATGTGGTTCTGGACGCGGATCACGAGAATCATGACCACGATATGGAGTATCTTCACGGCCATGCCCACAGTCACGGTCACGCCCACGGGGAAGATCATGCCCACAGCCATGGTCATGTCCACGGGGAAGACCACACCCACAGCCATGGTCATGTCCATGGGGAAGACCACACCCACAGCCATGGTCATGTCCATGGGGAAGACCACACCCACAGCCACGGTCATGTCCACGGGGAAGACCACGCCCACAGCCATGCCCACCCTCACGGACACAGCCACGAGCACAGGGGGATGCGGGAGATCCGGGAGATTATAGGAAAAGGCTCTATGACAGAGGGGGCCAGGCAGCTGGCTCTTAAGATTTTTGAGATTCTGGCCCAGGCGGAGTCCAAGGCTCACAATGTTCCTGTGGATCAGGTTCATTTTCATGAGGTGGGGGCAGTAGACTCTATTGTGGATATTGTGGCGGCAGCGGTTTGTATGGATAATCTGGGAATCCGGGAGGTTGTGGTTCCGGTTCTGTATGAGGGTGTGGGGACTGTGCGCTGTCAGCATGGGATTCTTCCCATTCCCGTCCCGGCAGTGGCTAATATTATGACCATGCATAATCTTCCCGTGCGGATTGTGGATGCAGAAGGGGAATTTGTGACGCCTACAGGTGCGGCGATTGTGGCAGCAGTAAAGACTTCCGAGACGCTGCCAAAGGATTTTTCTGTAGTAAAGGTGGGAATCGGAGCGGGAAAACGCAATTATGAGCGCCCGGGCATCTTAAGGGCTATGCTGATTCAGGACAAGTCTGAGGACAAGGATACTATCTGGAAGCTGGAGACCAACATTGACGACTGCAGCGGGGAAGCCTTAGGCTATGTGATGGAAAGGCTGTTTGAGGCAGGGGCCAGGGATGTTCATTACATGCCGGTGTTTATGAAAAAGAACAGGCCGGCCTGGCAGCTCAATGTGATCTGTGCCCGGGAAGACAGGGAAAAGCTGGAACAGATTATTTTCAGAGAGACTACCACCATCGGTATCCGCCGGGCGGAAATGGATCGGACCGTATTAAAGAGAGAGGAAAAGCAGATTGCCACGCCTCTTGGGGATGCCCAGGTGAAGGTATGCCAGGCAAGGGGAGTGGTGCGGTTCTACCCAGAATATGACAGTGTGTCCAGGCTGGCAAAGGAAAGCGGGACTCCCTTTGCTCAGGTATATCAGATGGTGCAGAAGCAGTGCATGGACAGCAATGATTTCACAGAGGGGTAATGTCTATGGCTGAAGGCGATCTGAGGCGAAAAATAGACGTATACTTGGATTGGAAGCCTGCCGTCTGCGCCATTCCAACCGCCATTTGCGCAGGAAACAGAAAAAATGCCTCCAAATAGGATACAATAGGGACAGAAGGAGGCGTTCTGGCATGGTGACAATAGGGATTTGCGAAGATGAAGCATGGTTTGCCGATGATCTGAGGCGGAAGAAGGAGGAATATCTGAAGGAGAGGGGCCTTGCAGGCCTTGTGCGCGTCTTTGCAAGGGGGGAGGAGCTGCTGAAATATTATGAAAAGCCGGACATTGTTCTTATGGACATTAAGCTTCCCGGCCAAAACGGGATGAAGCTTGCGGGCAGTATGAGGAATTCGGGCAGCGAAAGCCAGATTATCTTTGTAACATCCTATCAGGAATATGTGTTTCAGGCATTTGATATGGACGCGGTTCATTATCTTTTAAAACCCGTGGACAGGGAAACCTTATATGGCGCCTTAGATAAGGCTTTGAAGCGGGCGGCCTGTGACCAGGGGAAAACTTTGCTGGCGGACCGAGGGGAAGTGACAGTGAGAATTCATTTCCGGGAGATCGTCTATGGCGAGGTCTTTGGCCATCGGGTTTTTATTCACACCTTTACAGGGGCCAGCTCCTTTTCCGGCACCCTGGACGCTCTGGAGGAGATACTGGACCGCCGCTTCTTCCGCTGCCACAGAAGCTATCTGGTCAATATGGACCATGTGATGGATAAGGGAGAAGGCTTTGCCGTCATGAGGGGAGGAGACCGGGTTCTGATCTCCCGGAGAAAGCAGAGTGAATTCACCAGAAGACTCTTAAAAGCCTGCCGGGGAGGGGAAGGGTGAGTATGGAAAACCTTATGTTTTATGGCTGGTGGCTTCTGACCAATGAGGTGATCTGCTATCTGGCATTTGATTTTCTCTGTGATGTTACGGGGACAAAGAAGAAAAGGACCTATGTGGTGCTGTGGCTTTTGGGCAATGGACTGATGGTTATAGCAGCAATTTTCTATCAGCTGCCGGGGATGTTTTTTGCCGACATTCTGTTGTTAATCCTGTTCGCAAAGGGAGTTCTCCATATAGGATGGGACAGGCTGGCTGCCCCGGTAACCATTCTTTTTACCTGTTATACCATTCTGGAAGGTTTTTTGGCCATAGCCATGTCCTGGGTTTCACGCACAGTCCATTGGGCAGCATGGGGGATGGCCCTGCAGGCTTTGATATCTTGTCTTTTGGATGTACTGTATTTTGCAGGTCTGCGGTTTATCCGCAGAAAATACCTGTTTACGCTGCAGAACCCTATCTCGTCTTATCTGTACATTCTTCTTCTTCCGGGAACCTTGATTATCCTGTCTGTTCGATATGGTCTGAGACTGGACAGTCCCGGCTTTGAGGAACATCTTTCCGGCTTTGGCGTCAGCATGAGCGGTTATGCTTTTGTTATGATGGCAGGGGCGGTCTGTCTGTTTTTCCTGATGATTGAAATGTTGTGCAGGATCATGGTGATGACGGAACAGGAGAAATCTCTGCTCCTTTTAAGGAGTCAGGTAAAGGGGCAGAGGATCTATATTGAGGAGGCAAAGAAGAGGCAGGAGCAGTATGCCTCCTTTCACCATGACATCCGCAATCATCTGCTGGTGCTCTCAGGACTGATACGTGAGGAAAACTACGAAAAGGCACAAGAGTACGCCGGCAGGCTGCACGTCAGCTGCGGGGCCCTGTCTGCCCCTGTGTCCACAGGCAATGAGGTTCTGGATGTCCTCCTTAGAGAGAAGACGGAGTATGCCCGCCAGAATCATATTGAAGTGACCTGCAGTGTGGGGATTCCCCATACCTGCTTCATAGATGATATGGATCTTTGCGTGATCTTTGCCAATCTAATGGACAATGCCATCTGCGCCTGCATAAAAAGTGAAGCCGAGAAACCGTTTCTTTCCATATCCACCAAATGCAGAGCCCGGTTTTTGGTGATCGAGGCCGTCAATTCCTGCTCGTCCTGTGAGGCCATAACCATGGGAACCGGGCTTTTGAATGTGAAAAGCATTGCCGAAAAATATCAGGGAACCTTGGAGATTCAGCCAGGAAAAGTCTTTCGCGTCAGTATTCTTTTGTGTCTGTAGGGACGAAGCCGTCTGGGAAGGGGAAAGGACCATCCACGCAGCAGGCCTATTGGAGACAGCAGGCAACACCGATATACAAAATGACTTTTGGGATGTGTGCAGGGTGCGACATGAAACAGGAGGTGGAAAACATGTCAATGCAGGTAAAACCCGGGTTTATGAACCCGCTGGCGATGATGAAAACCCGCGGCTTAGGCATGGGAGAAAATCAGGGGGCCAAAGATACGCAGAATGGGAAAGATAAGGTGAAGGAACTGCAGATGAGACGGCAGCAGATTGAAAGCGAGATGCTTTTGATGAGAGCCACCGGTGCCGACGGCAATGGCAACTCAGTAAAAAAGTTGGAAAAAATGGAGACCAAGCTGGATAAAGTGACAGAGGCACTTAAGGCAGCTAAAACGGATTCTTATGAGAAGGACAAAGGCAGCCGGGAGTCCGCCGGGATCTATGAGGTGAAGGAAAAGCAAGGGCGAAGAATGGTGACTATGAAAAGGTAAAAAAACCATCCCAAAGGTCGTATTTTTCGTTCCGCGCAGATAAAGGGTCCGTCCGAAGGGAATGTGGCTTCTTATGGGGGACGGACCTGCTGCCGGTCAACCTTGTTCTCGCTCCCGGTCTAGTCTGACATTGCGGAAATACAGCATGATATCAACGGTAATCTCCAATATATTCAACACATAGAAAACCCAGGCCAGATAGAAAAGAAAACCCAGTTCTCCAGAGGACTGCTGGTACAGGAGAATTTTTCTGGCGATACCAAAGATATAGCCCAGCCAGATAAAGAATTCAAAAAATACGCTTTTTCCCTTTGCAGTCCGGGAGACCCATGATTTGCGGATAGAGATAGGCCAGGAAAGGCCAAAGCACAGAATCATAAGGGCTTCCAAAAGATCTGACATAAAACCACCTCCTCTAAAGGTATCTTATCGAAAACACCAGGGAAAGTCAAACATTACCAGGCAGTTTTAAGGAAAGATAAGAAAAAATGCATATTAATAAACCGTTAAGCTGACAGAGTATGTTGGCTTTTTCTATTGTATTTATTTCAAAACAGCAGTATAATACAGTTCGTTCTAAAGAATGAATACTATACCTACACTTTATGAAGAGGGAGGGAGCTTATGTATCTGTTGTTTTTGGCAGTATGGCTGATCTTAAACGGTAAGATAACCGTGGAGATTCTCATATTCGGCCTGGTGATTTCGGCAGTGATGTTCGGTTTCATGTGCCGTTTTCTGGATTACAATGTCCGAAAGGAGATCATGCTGTTTCGTCTCACACCGTTTTTTGCCAGGTATTTCTGGGTGCTGGTAAAGGAGATTGTGAAGGCCAATGTATGTGTGCTCAAGTTCATTCTCTCGCCGGAGATACAGACAGAGCCGGCTTTTGTCTATTTTGACACGGATTTCAGAACCGGGACGGCAAAGATGCTTTTAGCCAATTCCATCACTCTGACGCCGGGAACCATCACCGTATCTGTGGAGGGCGACAGGTTCTGCGTCCACTGTCTGGACTGGGAGCTGGCGGAGGGCGTGGAGGATTCCGTGTTTGTAGAGTTGCTTAAGGAAATGGAAGCGGAGGAAGCAAAATGGAATTAGTGGAACAGGCCTATAATATCCTTATGACAGCCGCCGTGTGGATGCTTGCGGCTTTAATTATCCTAAGCATCGTCCGCTCTGTGCTGGGGCCGGGGATTTCCGACAGAATTATTGCAGTAAATATGATAGGAACCATGATTATTATGATTACTGCTATTTTTTCCGTGTGGATGGATGAAAATTATCTGGCAGACGTTTGTCTGATCTATGCCATGATCAGCTTTCTGGGAGTTGTGGTGCTCTGCAAGGTCTACACCGGCGTTTATCTCCAGCGCAAACATATGAAGGCTGACTTGGGGGCCATAGAGGACAACTTAAGCAAGCAGGGCGTGGAGATGCCAAAGGAGGAGGCGGAGGAATGATGGGAGCGTGGATTCGATTCGGGGCTTCAGCCTGTTGTATGGTCCTGGGCCTTGTATTTATGATATCGGCGGTATTTGGCGTGAACCGGTTCCGCCATGCTTTAAATAGGATGCATGCGGCGGCCCTGGGGGACACTCTGGGGATCTTGTTCGTGATCCTGAGCCTGATGATTATGCGGGGATTTTCCATGGATTCCTTAAAGCTTTTCATGGTAATCGTATTTTTCTGGATCGCCTCCCCGGTGTCAGGCCATATGATAAGCCGTCTGGAGGCTATGACTGACGAGAGCCTGGGAGAGCTTTCGGTGCTGGAGAAGGGAAGCGGGGTTCATGTACAGCTCCAGGATATAAGCAGCATCAGGAAAAAAGCGCCCAAGGAAGAAGAAAAAAGGGAGGAAAAGGCAGATGAAACTGTTTGAGTGTATTCTTTTACTGAGTCTGGTGGTCTGTGCGGTATCAGTGGCATTTACCAAGGATCTGCTGACCTCGATTATTATCTTTATGTCCTACAGCCTTATTATGTGCGTCATCTGGATGATCTTGCAGTCGCCGGACCTGGCCATAACGGAAGCCGCCGTAGGCGCCGGGGTCACCAGTATTCTGTTCTTCCTGACCTTGAAAAAGATCAGGGCGATCCGAAAGGAGGCAGGAGATGAGCAGGAGGAGAGATAATTATGAGACTACATGGTGGTATAAGTTTAAGCGGTGGGTCGACGGAGACGTAGATCCCTTTGGTAAGAGCATGGAGGTTAAGCTCCCCAGGAAGCGGGGGGAGAGGCGTAGAAATCTGGCCTGGCGGGCAGCCTACGAAAAGGAGCTGACCAGGATTGCCGAGACCCAGGCCGACAAGACAGAGATTATGAAGGCCAGAGGCATCCGGTATTTTCAGAGATTTTACCGGGTAATGTCCGTGGTTTTGTGTCTGGGGATTATTCTGATTCTTTTGTGGACCGTGGCTTCCCTGCCTGTTACAGGCAATGCTTCCAATCCGGACAACAACGAGGTTGCCGCCCGCTATATCGAGAAAGGCCTTCAGGAGACGGGAGCAGTCAATATCGTCACAGGCATGATTCTGGATTATCGTGCCTTTGATACCTTCGGGGAATCCTGTGTGCTGTTCATTGCCTCCTGCTGTGTCCTGGTGCTGCTGCGTCTGGATCAGGACAGCGAGAATGAAAGCGTGAGAAAGATGAGGGCGGAAAGCGACGACCGCCATTTTGAGCCGAAGAACGATATTATTCTGCAGAAATGTGCCTGTGTGCTCACGCCTATTATTATGATTTTTGGAATCTACATTGTGTTGAACGGCCATCTGTCCCCGGGAGGCGGTTTCTCCGGCGGTGCGGTCTTAGGCTCCGGCCTGATTCTGTATCTCAATGCCTACGGATACAAGAAAATGGAAAAGCTGTTTACGGAGAAGGTATTTAAGAGGACGACGTTGTGTGCCCTGACCTTTTACTGCCTGGCAAAAAGCTATTCGTTCTTTACCGGCGCCAACCACCTGGAAAGCGGAATCCCTCTGGGAACACCGGGGGCAATCTTAAGCAGCGGCCTGATTCTGCCCTTGAATATCTGCGTGGGCCTGGTGGTGGCCTGCACCATGTATGCATTTTATACCTTGTTCCGGAAGGGAGGGATGTGACATGATTCATCATCTTCTGCTGAATATCGAGGAGACCATCTCCATTGTTCTCTTCGGAGTAGGATTTACCATGCTTCTGCTTCACCGGAACCTGATTAAGAAGATTATGGGAATGAATATTATGGACACGGCCACATACCTGTTCCTTGCTTCCA
>Ga0137297_11946_pt1 | contig 10455 bp, 6 predicted proteins | sample RamsorincwithD2O_FD_97191 | JGI IMG/M metagenome (GOLD analysis project Ga0137297, IMG submission 97191) | Mouse cecal microbial communities from Vienna, Austria - Mucin amended with D2O | ecosystem: Host-associated > Mammals > Digestive system > Large intestine > Cecum | place: Austria: Vienna... | reverse complement strand
AACTACAATGAAATCTTTATTTGAACAATTTGGTGGTACATACCGAAAGGAAAACAACTATGTTATTCCAAATCTTGAAATGCCAGATATAGCAAATTTTGAAATCGGTTTTTACGGTCAACGGCATCTATATTTTTTACAGAATTATCGTAGAGTAACCTACATTAATTTACTTAGGAGTGGGAATCTCAATGAATATCTTGTAGAGATTGACAAGCAGGCACAAAAACGTTTTTTTCGGATTGTAGGGCAGATGAAACAAAAACAAGAAATGACAGAACAATTAAAGGCAATTAACCCTATAAAATGGACACAATTAATGAATTGTATCAGACAACAGGCAAATGAAATTATTTTTGCAGAACTTATTTTTAATTGATTTTGAAAGCGGCATTGGCGTACAGCTAATGTCGCTGTTTCATCTGAGAAAGTGGAAAAATTCATTTGTATATGGTAAAATGGAAAACACATATACAGTCAAAGGATAGGATATACTGATTGGAGGAAGATAAAAGTGGCAGGCAGAGAGGTTGGCTTTATTGTGGATGATGAATATAAAGCATGGATAGAGAATATAAAGAACAGGATAAAGCATAGTCAGATAAAGGCTTCTGTTAAGGTGAATCATGAGATGCTTGATTTATATTGGGATATAGGCAGAGATATTGTTGCCAAGCAGAAAAATGCAAAATGGGGAGAGGCATTTCTTGCAACAATGAGTAAAGATTTACGAAAGACTTTTCCTAATATGTCGGGTTTTTCAGTGCAAAACTTAAAAAGCATACGTTATTGGTACAAATTTTATAACTCCGACGAAAATGGCTTACAGGCTGTAAGCCAAATGGAATTAATTGAAAAAATAATTAAATCTATTCCGTGGGGGCATAATCAGAGGATTATGTATAAGTGTAAAAATATTGCAGAAGCATTATTTTATGCGCAGAAAACGATGGATAACGGTTGGAGCAGAACTGTTTTAGAACATCAAATAGATAGCGGTCTGTATGACAGACAAGGCAAAGCTATTACCAATTTTCAATTAAAATTGCCAGAGCCGCAGTCTGATTTAGCTGAGCAAACATTGAAAAATCCATACAATTTTGACTTTCTGACCTTGAGAGAAAAATATGACGAAAAAGAATTGGAAGATGCTCTTATCAATCAAATTACTCAATTTCTATTAGAATTGGGCACAGGTTTTTCGTATCTTGGCAGGCAAATACATTTGCATGTCGGCGAAAGTGATTTCTATATGGATTTGCTTTTTTATCATGTCCGCCTTCATTGCTATGTTGTCGTGGAACTAAAAACGGAAAAATTTAAGCCAGAATTTGCAGGTAAATTGAATTTCTATGTCACTGCTGTCAATAAGCAGATAAAAACAGAACAGGATAATCCAACAATAGGTATTCTTATATGTAAGGATAAAGACGACGTCGTTGCTGAGTATGCGCTTGATGATATTTCACAGCCAATCGGGATTGCGGAATATGAATTGACCAAGGTACTTCGTGAAGAATTTAAAAGTAGTCTACCGACAGTCGAAGAAATAGAGAGTGAGCTTTCTGAATAAATTGGCTTACAGATTGTAAGCCAATTTGATATAAGTAAAAAATAATTAAATGCTTTAAAATGTGGTTGATATAAATATCTATCACATTTTTATTTTTTTTAATGATTTTAGTCAATAGACTACAAACCATAATTTTGTATCATGAATAAATGCAACGAATCAAACAATATTTATTTTACAAACCACTTATTTTTTGCGAAATATAAGCAATCTGTAATATATTATAACTTGTATATACTTGTTTTGTAAAATATATTTTGATAAAAACATACTATATATTGTGTTTGCTGCTTTGTTCCAGAACCAAAAATGATTTCTAAACAAGTTGAAATATTTAATACGTTGGCAATGACGATATATGGATATATACTATATACGAGGAGATTGCTTCGCTTGTGCATTTAACCGCAGGGGCTATCTATGCAAGGATGCAGCATCTACGGAAAAAGCTAAAAGATTTTAAGCAATAGAGGGCAAATTTTAACTTTTTCAAGGACTATAGGGCGAGGGATATTTTTTCTCACTCTATTCTTCATGGGAGGATTATTGCATATGGACAACTATATAGACGAAAGAACAAAGGAGCAATTTACCGAAGATACCGCTCTTCGAGAAGCAATCAACAACATTTACGATATGCTCGCAGAAATGCCGAAAGAGAAACGCCTTGCTTTCTTTGAGCAAATTTCAAAACCAAAAGATTTGGATTTTGTAAAGGAGATAGATGGTATTTATTGATGCTCCATCTGCTGAAGAATATGAAGATATGTTTCAAGAACGCTTAAAACAGAAGCATTCAGATAAAGAAAAAACGGCATAGTCACTAAAACTATACCGTAATTTGATACAGCGTTGCCCTCGTACCATTCACTTCTTTATGTGAAAGGTACGAAGGGCCAATTCTTTTTTATTCAAAACCATCAAATTCGTCATCGTCATAAGAATAATCACTATCTTCCTCAGGCTCTGATACCATATAACCATTTTCTTCCTCGGACTCCGCTGCCGTATATCCGTCTTCTTCGGATCTGCCGCGAAGGAGGAAAAAGGCAGTGGCGGCAATGGCAGCCAAAACGAGCAGAATAACAATGACAACTAATATAACGGAAGGGCTAAAGCCGGTAGAAGACTGTTCGGAGTTTTCTGAACCTGTTTCTTCGGATGCGCCTGCAGCGGCAATGTCTGTTTGGCCGTTGCCGGCGTTGGAAACAGAGATTACCGAGTTGTCGGACAAAACTGTTTCGCTGATAATGACAGCATAGTCCGAAGCATGGGAAAAAGTAAAACGGATATCGCCGTTTTGGGCAATTTCGGTTTCGGATACAAACTCCAATTGGGCAGTATCCGGATTGTAATAGTAAAGGTATGCCATACGCCCGGCATTTTCCGATGCGGTGTTAATGGACAGCACAGGAAGGAAATCAAAGTCTCCGTCATGGGCGAGGGAAATTTCGAGGACGATTCCCGTACTGCTAAGGGCTGCGGCCTGTTCTAAAAGTTCTTTTGGTATATTGCCCGTATTCAGGGATACGGCCATATCGATACCGTTTGCTTCGTCTGCTACAATGTTATTTCCGTTAATGATCCAGCTGGTGCTATTTCCCATACTTAAGACGATGTCAACATCTTTGCCGCGAATCATGGATAATGTCTCTTCATACAAAACGGTAGTGTCATTCATTTCTATAGAAATAGTATTATGGCTGTCAGCAGCATTGTCTTGTGAGTCCGGACTGCTGTTATTGCCGGAGGAAGCGCCGGGCTGGCCGGCCGGGCGGTTATCCCCGGTTGTTTTGTTGGGGGCCTGGCCGCTGCCGGGTCTGCTGTTCGCTCCGGATGAGGCGCTGCCTGTGGCAGTACCGTTCGTGCCGGAGGGGGCAGTTCCTGCTAAGCTGCCATTATTTGAAGAGGAGGCAGTACCTGGCGAAACACCGCCGTTTGCAGAGGAACTGCTGCCTGCTGAGCCGCCATTGTTTCCGGAAGAATGATTGCCTGTCAAACTGCCGCTGTTTCCGGAAGAACCGTTGGATGCATTGCTGGATTGGGGCTGTGTATAACCGCATCTGCGGCATTTGCCGTCGGACATATCATGGCCTAATGGAGCGATTTCTTCCGAATAGTTATCCCCGCAGGAGCAGGAATAGGTTTTCAGGCCTTTTTCCGTACAGGATGCCTGTTTTGTGATAACAGAAGAATAGCTGTGTTTATGGCTGGAAGGGAGTTTGGCAATGGCTTCCGTATAAGTGTCCTGGCATTTGGAGCAGAGGTAAGTACGTACCCCGGCCTCGGTTTCCGTGGCTTCCTTGGTTATCTGGGAAGAATAACTGTGGCCTGAGGCTGGGATAGTCTCCGTGTAGCTGTCGCCGCAAGGACAGGAATAAGTAAGGATGCCTGGCTGGGTACAGGACGCTGCCGAAGTCACCGCAGAGGTATAGCTATGCTGATGGGTGGAGGGCAGCTTGGCGATAGCCTCAGTGTAGGTGTCATTGCACTGGGAGCAGATATAGGTACGTACGCCCTCTTCCGTTTCCGTAGGTTCTTTTGTTACCGTAGATGCATAATGATGCCCAAGGGCGGGAATGTCCGAGCGTTCCACAGTGCCGCATAAATGGCAGGAACGTGTTTGTGTGCCTTGGGAGATGCATGTTGCAGGGGCAGAAATCACCCATTCCCCATAGCTGTGGGAGGTGCACCCGGTTGTTTTTGGTGTTACGATGACGGGAATGGAGATGCCTGTTACCGTCTCGTAGTTGGCCGCATCGGGATTGTAGGAGGCATTATAAGAAGCCGTTCCCTCCTGTAATACGGTAGAAGGGTTTTCCCAGATAAATCCCGCCGGCAGCCGCAGGGAAGCCAATGTATTGCCCGCAACGGTCTGAAGGCCCGCCGGAATCGTATATCCGGGAACTGCCTTTTGGATAACGGGAACAACATTTGCCTGTATCACATTATATTTTCCGGTATCCGACGGAGTGAAAGTGGCCGGATACCCCGAATTGCCCACTGTAGGAATAATCGTAGGATTATCCCATGTCCAGCCCGCCGGAAGCGGAAGGTTAGCCAAAGTCTGGCTGGGGGAATATGGAACGGCCTGTAAAACCGGGATGGTATAAACGGGGTCGATTTTTAGTACGGTTACCGTACAGGAGGCCGTAGTGCCGCCGGATGCGGTACAGCTGATCACTGCAGTGCCGGCGGAAAGGGCGGTCACGGTTCCGTCCGCAGTAACGGAGGCCACTTTGGCATCGGAACTGCTGAAGGATACGGAGGACGCATCGGCAGCCTTCCCGTCAATGGAAGCGGTGAGGACGGCAGATGCATCGGCATTTAAGGAGAGCGATGTTTTGTTTAAAGTCACTTCTTTTAAAGCAGTAGGCTGCGCACAAGGTGCAGAAGGCATGTTGTTATATACCGGTATGGAAAATACAAACGGATTGTCCAGGGAGCCGGCTTCCCCATACCCTTTTTTTACGGAAACGGCTTCGGAGGATGGAGCAGCAATATTTTGCATATATTGATGCTGATATAAACCGGAAAGTGACCTTTTATTTACATTAAATTTTTGGAGATATAGGGTGCTCTGGCCTTTTTGGATATAATCTTTGGATATAATGTTGGAGCCGCCTTCCAAAGAAAGGTAGCGGGTCACCCAGCCATAATTTGCAGCTTTTTTAAGCCCGTTTTCTATGACCTCCGTATTGCCTTTGCCAGTAGCCCCGATGTTGAAGTAGTTGTACACGCCGGGGTAAGCGGGATATGTGCCGGAAATCAGAGGGGATGTTCCATCCCCTTGTTCCTGGCGCACGCGGGAAGCCAGATGAAAGGGGCTGACATTTAACTGTTGTGCTATTTTGCAAAAGGCCTGCGTATAGGTTTGGCCCTGGGCATCCTGGGGGATGGCGCCGGACATAAAAGTACCGTTTAGCAATGCCTGTACTGCGCTTTCTGTATGGTAGCTTGCATTATAGCTTAAGAACTCAAATTGAAATATGTGTTTTTCCGTTAAAAAATTGCGGGGGTCCATATAATAAGCCAGGATGCCGTCCGTAGGATAAGACCAGGCGTTATCATAAGGGGCTTTTTGCCATGCAGCGTTGGATTTGGATGAAATCAGGCTTCGGGCGGACTTGTTTTCTTCCTGAACGGCAGTCTGCCAGTCGATATCCGTATCCATACGGACAAAAATCCAGTTAGGGTGCTGCGACTTTAAGTTCAACAGGCCAGTCTGATAGGAGGCAGGGAACTTCTGGATATCCTCAGGGATGCCAGAAGCGGCCGTGCGGGCCATAGGGCTGGAGATATTTTGTTCTTCCCACTGCAGCAGCCCTTCATCGGAGTACGCCAGATAAGCCCTTTCGATATAGCCCTCATAAGCACTGTTTCCAATATTCAGCCGTACCTGATACCAGATATTATATAAGGAATCTTCTTCCACACCGATAATCTGCACGGACTGGCTGGAGGATACAGTGGCGGATGTGGCAGCACTTTTGTCGGGAAGCTGCTTTACCTCGTAGGAGTCGCAAAGATATACCAGGGCATACACATTTTTATTTTTAAGCAAACGGCTCAGGCTTTCCTTTGCTTTGGCAGAGTCTGCCAGCCGGACGGTAGCCAGGGCTTGCTGTACAGTTACGGTTATGTAAGGAATGTCCGTAAAAGAATTGAGGGTGGGCGAAAGGGGATAAAGGCTTTCGTCCCAAACCGGGCTAAAATCATAGGAATCGAATTCCGTATTTTCATAGTCATCCGCACATTCCCATGTGACAGGAATCAAGGTAGGGGAAGCGGCCCCGTCCAAAAAGACGGAGAGTTCCTTAGGAAATAGAACCTGTATATCTGCCAGGGCAGGCTTGTCATCATAAGCTTGGGCAGCCGTCTGGGCCGGCAGAGGCTCTATGGAAGTGATGGCCGAAATAGAGCCGTCCGGGCCTGCCAAAGTGTCAGGAACCGGAGCGTCCTGCGGAACGGCATCGGGTAAGGCTGTATCCGAAGCGGCCTGGGTGAAAAGGCAATTTCTGCTTACAGAGACAAAAAAGATGAATAAAGCCATGCAAAAAGAAAAAATTTGTTTTCTGTTTCGCCGGAATTGTCTGATTTTATGGTTTAAGAAGTTAATTTTCATTTGTTTCCTCATTTCTGCGCTGCTCCTGTATCTTATAATGAATGATTCTTTAAACGGTAGTTCCCTGCGGCCTGTAATGAAAACCGCAATTTAGCTAATCATATATGATAAACGGGTGTTATGTCAATGAGTGGATGACAGAAAAGGTTTGAAAAAAAGCTTCATTGATGGTAAAGTATTATAGTATATGACAGGAAACGGACATTGGGTACGGAAAAGAACAGAGGTTTTTGGCTATGAGCGAAAAAAGAATGAGGTTTCTGAACACGCATGTGGATAACCTGACGATGGCAGAAGCGGTGGAAGAAGCAAAGAAGCTGGTACAAAAGGGCGGGAAAAGTTATGTGGTGACGCCGAACGTAGATCATATTGTAAAAATAGAACATGACCATTTATTCCGTGAAATATATGAGGGGGCGGACTTAATCCTGACGGACGGGAAGCCGTTGATATGGATGTCCCGGCTGCTGGGAACTCCTATAAAAGAGAAAATATCGGGATCGGATTATTTTCCGGAAGTCTGCAGGATGGCAGCAAGGGAAGGTATGTCCATATTCCTTCTGGGTGCCGCAGAGGGAGTAGCCCAAAAGGCTGCTGTAAATCTGATGAAAAAGTATAAGCATTTGCGGATTGCAGGGGTTTATTCCCCCAGCTATACTTTTGAAAATGATGCCGAGGAGATTGCGGATATTATCCACAAAATTAACAAGGCAAAACCGGATATTCTTTGCATCGGCCTGGGTACCCCGAAACAGGAGAAATTTTATTATAAATATAAAGATTTGCTTCATGTTCCCTTGACACTCCATATCGGCGCTACCATAGACTTTGAGGCTGGGGTGGTAAAACGGGCGCCCAGATGGATAAGCTATGCAGGGATGGAGTGGCTCTACCGTCTGCTAAAGGAGCCGAGAAGACTGTACAGGCGGTATTTGCTGGATGATTTGGAGATTTTCCCTATTTTCTGGAAATACAGGAAGCGGACAGGTTTTGTCATGCCGGAATCCTGCAACATTTTAGGGGTGGATATTGCGGTAACGAATATGAGATCGGTGTGTTATTATCTGACGAAAAATCTGGAAAGAATCCGGGGGGAATATGTATGTGTATCCAATGTGCACACAACGGTGATGGCTTATAACGATGCTTCATACAGGGAAGTACAGAATAACGCGGTGATTGCTGTTCCCGATGGGAAGCCGCTTTCCCTCATCTGTAGGATTAGAGGATATAAAGCGGCACAGCGCGTGGCTGGACCGGATCTGATGCCGGAGATATTGCGCATGTCGGAAAAGGAAGGGTATAGCCACTTTTTCTACGGAAGCACGGAGGCAACTCTTGGTTTTCTGGAAAAAAATATCCGGAGGAGGTATCCTAAGCTAAAAATTGCCGGAGTATATTCCCCTCCGTTCCGGAAAATGACTAAAGAAGAGGACGAGCAGATTGTGAATATGATAAATGAGACAAAGCCGGACTTTGTCTGGGTTGGCCTGGGTGCCCCGAAACAGGAACGGTGGATGTATGAGCATCGGGGGAAAATCAATGCGGTAATGCTGGGAGTAGGGGCTGCATTCGACTTCCATGCGGGAACTTCGAAGAGAGCCCCAAAGTGGATGCAGGAATTTTACCTGGAGTGGCTCTACCGGCTCATCCAAGACCCCAAGCGGCTGCTGAAACGGTATATGTTTTCCAACGCCCAGTTTATCTGGCTGATTCTCACAGGGCATTAACAGGGCTTGGAGGAACCGGAATAAGTACTGGAATAAAAATAAGGAGAGTGGCGGCCGTGAAGAAATTGTTTCATGAAGTTCTGCACTTTAGCATTATCGGGGTATTCAATACATTATTGGGGTTTGTCCTGATTATGGTTTTTTATAATATATGGCATTGGAACTATTGGGTATCCAGTGCAACTTCCTATGTGATTGGGAGTATTTTTTCTTATTTTGCCAATAAGAAACTCACATTCCATGTGGAGGGGGATAACTGGCGTTCCGCGTTGCGGTTTGCGGCCAATGTGGCAGTATGCTATCTGCTGGCCTATGGGATTGCCAAGCCTCTGGTCAGGAAGGTAATGACGCAGTTTTTTGCGGGTTATTCCCAGAAAATAGGAGAACTCATCCATATGGAGGCCATTAAGGTGGAAGAAAATGTGGCGATTCTGGTGGGGATGGGATTATTTATTATTTTCAACTTTTTGGGGCAGAAATTTTTTGTGTTTGCAAAAGCAGGGAAAGAGAAGGAGTAATGGAAAAGGTAAAATATTTGATTTTAGGAGCGGGGGCCGCCGGTTTGTCTTTTGCTAATTATTTAAAACAGAATGGGGAGGACTCTTTCCTCGTCCTGGAAAAGGAAAAGGAAGCCGGAGGGCTTTGCCGGAGTACGGATGTGGATGGGGCGCCGCTGGATATAGGGGGCGGCCATTTCCTGGATGTGCGCAGACCCCAGGTGAATCGGTTTTTATTCGGCTTTATGCCGGAGGAAGAATGGGATAGATACGAAAGGGATTCTAAAATATCCTTTGACGGCGGCTATATCTGCTCCCAGTGCAATGACACCTACACGGAGTCTATCGCCAAGCTGCCCTCCACCCACCAGCATAGCTATACCTCTGCGGTGACTTCGGCAGCGACCTGTACCCAGGCGGGCATCCTTACTTACTCCTGTCCTTGCGGCGACAGCTACACGGAGACCATCCCCGCCTCTGGCCACAGTTATGCTTCCCAGATAACCAAGGAAGCCACGGAAACTGAAGCCGGGGTACGTACTTACCTCTGCTCCAAATGTCAGGACACTTATACGGAAGCCATTGCCAAACTCCCTTCCAGCCATAAACACAGCTATTCTTCTGTTATCACAAAACAGGCATCCTGTACGGAAAAGGGCCTGAAAACCTATTCCTGCTCCTGCGGGGATAACTATTCGGAAGAAATCGCTCCATTAGGCCATGATATGTCCGACGGCAAATGCCGCAGATGCGGTTATACACAGCCCCAATCCAGCAATGCATCCAACGGTTCTTCCGGAAACAGCGGCAGTTTGACAGGCAATCATTCTTCCGGAAACAATGGCGGCTCAGCAGGCAGCAGTTCCTCTGCAAACGGCGGTGTTTCGCCAGGTACTGCCTCCTCTTCAAATAATGGCAGCTTAGCAGGAACTGCCCCCTCCGGCACGAACGGTACTGCCACAGGCAGCGCCTCATCCGGAGCGAACAGCAGACCCGGCAGCGGCCAGGCCCCCAACAAAACAACCGGGGATAACCGCCCGGCCGGCCAGCCCGGCGCTTCCTCCGGCAATAACAGCAGTCCGGACTCACAAGACAATGCTGCTGACAGCCATAATACTATTTCTATAGAAATGAATGACACTACCGTTTTGTATGAAGAGACATTATCCATGATTCGCGGCAAAGATGTTGACATCGTCTTAAGTATGGGAAATAGCACCAGCTGGATCATTAACGGAAATAACATTGTAGCAGACGAAGCAAACGGTATCGATATGGCCGTATCCCTGAATACGGGCAATATACCAAAAGAACTTTTAGAACAGGCCGCAGCCCTTAGCAGTACGGGAATCGTCCTCGAAATTTCCCTCGCCCATGACGGAGACTTTGATTTCCTTCCTGTGCTGTCCATTAACACCGCATCGGAAAATGCCGGGCGTATGGCATACCTTTACTATTACAATCCGGATACTGCCCAATTGGAGTTTGTATCCGAAACCGAAATTGCCCAAAACGGCGATATCTGTTTTA
>Ga0137297_11945_pt1 | contig 10456 bp, 9 predicted proteins | sample RamsorincwithD2O_FD_97191 | JGI IMG/M metagenome (GOLD analysis project Ga0137297, IMG submission 97191) | Mouse cecal microbial communities from Vienna, Austria - Mucin amended with D2O | ecosystem: Host-associated > Mammals > Digestive system > Large intestine > Cecum | place: Austria: Vienna... | reverse complement strand
ATATAATTGCCTATCGGGTCAACCGAGATCTATGGAGTTATGACCAGAAAGAGCGTCAGGGAACCCAGGTGTTTTCTTTTCGTGGCAGAGATCCGCAAAATATACAAAATAATTATAATTGTCATGACATCCGGATTTTAAAGACAGAGGATACAGGAGATGTGGATTTTCTTGTCTATGGATATCAGAACAGAGGAAATTATGAGGGAATGTTTGGTATCGTCGGTTATCATTTTGAAAAAGAAAATAATATCTTGCAGGAAATGTTTTACATTCCGGTGAAGTCTTCTTTCGATCAGCTGAAGGAGGATTTGGAGCGGTTGACGTATCAGTCTTCATCCGGAATGTTGTATTTGTATCTGGATCATGCGATTTATGGAATTGACCGTGAAAGCAATGAAAGTATGGTGGTGGCAGATGGCTTAGAGGAGGAAAGCTATGCTGTCAGCATGGATCAGGCAAGAATCGCCTGGCAGGAGGGCGGAAAACGTTTTGGAGCATCGGTATTGCATCTTTTGGATTTGGAGACTGGGGAGAAGTATGATATCCGTGGAGGAGAGAATGAGTATGTGAGAACGCTGGGATTTGTGGGAAGAGATCTGGTCTATGGTATGACAAGAAGTGGCGATTCCTGGATTTCCAACGGTAGGCTACAGGGATTTCCGATGTATGCTGTGGAGATCATGAATGACGAAAAACAGAGGGAGACCCGTTATGAGAAAGAAGGTTATTATGTGGATGGCGTGACTGTGGAGGATAGCAGGATTCACTTGAGACGAATGACAAAAACGGGAGAGTACCAATATGTGGAGGCTCAGGAGGATACGATTGTCTGTAATGTGGATATGGGTCCGGGAAAGTTAGATGGCATTGGATGGTTTGCTTCTCAGGAGAGAGGAAGAGTATATTTTGTACAGCTGGAGCAGGAAATCCGCGGTAGTCGAGGGATTCCTACAAGAGCGCCAGAAAAAATTGGTGCAGAGACAGCTGACGTCCTGGAATTGAAATCGAACTCTTCTTATCAGGGGCTTTGGTTTTATGCCTATGGCGGTGGACGGCTTTTGGGAAGCACTTCCGATTTTTCCCATGCCGTAGAGCTTGCTTATGAGCGAATGGGGATTGTGACAGATCCGAGTCAACAAATCCTTTGGGGAAGAGTGAACCGCAGCAATGTCCAAAACATCAAAGATCCTTTAACTATGTTTTCCATGATGGAACGACGACTGGAGAATTTTTCATCCAGCAGAAGTTATGGAGATGAGCTGACCATTTTAGATGCCCGTGGGTGTACATTGCCACAAATGTTGTATTTTATTGATCAAGGAATCCCAGTGATCGGATACACACAAGAGGGATCTTATCTGCTTCTTTGCGGCTTTGATCCGTACAATGTGACAGTTTATGATCCGTCTTCCCGGGAGACTTATAAAGTGGGCATTAATGATAGCACGGAATATTTTCGGGCACGGGGGAACGATTTTGTGTGTGCAGTTGAGAAGAAGTAGAAGGGAGCGAAACGAGGAAAGGCTTGCATATTTTTGGAAATCTATTATAATAAATACTATAGCTTTTACGAGTTATAAAATCGAGGATTTTGCTTCGGAGGAGGTAAAAAGAAAATGGACATTCGTTATTCGGCAAATCAGAAGGATTTTAAACGTTATACCACAGAAGAGACTAGAAAAGAATTTCTGATTGAAAATCTTTATGTGGCGAATGAGGTAGTAGCGGTGTATTCTCATGTGGATCGTATGGTTACTATGGGGTGTATGCCAACGACGGAGACGGTATCGATTGATAAAGGAATTGATGTTTGGAAAAATTTTGGCACACAGTATTTTCTGGAAAGAAGAGAGATTGGTATTTTCAATATCGGTGGAGCTGGTGTGATTACAGCAGATGGCGAGACCTTCCATATGGGATATAAGGATTGTTTGTATATTACAAAAGGAACGAGGGCAGTGAGCTTTGCCAGTGACGATTCTGGGAATCCGGCAAAGTTTTATATGGTCAGTGCACCGGCGCACAAAGCTTGCACGACTACCTTTATTCCGATTGAGAAAGCGGCCAAGAAACCGTTAGGCTCAATCGAGACTTCTAACAAACGAGTTATCAATCAGTTCATCCATCCCGATGTGCTGGAAACTTGTCAGCTGTCTATGGGGATGACTGTACTGGATCCAGGAAGCGTCTGGAATACTATGCCAGCACACACACATGAGCGTCGTATGGAGGTATATATGTATTTTGAGGTGCCAGAGGACAATGTAGTATTTCATATGATGGGAGAGGGCAGTGAGACTCGACATATTGTAATGCAGAATGAACAGGCTGTGATTAGCCCATCTTGGAGTATTCATGCCGGAGCAGGCACCAGCAATTATACGTTTATTTGGGCAATGGGCGGAGAGAATCAGGCATTTGATGACATGGATACGATTCCTGCCATTAAACTTCGATAAAAAGCAAAAAAGGAGAATAGATATATGATACTGGATCAGGCAAAGAATCTTGATTTTTACAAGACACTTGGAATAGAAGATCGCTACGCTAAGGCGATCGAGTGGCTGCAGGTCAATAATCTGGCAGAGTTGGAGAATGGAAAATACGAGATTGACGGAAAAAATGTATATGCCAATGTAATGACATACACCACCTTACCTTGGGAAGAGGCGAAATATGAGGCTCATGAGAACTATACCGATATTCAGTATGTGATTGACGGGACGGAGGTTATGACTTATGCTCCCGTCGAATCGTTGAAGCCTGATGGAGAGTATAATGTAGAAAAAGATGTGATCAAGTTTGATAATGCCAATTCCGGATTACAGGTAATTTGTAATGCGGGAGATTTTATGATTTTCTTTCCATGGGATGGACATAAGCCAAAAGCGGCTAATGGGGTGCCATCATTTGTAAAGAAGGTAGTTGTAAAAATTAAGGAGAAGTAAAAAGCTGGCTATATATCCGAAAGATCCGCTTTGTAATGATTATGGAATGCCTTTGAGGGCGCTCCTGCTGAGTGAAAACGAAGTGGGGGCGCTTCTGCATCGAAAGTCAAGGAAGAATGCAAATATTATCTGGACAACATTCCTGAAATACTATATAATTACAGTTGGATTTTTGTCTGAAAAGAGGGATGGACATGTATTCGTTTAATGCCCGGGTGCGGTACAGTGAAGTGGGAGGAGATTGTAAGTTATCGTTGCCGGGGATCGTGAATTATCTACAGGATTGTTCGACCTTTCAGTCTGAGGATTTGAAGATGGGAGTCGAATATCTGGAACAGAGCCGACGTGCGTGGTGGTTGTCATCCTGGCAGATTGTGATCGAGCGTTATCCGCAGCTGGGGGAGGAGATTGTGGTCAGTACCTGGCCGTATGATTTTAAAGGAATGTACGGCTACCGGAATTTTACGATTCAGGATCAGCAGAACACTTATCTGGTGAAAGCGAATTCGGTTTGGTTTTTATTTGACACGGCTGCCGGAAGACCGGTGAAGGTAGAAGAGAGAGATATCCGGGGATATGGGACAGGAAAAGAAGAAAAGTTAGATATGGAGTATGCACCTAAGCGGATTGCATTGCCAGAAAGATATCAGACGGGAAAGCCAGTGGAGGTGACCCGCCATCATTTGGATACAAACCACCACGTAAATAATGCACAATATGTGGCAATAGCAGGGGAGGCCCTTCCGGAGAACCTGAAGATTCGGGAGGTGAGAGCAGAATATAAGAAGGCGGCGGTGCTGGGGGATGTAATGATACCTCGGATCAGCCGGGAGGAGGATGGATATACGGTTGTACTATGCAGTCGGGAGGATATGATATATGCTGTAGTCTGGATGGGGACAGCGGGATAGGAATCATTCTCAGTCCGACAAACAGCAAGGTCAAAATCAGTCCCTTTTTTCCTCTCTTCTTTGTCTCTGCTATCATATGTCTCATCAACTGCGCCGCCAATCCGCGCCGTCGCAACTCAGGTATCACATCCAGTCCAAAAATGCTCTGATACGCTCCCTCTGGTTTATGAAGTTTTGCATCTTCAAACATCTCGTCATGGATTATCCTGGAATCTGTAACACAGCCATTGATAAAACCGACGATCTGTCCTTCCCATTCTGCAACAAAAAAACTCTCTGGAAATGTCGCGATCCGTTGTGCAAAAGAAGCCCGGGACGCGGCCTCTGCTTCTGGGAAACAGACTGCCTCCACCCGGGCCACGGCATCCAGATCTTCCGGCACTACTTGCCTGATGATAATATCCATGCCATTCTCCTTTTATTCTTCCACTCATTTCTAAAGTCTATTCCTGGTAATCAGATCCGGAAATAATACCCCACGCCCCATTTTGTGTGCACATATCGCGGATCGCTGGGACTTGGCTCAATCTTTTCCCGCAATCGCCGCACATGAACATCTACGGTACGTACGTCTCCCGACTCGGTTGCTTTGTTGCCCCACACCAGCGACAATAATGCCTCTCGGCTATATACTTTATTGGGATTACATACAAAAAGCTCCAATAGATCAAACTCTTTCGCTGTCAGATTGATCTCCTTCTCACCGATAAACACTCTTCTTCCTTCCCGATCCAATTTCAAATCTCCGGCCGTGATCATCCGATTTTCTTGGCGGCCTCCTTTTCCGGTTTTTCTGGCATTTCGTCGCATAATCGCTTTAATCCGCGCTTTTACCTCCAGAATATTAAAAGGTTTTGTGATATAATCATCGGCTCCATATTCTAGACCCAAAATCTTATCCATATCACCACCCTTTGCCGTCAACATAATAATCGGCATCTCGGAAAATTCTCGAATTGCCTGGCACACTTCAAAACCGTCAAATTTCGGCAACATTACATCCAACAATACTACATCGTATTCATTCTTCTTTGCCAGCTCAATCGCTTCTTCCCCATCATAAGCACAATCCACTTCCATATCATCCTGCTCTAAGCTAAAACGAATCCCTTTTACAATTAATTTTTCATCATCCACAACCAAAATTTTTGCCATTTTTCTTCTCCCCTGCTGTCAAACAGTGATGTCATCTTTGATTTTTTCAAATGCTGCATTCTTGATTCCAGAAATCTCCATAATATCTTCAATGCATTCAAATCCACCCTGTTTTTGACGATAGCGGATGATATCCTCCGCCCTTGCTTCTCCGATCCCGCGAAGCGTCATCAATTCTTCTTTTGTTGCCGTATTCAGATTCACTTTTCTCTGAGAAGATCCATCGTTTCCCACCGTCCCTGACGGTCTTATGGGCGCATTCCACTCGATCGCCGATACTTGTTCCTGATCTGGCACTTCCAACTTCATGCCATCCCAAACCGGCTCAGCTAAATTAAGAAAATCTTGTGCTGCCTGCTCTGAAAAGCCTCCTGCCACAGCAACCGCCTCGTATACTCGCTGACCTTCTTTCATCTCATACACCCCCGGCTTCTTCACCGCGCCACATACATGGACAAAACAGGAAGGTGTTGTATCTTTCATAAACGTGGGATCGACCTCTATTTCCTGAAACGCTACCGATTCATGGATATCCGGATTTTCCACTATTTTTTGTGACGTATTCTCACTCGAATCTTGGTCCTCTGCCTCATTCTCCTGCTCTTCTATCTGTAATCTGGACAGCCATTCTCCCTGTCCTTCGTTACTGCAACTATAAAGACATCCTGCCACCAAAATCAGTACTGCCAGTGCCAGCCATCTGCCATATGGTACTTGTTTCATGTTCTTCTCTCCTGTTCTGAGAGAATCCCAAATTCAGCCTATTATTATTTTACCGAAAGACAGCAGTAAATACAAGCGTATTTTTCTTATCCTGCAATATTTTTGTTAAATAATACCTTCACTGACCAAAAATCGCCTCCGCATAATTTACGGAAGCCATGGCGTCTCGACAATACTGGTCTGCTCCCATGGAATCTGCATATTCCTTCGTTAATACAGCGCCACCCACCATTATCTTTGTCCAGGACGCCTTCTCGCGAAGCAAACGGATGGTCTCCTCCATACTGGGAACTGTAGTCGTCATCAACGCACTTAATCCCACCAATTTCACCTTTCGTTCCACAGTAATCTTAACAATCTGCTCTGGGGGCACATCTTTTCCCAAATCCAGCACTTCATAACCGTAATTTTCCAACAAAACCTTCACAATATTTTTTCCGATATCATGAATATCCCCTTTTACGGTCGCTAGCACAATGGAGCCCTTCTTTTCTTGTTCGCTGCCAATTGCCTGCATACTCTCCCGAAGAATCTCAAACGCCGCCTTTGCCGCTTCCGCACTCATCAGCAACTGGGGCAAGAAAATAGTTCCCGCTTCAAATCCCTTCCCCACCCGATCTAGCGCTGGGATCATCTCTGATTGAATCAAATCCATAGCATCCCGGGTTTTCAAAAGCTCTTTCACCGCCCCTGCCGCCTGTTCCTTCAATCCTCGTTCAATACTCGTTCCCAAAACAGATATGGTTTTCTCCACTCCCTTTTGTTCCCAAATGGAACATGTACCAGAATCTCCGGCACCCATTTTTCTTTTGGCATCCTCCCCGGCATATACCTGGATATAATCCTGACAACGCTCATCGAAAGCCATCAGAGCCCGGTAACTGTGATATACTCGCATCATCGCATCCGAATTTGGATTAATTATCGCCGCATTCAACCCACTTTGCAATGCCATGGCAAAAAATGCTGCATTAATATTCTCCCTTATCGGCAGTCCGAAAGAAATATTAGAAACCCCCAAAATGGTCTTTCCCTGCAACTCTTCTTTCACTCTCCGCACCGTTTCCAAAGTAGTAATGGCTCCGCGGCTGTCTGAGCTAATCGTCATGCACAAAGCATCAATCAGAATATTTTCTGCCCCAATATCATACTCTGCTGCTGTTCGATAAATTTTCTCTGCCACTTTCATTCGCCCTTCTGCCGTCTCGGGGATTCCGTTCTCATCCAACACAAGAGCCACCACCACGCCACCATACTTTTTTACCAGCGGAAAGACGCCGTGCATAGATTCTTCCTTACCATTGACTGAATTAATCAAAGGTTTTCCATTATATACGCGCAGTGCCCGTTCCATAGCCGTCAAATCCGCAGTATCAATCTGCAAGGGTAATTCTATGATGCTTTGTAGTTCTTTTACCACCTCTTCCATCATCAAAGGTTCGTCAATCTCCGGCAGCCCTACATTCACATCTAGCACATGAGCGCCATGTTCCTGCTGCGTTACTCCCTCCCGCAAAATATACTCTAGGTTATGCTCCCGCAGCGCCTGTTTAAATTTCATTTTACCAGTGGGGTTGATTCGCTCTCCAATTACCACGGGATCTCGACCAATCTCCACAGCCTGCGCAAATGAGGAGATCATCGTCCGATTCTTTTTTCTGACCGGCAATGGACAAATATTCCGACAAAGCTCAACGGTACGACAGATATGTTCCGGTGTGGTGCCGCAACATCCCCCGATAATCCTCGCCCCCATTCCGACAATTTCTGCCATCAAAGACGCAAACGCCTCCGGGCCAATATCATATATTGTTTGACCATTCTCACTGCGTGGTAGACCAGCGTTCGGATTGACAATTACTGGTACAGAAGCAAGATCTAGCACTTCTTTTAAGATGTCTTTCATCTGCAAAGGTCCCAGACCACAATTCATCCCTAAAGCGTCCACACCCAGTCCCTCCAACATGGCAATCACAGAAGCGGGATTCCCCCCGGTCAACAACTTTCCACGTTCATCAAAGGTTACTGTTACAAACACTGGCAGATCACAATTTTCTTTTGCTCCCAAAACAGCCGCTTTTGCTTCATAACTGTCGCTCATTGTCTCGATCAGGATCAGATCTGCACCTTCTCGGGCACCGATAGCCGCCACCTGCCCAAACAATTGCACAGCCGACTCAAAATCCAAGTCTCCCAAAGGTTTTAACAACCTGCCTGTAGGCCCGATATCCAATGCCACAAATCCCTGCTTTTCACTCCGTCGAATCGCCTCACGCCCGTTACGCACTGCCGCCGTAACCACCTCTTCTACAGAAAATCCCAGTTGTTCGTTATATTTCAATGCATCTACCCCAAAGGTATTTGTCGTTACAATATCAGCTCCCGCCTCCAGATAAGCCTGATGAATCTCCACCAGCACCTCCGGATGCGTGATATTCCATGTCCCTGGCAACTCTCCTGGCTTTAATCCTCTTGCCTGTAAAAGGCTACCCATGCCACCGTCACAAAACAAGATCCGTTCCGCCATTGCTTTTTGGATATCCATCATACTTCTAGCCCTCTCTTTTTCTTTCCTATTATCCTGCTTTTCTATCATCTGCGGTATCCACAATCCTTCTTTCCACATGCCTCACACCCCTGCACACGACAGATCTGCGGCCTCTGGCTCAATCCCATCACTGCGGTCACAGACTTTGATGGCGTCATCATAAGACGGTCTGTCAACATCACGCCAATTCGCTTGCTCAATTCCAGCGCCGCTGCGATTCCTTGCTGACATTCCAGCGGAAAATCTCCGTATCCCGGGCTGAATCTAGGTCTCATATACCAGCCCTTTTCCTGATATTCCTTCCGTAACACTTCATTTTTCCAGTCACAAAAAGTTTCCAACATTGCTACGGATGCCGCCTGTAAAATCACTGCCTTACTCATCTGAAGCCGTCCATATCGGCGCAGCAATCCATCGACTCGACTTCCCAATGTAGCACCAAATATCAAGATTTTCTCACAATCCTGAAGATTCTTTTCGAGGTTTTTACTTCTAACCTGCAGACATGACATGTCTAAAACATGTTCCCGAAATGTCAGCGGATATTCCCTCCAAACTGCTTTTATAACAGCGGCCTGCTCCAGCTCCCGACAGCATTCCCAGATCCGTTCCTTTACATTTGCAGGAATCTCCTGTCCACAATGTCCCAGATATCGCAGAATCTCCCGCTCATTCCAAGGAAATTCTCCACCGAATCTCAACCAGTTCTCCATCGCATCTGCCATCTTTGTAAAACCTCACCTCAGAATCTCTGATAAACTTTCTTTAATTTTTGCTGCCACATCTGGTTTATTCATAGAATAAACATGAATTCCCTGGATCCCATTCGCTATCAGATCGATAATCTGTTCTGTGGCATAAGCAATTCCGGCCTGCTTCATCGCCGCTGGATTATCCCCGAAATGATCCACAATTGCTTTAAATCGAGATGGCAGATAAGTACCCGACATCGCACAAATCCGTTTGATTTGTGCGATATTTGTCACTGGCATAATTCCGGCAATCACTGGCACTGTCACTCCAGCCTCCCGAATCCGATAGAGGTAATTATATAAAATATTATTGTCAAAAAACATCTGCGTAGTTACAAAATCGCATCCGGCTTCTACCTTTTCTTTTAGATATTGAATATCTGCCGTCTTATTTATTGATTCTACATGGCCTTCCGGATAGCATGCTGCACCGATACAAAACTCGCCTGCCTTCCGAATCTCCGCAATCAATTGAGAGGCATATTGATAATCTTTTTCGACCTTTCCCTCTTTAGGGATGTCTCCCCGCAACGCTAGTACATTCTCAATATTCCGCTCTCTTAACTCCTCTAATACAGACCAAACCTTTTCTCTCGTAGACGATACACAAGTCAGGTGTGCTAAAGGGGTTACCCCATGAGCCTGAACCGTAGAGGCAATATCCACGGTATAGCGACTGGTTCCCCCTCCTGCCCCATAAGTCACACTCATAAACGCTGGCTTTAATTTTGCAATCTTAAGTGCTGCCTGTTCTACTGATTCATATTTATCCTCCGTCTTAGGAGGAAATACCTCAAAAGAGAGCGTCGGCTCTCCTTTTGCCAGAATTTCCCGGATTTTCATCGTTCCTTCCTCTCCATTTTCATTAGTTTCTTTGTATAATCCGTCTCTTTCTCTGCGATTCCTCGCGTTTTACTCTGCAACATCAATGGTAATCCAATAACCATCCTCGTAAGAACTTCCTGATATCCAGGCATCTTCATGAGTCCAGTCATACCCATCCTCACTCTCTATCTGTTCTGGCAGTTCCTGACGAACGGTATCTGACCAGAATCCTGCTTCCAAATTCCATTCTCTCTCTATATATTTCAGAATTTCTACGGTCAACTCTACGGCGTCTTCCTTATCATGCATAGAAATCTCTATCGCATGCAAATCACCGGTTGCTGTGTCACAATCAATATCTACATAATTTCCATACACAATCTCACCATTTGCTGCCATAGTAAAATTAATATAAGAAGAGAAAAAAGAATTCGTACATTCCCCATTTTCAAGATAATATTCGATATTGTAAGAATATCTTCCGACCATACTCTGATCATATCCCTGCTCGTTTAGCAACCGACGAACCAATTCTTCCAGTTCCGAACCTTGAAGTAAAAAATGTCCGTCTCCCATGCATGCCTTTCCTAT